>Ga0131853_10000456_pt1 | contig 75154 bp, 85 predicted proteins | sample TergutLab28metaG_FD_92764 | JGI IMG/M metagenome (GOLD analysis project Ga0131853, IMG submission 92764) | Labiotermes labralis P1 segment gut microbial communities from Petit-Saut dam, French Guiana - Lab288 P1 (version 2) (version 2) | ecosystem: Host-associated > Arthropoda: Insects >... | reverse complement strand
TTGTGTTATGATGTTCATAACAAGGTCTCCTTCCTAAGTGATTTGATTCGTCGTAAAATCATTATATCACTTTGAAGGTTTGGAGGCCTTGTTTTTTGTTACCTATCTATTGTAGCAGAACATGTTTTGAATTTTTGCGTAAAAATCACTGTTTCGCACGCCAATAATAGACATATTCGGCACTTGCAAGCCGCGCCTTCTCCGATATACACTCTTCAATCTTCCCAATGCCAAAATTGCCCCATTCTTCCCAAAAGTTCGTGAAACCAAAATAATCCTCGACAAAACGATAAGCCTCAAGCCATGTATCAAATTCCATGCCGTTTATCTCGTCTACTAATGGAGCGAAGCGCTCGCCATCCCACTTTGATGTAAGGTTCATGAATACATTGCGTTGCCTATCCGGGTCATTAGCATCCACGTATAAAAACATCAAGATATCATAGTTGCCACCAGGAAACGATTGTTGCATAACCAAGCGACTATCATCACTCATTCCCACATAGCCAGCACGATGACCACTTGATTCGCCTAGGAAAGTAAACGCACCACCCTCATAAAGGTAGTTTCTGGAAATCACATTAAATCCCCACATATTGACAAGAGGAAGGGATATAAAGGCAGAGCTAGGATTTTCACGGTGATATCTCACTTGTATATCACTATGGGATTCAACAGTAGGAAAAATTGTGCTCACACCGGATGGGAATGGGCCATCGCGGCCATCCGCAAAAGCATCCATCATGATTTGTGTAATATCCCAGTCCAAAAACATCACAGCATAATTTTCCGCAAGAAAATCAACAACAGCCATTTCTAGCATTAAAAGCCGCGCTCTTTTCATGATATGTTCTTCAAGCTCTTCAATGCCAAAATTGTCCCAGTCGTTGATAAAGCTCGCTAGGCCATCAAAATGTTCATGCGCAAAATCCAGAGCATCGCCCCATGTGTTAAATTCAAAGTAATGCCCTTGCCTATCAGGGTCAAGTGAATCCACATAGCGAATTACATTTTCCCAGCCATCGCCGATATGTGATTCATTTATCACAAGCCGACCCGCAGCATCCATGCCCATAACATCGGCATGACGGCCGCTACCCATACCAAGGAAGGTGAAGCCGCCGTCTTTGTAAATATAATTTCTAGAAATCATGTGACCATGGCCCCACATATGCACAAGTGGCAAAGATATAAAGGCCAGACCAGGATTTTCGCGGTGATAATGTACTCGTATATCCCTGTGGGATTCTATGGTTGGAAAGAAAGTACTGGTCACGCCGGGCGGAAAAGGGCCTTCTTCGCCCGCTTCAAAGGCTGCGGCTATATTTCGCTGCTCTTCCATGTCCAGAAACATCACAGTATAATTTTTTGCCAAAAAGTTTACCACAGCCTGCTTCAGCGACATAAGCTCGACTCGCGGTTCAATCAATGTGACTTCGTAATTAATGTGAGTATCATGAATGGCTTGCTCATCAGTTTCTATCATTACTATCGCAAGTGCAACAGCAAATATCGCAAGCACAATTTCTCTCATATCTATTCCTCCAACGACCTCTCGTAAAAGTCCCGCAGACGATTGTAAACTAATCCATGAATGGTCTCCACGCTGCCTTCTTCCGTTACATCGCCAGCCTTCATGCCCATCAATATCTCAATGCCTTCATCCAAGCTGGAAATGGCATAAATATGGAAGCGACCTTCGCGCACAGCCTCTATCACATCATCATTCAGCACTAGGTCCGGCACATTTTGCGTTGGAATAATTACACCTTGGGTGCCTGTTAGCCCACGCTTTTGACAAAGGTCAAAAAAGCCTTCGACCTTTGGTGTGATGGCCCCCACAGCCTGTATTTCGCCGCGCTGATTAATGCTGCCAGTGACGGCAATTTCTTGATTTATCGGTATTTGCGCCAGTGACGATAGTACACAATACAGCTCTGTAGACGATGCCGAATCGCCGTCAATGCTGGAATAGTTCTGCTCAAAACACAGGCGACAGGACAGCGAAAGTGGAAACTGTTGGGCATATTTTTGACCAAGATAGCCAATGATAATTTGCGTACCCTTGTCGTGAATTTCGCCGCTCATTTGTGCCTCATTTTCGATATTTACAATGCCGGCCTTGCCCACATATGTTGTAGCTGTGATTTTTGTGGGCTTTGCGAAAACATAGTCGCCAGTATCAATGGCAGCCAGGCCGTTAATTTCGCCAATCTTGCCGCCCGATGTGCTAATCATGATGATGTCACTTTCAATCATCTCGCTCATTTTTTCTTCATATAAATTGAATCTATAGTCGCGCTGTTGTATAGCTTTTTTTACATATTTTTCTGTCACGATAGTTTCGCCGGCCTGCTTTGCCCAAATATAGGCTTCCGTCAACAGCTCCGAGATTCTATCAAAGCGGCTTGTGAGCTTTTTTTGGTTTCCGGCCAGGCGGTTGGAGTGTTCAATAACAGTCGCTACAGCCCCAGCATCAAAACCAAATGTCTTTTCCTCTTCCACAAAACGCTTGATAAATCCGCATATTTCACGGACATTATCAGCATTATGGTCCATCTCATAGTCAAAAAACGCCAGCACCTTGAAGAGGTCGCAAAAATCCTCGTCAAAGCCGCGCAAAAGCTCGTGATAATAGCTGCTGCCCACCAAAATAATTTTTATGTCAAACGCCACAGCTTCGGGCTTTATGCTTGCCACAGGTATGCTTGTGTTATGTTCTTTTGGATTATCAATAGTTATTTCGCCTGTGCGTATAGTGCGTTTAATGCCTTCCCATAAAAATGGTATAGACAGTACATCTTTGGCTTGCAGTATCAAATAGCCGCCATTGGCTTTGTGCACCAGACCCGGTTTTATTTTCATATAATCTGTGGTTAAATTGCCAAATTCGCTATCAAACTCTATCTCACCCATGATATTGCCGTATGTCGGATTGATGCCTAATTGCACAGGAGCACCATTGGCCTCGCTGTTATCTGTTAAAATATTAACTTTGTATTTGCTCAACACATCTTCTTTAGCCTTTTTGGCAATCCATGGTAACAGTTGCTGTATGCCATCTTCGTCTTCATTCTCAACATCAGGTTGAAAGCCGCCGATATTGTCCAAAATATCCTCTTTCAGAAGCATCAGATAGTCCAACACATCCTGTTCGTCTTCATATTTCTCCTGGAGCTTAGCAACAAGCCGCCCTACGGTAAACAGTGCAACTTTATATTCCAACTCGTCAATATGCTTGCGGGCCTCAATATCAAGACTGCGCACTTTGGCCATGACCTTGTTTGCACCGGCCTGTATAGTGCCAGATTTTTCAGCGATTTCATCGCGAACATCTTCATCCAGATTCTCAAAATCCTCAACATTAAGCACGGTGCCATCCACAATGGGCGAAAAAGCCATACCCTTATCCGAATACCGCACTTCGAACCCTATTCCCTTGGCCTCTTTGGCAAAACTACGCATTTCTTCATCGCGTTTTTTCTCAAATTTTTTGACTATATCGCTGCGCTGTTCTTCAAAATCTTTCTGCTCGAAGGCTTTAGGAATTTCGACCAGCAGCACATCCAGCATCTCTTCCAAATCTTCCTTAAATGTCTTAGCACTTCCCGGCTTTATACTTAACAACTTAGGTGTCTTAGCATCTTTAAAGTTATAAACATAGCACAAATCCTGCGGCACAGGTCCATCCGCCGCCGCAATTTGAGCAAAATGCTTTGCATATGTGGTTTTTCCACTGCCAGTAACACCTGAAACATAGATATTATACCCTTTGCGACGCGTGGCCAGACCAAAATTAAATGAAGCTACAGCGCGGCTCTGACCGATGATATTTCTGGATACGCAAAGCTCGTCACTTGCCGTGGTTTCAAAGCCCAGCTCGTGGCTGTCGCAAAATCTCTTTAACTCGTGATATTCCAGTCTTCTCATCGTTTACGCACCTCCGGTTTAAGAATTTTCCACATCACTATGGCGTCTTCCTTTGTATCCACATAATAGTTTTTGCGTATACCGGCAAAAATGAAGCCATGTTTGCCGTACAATATCTGCGCCGGTACATTTCCCATTCGCACTTCAAGCACCAGCCCTGCTATATTCTTAGCAACAGCAATATCACAAAGCCGTGTAACCAGTGCATTCCCAATGCCCTGCCCGCGATATTCCTCGCGCACGGCAATATTGGTAATATGGCCTTCGTCCAAAACATGATGCATACCTGCAAAGCCTATGATGTCGCCATTTGCAATAGCTATTATGTAGATAGCCAGCGGATTATCCAGCTCTTCTTCGAAGGCTCGATAACTCCACGGCACTGCAAAACTCTCGCTTTCGACGCTATGCACCTGCATCAGATGCTCGCGATTCATATATTCTAAATGATAATCTGTCATAATTTCGCTTGATACTCTCTTTCTGCCTGCGATGGCCGAATATAAAATGGCTCGAATTGATTTGCCGATATCATGGTACTATCGGCTATATCTAGAGCAATTGCACCAACACTCGATGCCCTTTGCAGCAAAAATGCATCAGGCGCAATAGAAAATCCGCCTTCTATGATTTTATCACGATGCACTGCCACCCCATCTCCCAGAAATACAGCCCTCTTGCCCGAATTACGCACCATAGTTGCAATATCATCAAAATTACAGGCCAGATATTCGCTGATGCGCGTTATTTTACCACCTATGCAATCATATAGCGCAGTATATACTTGATTGCGACGTGCATCCATAATCGGCACAACCACTCCATCCCACATAATCACATTATATGCTAGCGCATCAAGTGTCGAAACAGGTACAATTTTCAGTCCAAGCGCGAAGGCCAGTCCCTTTGCAACCGATGCGCCAATGCGCAATCCTGTGAAAGAACCAGGGCCGCTTGATGCCGCAATTGCATCAATATCGGTCTTGTAAAAGTTTGTGGCAATCAGCATCTGATCTATTAGGGGCAGCAGTGTCTCAGAATGTGTCAGGCCGCTGTTAACAGAGAATTCTGCAATTACCTTACCAGGGCGCATCAAAGCCACACTGGATATTGCACCGGTGGTTTCTATAGCCAAAATATTCATATTGCCACCTTTATCCTTCGATAGTTTTCGCCAAGAGATGTATCCCGCTCAAAATTCACATATATAACATCGGTAGGCAAAATTTCTTCAATAATATCTGCCCATTCCACCAGCGACACGCCATCGCCCCAAAAATATTCCTCATATCCAGTATCTTCCATTTCCTGGATATGCTTGATACGATACACATCAAAATGATACAGCGGCAACCTACCCCTATATTCATTTACAATCCCAAACGTAGGGCTTGTAATATCCGCCTCAATGCCCAATCCGCGAGCAAAGCCGCGAGCAAAAGCCGTTTTGCCCGCGGCAAGGTCGCCAATAAGGGCATAAATTTGACCGGCCATCGCAGCCCGCGCCATTTCACGCCCATATTCTTCAGTACTCTTTTGCGAAAAGCTCTCGTAAATAATCATCTTACGATTCTATCATATTTAGGGATTGTGGGTCAAGCTCGGAATTCCGCAATCATATCATATAGCTTTTCCATTGCATCATCCAGCCCACCAACCGCATCAATCAACCGCTCCCTTACACACTCCTCCCCAATCAAAAATGTACCTACATCCAGCGCTAGCGTTGATGCATCAAACATAAGCTCGCGCAGTCGCTGCTTTTCAATGCCTGCATGCGCCACAATAAATTCCAGTACGCGCTCTTGCATTTTATCAAAATAATCATATGTCTGTGGCGCACCCACCAATGTGCCGCTCATGCGCACGGGATGTATGGTCATAGCCGCCGAAGCTGCAATATAGCTATATTGCGCCGCAACGGCCAAAGGCACACCAATAGAATGGCCGCCGCCAAGAACCAGCGACACCGTGGGCTTAGAAAAATGCGATATCAGCTCAGCAATAGCCAGCCCAGCTTCCACATCACCACCCACAGTATTAAGTACCACCAGCAGACCGTCAATCTCCTGCCGCTCTGCCACATGCAGCAGCATTGGAATGATATGCTCGTATTTTGTCGTCTTGTTGCTGGGCGGCATCACCATATGCCCTTCGATATGCCCAATTATAGGCAAATACCATATATTTCCTCGCGGATTATCGCCCTTGGCTTCAATTATCTGTGCCATATTCGGCTGCCCATATTGCTCTATGCTGTCTGTAGCAGGCTGTGCTGCCACCGCTTCATTTCCCTGCTCTTCAAAATCATTATTAATAAACATATCTTCCCCGCTTTCTTTTTACCTCTATTCTTCCTTTTCTCATAGAAATTTAAACGGGCTTGTAAAAATCTGCAAAACTTGATAGAATAGATAGTATGAAAATAAAAGTGACCATACTATCTACAGATTTGAATATAAAACTCTTTTTAGCATCCGAACTGGCCAAGCAAGGTTTTTTGGTCGAAGTGACGCTAAGCACGCTTTTAGATGTAAAAAATCTCATCGACAGACAGATGACAAATGTGCTGATTCTGGACACTGACACCATAATTGTGCCACCCGAATTTTTGAAGCAACTTACAGACCAACATGGTTTGTTTGTGGTACTTTTGGGCATAAAAAATGCCACACCATATCTTCTTGCCGGCACAAAGGGTGCCCTAAGCAAGCCCGATGCCGAAAATAATTTTTCAAAAAAGATTTTTGTGCGAAATATTATAGACCGCATAGAGCTTTTCCAGCGCAATTCCCAGTGTATGCGCCCTTCCGATTTGCAAAACGCCGCCAGCATCGACGATACCATCGTAACCATTGCCGCATCTACCGGCGGTACAGAGGCCCTGCATACCGTGCTATCACAGCTGCCCGCCGGTATGCCGCCTATTTTGATAGTGCAGCATATGCCTTCGGTATTTACGCATCAATTTGCTGCGCGACTGGATAGAGCCTGCAAGTTTGGTGTCAAAGAAGCCTCTGTTCACGACTATGCGCGCGCAAGCCAAGCTCTTGTGGCACCCGGCGACCTTCATATGAAGGTAGTGCGGCAAAATAAAAATCTGTTAATAGAATGTTTTCGCGGCGATAAGCTACACGGTGTACGCCCCGCTGCTGACATACTTTTCGACTCCATGGCGGAAATCATGGGCAAAAATGTGATAGGTGTTGTGCTGACGGGTATGGGAACGGACGGTGCGCGTGGACTTTATAAGCTAAAACGCAAAGGTGCAAAGATAATCGCACAGGACAGGGAAACTTCAGTAGTATACGGCATGCCTAAGGCAGCGGTAGACCTAGGCATAGTGGACTACGAACTTCCAATAGATAAAATCGCAGGAAAAATCGTAGAACTTGTGTAGGAAATGGATTTATCCATTCCAAATATTCGGAGATAATTATGTTCAACATCCAAGACGAACTAAAACGCCTGCCTCAATCCCCCGGCGTATACTTCTTCATTGGTTCCGCTGATGAGGTCATATATGTTGGCAAGGCCGTAAATTTACGCAGCCGCGTGCGAAGCTACTACACGCCGGCCAATCTTATCGACCCCAAGGTACGTAATATACGCGGCACAGCGGTTCGGTTTGAATATATCATCACAGATACCGAGGTCGAAGCACTAATTTTGGAGTGCAACCTAATTAAAGAGCATCAGCCCAAATACAATGTGCTTCTGAAAGACGACAAAAGCTATCCGTACATCAAGGTGACATTGGACGAGGATTTCCCGCGCGTATTTTCCACGCGTGATTTCATAGAAGATGGCGGCAAATATTTTGGGCCATACACATCCAGCTTTGCTGTGCGTGAAACTTTGGAGCAAATTCACAAAATTTGGCCTATGCGCCGCACCACCAAAAAAATCACGGCAGGCGTGCCCAGCGGACGACCCTGTCTCAATTACCACATCGGTCTGTGCCCCGGACCATGCGGCCTACATATTTCGCAGGAAGAATACGGCAAGCGCGTGATACAGGTTATGGAATTTTTGTCCGGCAAGCAGGACGGCATTGTGAAACGGCTGGAAGCCGAAATGGCTGAGGCCGCCGAAGCCTTGGAATACGAACGTGCCGCCGCCTGCCGAGACAAAATTGCTGCCATACGCCGCATGAACGAAAACCAAAAGGCTGATAGAATTTCCAAAGGCGACCAAGATATCATCGCCTTTGCCACCAACGACGATGAGGCCCTGTTCCAAGTATTTTTCATACGCGATGGCAAAATGACCGGACGCGAGCATTTGATGGTATATGGCGTAGATGGCGTATCTGAAACACAGATTATGACCGAATTTGTAACACAATTTTACAGTGGCACGCCCTTTATGCCCAAAGAATTGATATTGCAGCATGAAATTGACGGCGAAGATATAATAAAATCCTGGTTGGCCGCCGAACGTGGCAAAAAAGTCACAATTACAGTTCCGAAGATGGGCGAAAAGCAAAAACTGGTGAAATTGGCTCACAACAACGCCATAATCACACTAGAGCAGTTTGGCGAGCATATTAAAAAAGAAGAAAAGCGCACCACCGGCGCGCTAGAGGAATTGCAGCAGGCCCTGAGCATAGATGCCCCTATATTTCGCATAGAAGCATACGATATTTCCAACATCCAAGGTTACGAGAACGTCGGCTCCATGGTAGTTTTTGAGGGCGGCAAAGCGCGCCGCAGCGACTACCGCAAATTCAAGATTCGTAGCATACAGGGCGCAAATGATTATGCCGCAATGCAGGAAGTCATCTCTCGCCGTTTCCGCCGATACGAAAAGGAGCGAGCAGAGGGAGTACCAGCAGAGGTCGCCAAATTTTCACGCTTGCCGGATATTATCTTTATAGATGGCGGCAAAGGACATATTTCTGCCGTGGCAGATGTGCTGCGCCACATGGGGCTAGATATCCCTTTGGCAGGTATGGTGAAAGACGACCGCCACAGAACCCGCGCCCTGCTTTACAATGATAACGAAGCTGCCCTTAAACCCAATAGTGAAGGCTTTCGTCTGGTGGCGCGCATTCAAGAAGAGGTCCATCGCTTCGCAATAGAATATCATCGCAAACTACGACAAAAAGCCGTTACAAAATCTGTGCTGGATGATATCAAAGGCATTGGCGATGTGCGCCGACGCGCACTGATGAAACACTTTGGCACGGTAGAGCATATCAAACTGGCATCCGTAGAAGCACTAACTGCCGTTGATGGCATGAATACAAAATCGGCCCAGGCCGTATATGATTTTTTTCATATTGACAGGAGGTAGAAAATGGGAAAGCTAACCGTTACAGAAGTACATGAAAAGAACTTTGGCAACTGCGTAAAAATTGAAAACGGCGAGGTGGAAATGCTAGTCACGTTGGATTTTGGCCCACGTATAATCCATTACGCGCTATGCGGCCACGAAAACATGATGTACCAAGATTTGGCTCACAGCACACTGGGCGAGGCATATCCCGCCTATCGTGGTGACCAAATCAAGTTATACGGCGGCCATCGCCTGTGGCTTTCACCAGAGATTTTACCGCGCACCTATCATCCGGATAATTTACCGGTAGAATACCGCAAAACCCTCGAGGGCATAGAATTTATAGCACCTATCGAGGAGTTTTCACAAGTGCAAAAGTCCATGTTCATTTCGATGAATGAAACCAATAATGATGTACAAATTATGCACAAAATCACCAATCACAGCCTGTGGGAGCTAGAGATTGCGCCATGGGCTATCACAATGATGTCTCCCAGCGGCGTGGCAGTTGTACCAATTGGCGGGCCAGCAACGGGCGTGCTGCCCAACCGCCGTATCGCACTGTGGGATTACACAAATCCTGCTGACTCTCGCATGAAAATGGGACGCGAATTTTGTTTGATACAACAGTCACCTAGTGCCACGGAACCCTTTAAAATAGGGATGTATAATCACAGTGGCTATACGGCATATTTTAACAATGGCCAGGTCTTCTTAAAGCATTTTAACGCGATGGATGGGCTATACACCGATTTTGGCTGTAATTTTGAAGTGTATACCAATGAGCATTGTCTTGAAAGCGAAACCTTGGGTCCATTACAGGTACTGGCAACGGGGCAATCAGTGCTGCATACAGAAATATGGCAAATTTATCTAGAGGCTAAAAAGCCGCAAACAGAAGCCGAGGCGGCAGAATTAATTAGAAAGTATTACACAGATGAAAACAGTTGATATTTACACAGACGGCGCCTGCTCCGGAAACCCTGGCGCGGGCGGTTATGGCGTAGTTTTACTATACGGTGAGCATCGGCGCGAAATTTCGGCGGCATATGCCCTCACCACCAACAACCGCATGGAGATATTGGCCGCAATTATCGCGCTTGAGGTATTAAAAGGGCCTTGCCGTGTCAATCTTTACAGCGATTCGCGATATCTGGTGGATGCCATTGAAAAGAATTGGGTAACGCGCTGGCAAGCGGCAGGATGGATGCGCAACAAGCGCGAGGCGGCACTAAATGTGGATTTATGGGAGCGGCTGTTACCAATGCTATCCAAGCATCAGGTTCGCTTTATTTGGGTGCGCGGACATGCCGAAAACGCCGAAAATAACCGTTGTGACGCAATGGCACGAGCGGCTATAGAGTCAGCAACCAAAAACGAAACTTTTCTTGATGACAAAGGATATCAACCATGAGAATCGACATTATATGCATAGGCAAATTGCGGGAAGACTACCTGCGGGCTGCCCAGGCGGAATACCTAAAACGTCTGGGGCCGTATGCACGACTGACCGTGATTGAGACCACAGATGAGCGCGCCATGGAAAAGACCCTAACAGCTGGCGGCGCATATCCCATTGCGCTAGCAATTGACGGCAAAGCCCTGACATCAGAAGGTCTGGCAGACAAGCTGCGCGGTCTGGGTGTGGATGGCACGCCTCATATCGCGTTTGTAATTGGCGGCGCAGAGGGGCTGTCCGCGCACATTCTGGGGCTATGTCGTATGCGCCTGTCCCTTTCCGCCATGACATTTCCACACCAGTTAGCGCGTATAATTTTGCTGGAGCAAGTATACAGGGCGTTTAGAATAATCAACAACGAACCGTACCACAAGTAAAGGTAGGTGATTTGTCATGAACAAAATCCTAGTTTTCTTACTATTTAGCGCCTTCATATTTCAAGGCTGCGGCACATCTGAAACCACAGAGGCGGTCGTAGTGTATTCTGCCGAAGAATTGCAGGCAGCAGCAGTAAACGATAATGCTGATATTATTGAGCTGGCAGATGATATTCAGCTCATACAAACTCTTGAAGTATCTGAAGGTACCAAAATCACAATAGATGGCAACGGGCACACAATTCATTGGCCTTATGATGATGCACCCGCCATCGAAATTGCACCATATGCCGCACTGCAACTGATTGATATTACAATGCAAGGCTTGGCTTCTATAGATACGGGCACCGGCGGCATTATCGTTGCGTCAGGCGGCTCGCTGACCTTAGGCGAAGGCTCCGTAGTAACCGGCTTTGCCGATAGCGGCATCGTTGTAAATGGCGGCAGGCTTGTAATTGATGGCGGCACAGTGGCGCAAAATGGCGGCACAAGTTCTTTTGGCATTGGCGGCGGTATCAACCTGCTCTCCGGCGAGCTTGTGATGTATGACGGCGAGATTCATAGAAATAGCTCACGTACGGCAGGCGGCATTTTTGTAATCGGCCCGGCGCATATTGAGCTGCACGGTGGCCAAATACACCGCAACCATGCAGAAGCAGGCGGCGGCATATTCCTGGAGCCGCCAAACCCATATTGGCCCCATGTTGACCAAACGATCACAATCAAAATTGGCCAAACCGCCGGAAATATGATTTTTAACAACAATTGCGGCAGAAATTTTAGACATGTAGAGGGCGGCCCGGGCATACAAGGCACTGTAATCAATGACCTTGCAGATTTTCTATATAATTTTGAGCCAAGTGATAATATCGAAAATTTGATACTGATACTATCGGATGAAAATTAAGAAGAATTAAATATGATTGAAGCAATATTTGATAACCTACTTTGGATACTCATAAGCTCTCTGGCCGTTATTGTATTGGGCAGATTATTTATTACACTGCCCGCATGGCGTGTTCGCCGCAAAAAAGCCATCAAAGAAAGTGGATTTTTATATTTCCTTTCCGGCTACTATATGTTTAGGTCAGACGAAAATCCAAATATGTTCATTATTTCTGACGGCGAATGGGGTATGAACGAAACGCATTTGATTTTTACCCATCGCTCCACCCTTGCACCTCTGGATAAAACAATAGAAATTTCCAAGGTGCGAAGCTTAGAAGTGTTTGATTATGATATCAGCGAGAGAATTTTCCAAGAGAATGAAGATGCAGATGTTCTTGTTCACGGCATATACAATGACCCAGAATCTGAATTACCAACTTTGGGGCTTACTGGTAAAATAGAAGATACCCTCGTAAACGCCGCAAAGAAGCCGATGGCCAAATCGGTTCTTGCAATGGGTAAAAAAGAGGAAGTATGCAGAATAACTTGCATAGATGGTGCAGAAAGTTTTTTCTACTATAAGAATACTTATAAAAACACGGAAAACATCGAAAAAATACGACGGCATGTGATAAGGGCGCGATAATATGCCCTTATTTTTCTATTTTTTCTTTATATTCCTTACCCCATTGCTGCATAATATCAAGAATTGGCTTTAAACTATATCCCACTTCTGTAAGAGAATATTCTACCTTCGGCGGAACTTGTGCATACACTTCGCGCTTGACAAGCCCTCTTTCTTCCATAGTGCGCAAATGTTGAGTTAGAACTTTTTGTGAAATTCCAGTTAATGATTTTTTTAATTCGCCAAAACGCTTTGTACCCGCCAATAAATCGCGCACAATTAACACTTTCCATTTATCACCAATCAACGTTAGCGTTGTTTCTACAGGGCATAACGGCAGTTCGTATTTATTTGACATAAATATCAATCCTCTCCAATGGTTTCTAAAAGGTAACTATAGCACTTTCAAGTGCCTACTTTACATTATATACTTATATGATATTATAATATTGTGTTTAAAAAATCAAGCAAAACTTTTTGAGGAGGATGTATTATGGAAAACAAAACCAATTACAGCATTGCAAGGCTGGGCATCTTATCAGATATCGAGCCAAAGGTATTTTTAAAAGATCAGCTTGACTTAACAGGCTGCGAAGTTTCTTTTGGAACCATTCCCGCAGGGCAAGAAGTTCCGTTTCTCCACGCACATAAAGAGAATGAAGAAGTGTATATATTCTTGCAAGGAAACGGAACATTTCACATCGATGGCGAGGAGCTGCATGTTGAAGAGGGGTGCATAATAAAGGTTACCCGCGCGGGTGTACGCGGATTAAAATCGGGCAACAAAAACTTGATTTACATTTGCATACAGGCAAAAGAAGGTAGCTTGAACCAAGCCACAGCAGATGACGGGATTATCTCGTAAAATAGACCTGTTCTGAAGCTGCCTCATACCAACTTGCAATCTTAATATTACTTATCGCGCGGGTACGTGCTGTAGGTCTCTGCGGTTCGCCTCCGGCAAACTGGCCGAAGGCCACTTTCGCACAGCGAAAGCGCTAGGGCTATGTGCTCGTGCGGTTTTAGTGATATTTTGATTGCAAGTTGGTTTCGAAACAGGTATAATAAATAACACCAAAAAACAGGGTGCAATTGTACACCCTGTTTTGCTCTATATTCACAAATTTCTATCAGATAGCTTGCTAAGATACAACAACCTCTCCGCATGATGGTCATGCAGATGGTCGGCTCGAAGCCGAAATTGCCAGTTTCCACTAGCCACGCCAGGAGTGTTCATGCGATAATGCGAATCTAGACTAAGAATATCCTGGATGGGAATGATAGCAATATTCGCAACCGACAAAAACGCTAGACGTATCAAATCCCAGGCAGCATCAGAGCCATCGGTGTTCATGTATCGTCGGAACTGGTCGCGTATATCCTCGTTGGCAGCAGCATACCATCCGGCCGTAGTATCGTTGTCATGTGTACCAGTGAATATCACAATATTACTGGTAACATAATTATGTGGCATATGCGCATTATCCGCACCCGCATCAAAGCCAAACTGCAACACCTTCATGCCAGGCAGATTAAGCTCGTCACGCAGTTTTTCCACAGCAGATGTGATAAGCCCCAGGTCTTCTGCAATTATGGGCAAATCTCCCAGCCGCTTTTTGATTACATCAAAAAAATCCTTGCCCGGCCCAGGTATCCACTTACCCTTTTTGGCCGTTTTTGCGCCATATGGAACGCTCCAATAACTCTCAAAACCGCGAAAATGGTCTATCCGCAAAATATCACAGCACTTCAGTGTCCAGGAAATGCGCGAAAGCCACCACGTGTATCCATTTTTCTTGTGCGCACCCCAATCGTACAAGGGGTTGCCCCACAGCTGGCCATCTTCGCTAAAATAGTCGGGTGGCACACCTGCCACAGTCGTAGGCACACCATGCCCATCCAGCATAAACAAGTCTTTGTGCGCCCAACAGTCCGCACTGTCATATGCCACAAAAATAGGAATATCACCTACAATTTTTATGCCCTGCTTAGCAGCATATCGCTTTAACTCCGAAAATTGCTTAAAAAATATGAATTGTAGGAAATTATGATATTCGATTTCATCGGACAGCTGCTTTTGCCAGTGCATAATGGCTTCCACCTTGCCCGCAGCAATATCCGCAGGCCACGTTGACCACACAGCCCCATAATAATAATCGTCAATCTGGTTTTTGGTCAGGTTTTTCTTGTTTTTTCGGGCAAAATTGTTGTATTCTTCGGTTTCAAATTCGCCGGTTCGTATATTAATGAAGTGATTTTTCAAAGCCACAAAAAGGCTGTAATCCGCAAGCCAAAACGAATTATCTTTCACAAAGCTTTGACAAGTTTTTGTAAGATTTTTATCGGCACCGGCAGAAAAGTTAGCAAAAGCCAGGCGCAGCAGGCGATTTTTATGCTCTATCACCATCGGATAGTCCACCATATTATCGGGGAAAATATAGTTAAGCTCTAGGTCGGCATGGTTTAAAAGGCCATAGTCAACCAACTTTTCCGGGCATATCATCAAAGAATTGCCCGCAAATGTAGAAAAGCTTTGATATGGCGAATCACCAAAGGATGTAGGGCCAACAGGCAGTATCTGCCAAATTTTTTGCCCGCCTTTTTTCAGAAAGTCTATGAAATCAAAGGATGCGCGGCCCAGGTCACCTATGCCAAATTTTGTATATAGTGATGTTATATGGGCAAGTATGCCACTTTCTCTTAAATTTTCCATTATAGTCGCACCTTTCAAGTGACGTTTTGGATTGCTCTATCATTATTATGCACCAAAATGATTCAAAATTCAATAAGAAAATTTGCCTTATCATCCAAAAACGACACAGTATTTCAAATCTCATTTTGCACATCATAATAGTGCGTGAGAATTCAGGTTTTATGCTGATTCAACGCACAAAACCCGAAGTCTCTCGCAATACAGTTGTTTTCACTTACAAAACAACGAGAATCTTGGGGGAGATATATTATGAAATTTCGTGCTTTTTTAGCAGGAGCAACAGCCCTGGCTATGCTTTTTTCCGCAACAGCCTGTGGCACAGGTAACATGGCCAACAATGCTTATGGCGTTAATCGCACAAACCACAGTATTGCCCGCGATGGCAACATAGGCAGAACAGCCACACAAAGGCACAATAATGTTAGAAGTTACGACAGTAGCAGAGCTTTGGGGCGTACAAGCAATAGCGTAGGCCATGTTAACACAGGTCGTGCTATGAACAACACAGGTCGTGCCACAACAGGCACGCGTAACCATGTGGGCAACCGTATGGGCAATGCGCTGCATAATACCAGAAGTGCCGTTGGTAACCAACAACGTGCGGGCCACACAAATACTGGCCAGATTCACAATGGTGTTAATGTTAACTACGATGGCAGCGCATATGATGGCACGCCTAATGGTGTAATTACGCCAAGAGATGCAAGTGGTAGAGCTGTAAACAATGTTAACACGCGTACCACCAGAAACACAGGTGCATACCACAATCAGCGCAATTTCCAAAACACTGTATACAATGATAATGCGCAGCCTAGCCAAGTAAACACTGCTTCGCGTAGTAATAATGTGCGCAATACTGCTGTGCGTAATACAGGTGCACGTAATACCGCTGTACGCACTACCGAAACAAACAGGGGGGCAACACAAGTTCGTAACAACAACCAGGCTATTCAAAGAACTAGCATAAACAATAACGTAACACAAAACAATATTAGAAACAACAACGATGTAGTACAAAATAACAATGTTAGAAATGATAGCAATTTGCCACAAAACAATATTGCCCACACTAGCCAAAATGTAACTGCCAGAAACACTGGTAGAACAATGGTGCAAAACACGGCTACAAACCAAGATGTTAACAATCAATACCAGTCTCGGACTCAGACTCATAATCAAGCCCAAACACGTTTTGACCAAACAGGCTTTAATATCGATAACAATAACACAAACCAAATTCACAGAAATGGTCGCAAAACGCGTTATGAGGGCACAGTTAGAGCAAGTCGCAATATGAACCAAAACGGCCAAAATTTGGCCAACAATGCGCGTCAACTGCGCGGCGACGCTGCCCAGAATGCCAGAAATGGCTATATTATCAATGATACTTCTGCCTATGATAACAACTATGTAGTAAGAGATGGCAGAACCGCCCCGCAGAATTCTGTTACACGTAGCACCAACCAGACTACACAAGGCAGAACAACAAACAGAGCTACGAACAGAAATACAAGTACAACTACGAACAGAAACACTATCGAAAGAGCAACAACAAGCACAAACAGGGTTACTAATAGAGCTGCTAATAGACCTACTGCCAGAACGGCTGCCACGTCTGCTGCAAACGCCCGCCAGATAGCGCGATAACCTGCCACAAAATGGGAAAATCAGAAATAGCGCATAAAAATATCGGCGATGAAAATAATAGTAGCAACCTGTCTTTGAGAAAAATCCAAGGACAAGGGAGTATATCTTGTTCGAGCAACAAAGCTTAACTTGCAAAAAAGAAAGGGGAGAAATTTTCCCCTTTCTTTTTTGCATTGACTTCGCAGCATCGCTTGATATATAATGGCATCATGAATAAATCAAAGCTTGTACCAATTATCATTACGCTATTTATGTTCCTCTTCGCTCTTTCGGCTTGCAAGAGCGAAGACTTGAGCGATGTCTATGAGTTCGACATAATCAGCACTGTGGATGATGGCTTAGCCATTGTTTGGCGTGGCAGTAAGCGTAGCATCATTGAGATATCAAGCGGTCGCATCATCCTGCCATTTGACCGCTACGACAGGCTGGAATTTTCCAGACTTGGCGATTTCGCGCATGTGCGCTGTCATGATAACGGACATGCTATCATTCATATACCAAGTGGTGATTTTCGCTTACCCTTTTCCAATCATGCACATATTAGGCTGCAGTATAACTATACCGCAATTATCGATGGTATAACCCTCATTTGCCTTGAAACCAGCCATACTCTAATCCCTGCCGGCCAGGTTGCCCGCATAACCAACGCAATAGGCAATATTGCCCATGTGACCGGCTTCGAGACCACTACATATCTTGACCCTTCACGATACGACGAGTATTGCTTCCGATACTGCTTTCACGATGAGAAAACACTGTATCATTGCTACTATCATTGCGAAGTATGCACCAATTGTCATTACATGTTCTTTTGGTTGCAACATGTTATTGATATCTCCAGCGGCGAGGTATTAGTGCCCAAGCGCAGAGACCAAGAAATAGAGCTGCTGCCTAATGACACTGCAATTGTCACCATTAATCGCACTGTCAGCATTATCGACCCTGCCAGCGGCGAGGTGCTGGTTCCGCCACGCAGATTTCATACGATAAATGCACATGATAATTTTGCTGTTGTATCACGTTTTAACGAAACCGGTCTGATTTCCCTGGAAAATATGGAATTGGTAATCCCGCTGGGTAAATATACCGAAATACGACCGGGATTAACGGAAACCACTGCCATGGTGACACTGGGTGACTGCTGGGGCATATTTTGCCTGGAAACCAGAACCGAAATTATGCCACCGGGCAGCTATGATTTTTTCCAACATCTAGAAGGTGATATTGTCCTTAGCAGCAAACACCCCATCCGTAATATCTATGACCTATCAACCGGCCAGTTGCTCAACTCCATCGAAGTTAATGGCAGTTCAAGGCCCGATGGCGGCTCTTGCTACAGCCGCTTTGTGCTACTATCCGGCGTTTCGGCGGCTACGCAGATTATTTGGGATAACCGCGACCACCCCACAGAGTTTGAAATAATCAATCTGGCCACCGGTGAGGTTATTGCCACAGAGACAGGACGTGGGTCTGATGGTGCAATAGGAAGACTTGTGTTCGGTGTGCGCGGCAATCAGCTTCCCACATATGCCGATGGCCTTTTTGTAATTGAAAACGAATTATCGTGGAATCACTACGAGCGCGGCCTAATCAATGCCCGAACCGGCGAAATTATAATCCCGGTAAGCGAAGATAGTCCAGAAATTCGTCCATTGCCCGGCGGCTTTGTAACCTTACGCTATCCCTCAGAGCGCTGGATAATTGTAAGCACGGAATATTTAAGAGGAAAAATCCATGAAGAATAGATTAAAATTAGTTTATCAAATTGCTTCTTTGTTGCATGCCATCGCGTATGGGCTGGTTGCGTATTTTGTAATTTATCAGCTTTTCGCAAATGGCGATGTGCTTTTGACCTATCTTTTCAACATTATATTTATCATGCTTGGTCTATTTTTGGACAATAAGGCGCGAAAATTTGCGATGAGAAAAAAGCAGTTAATACGCGAGATGTACGCAAAGATGGGGTCTGCTAAAAAAGTTATGTATGTATTTTCTCAAGGGTTTTTTATAACTGCCATGTATATATTCTATGTTGCAGCTTTGATTCTTTCGCAAGTAGCAACGCTTTCACCCGATTTTTTACCTTTTGACCTGGGCAGCTTTTTCATTTCCATTGAATATGGAATAATTTTGCTGGTTGTTCTTGATAAACTTAAAGAGCTTGCTACAAAAGATGTACAATGGTTGAAAGATTATTTTGAATAGGGTTTGTTGAGACGAATAAGCGGATGTTTCATGACGAATCATCCGCTTATTTTCATGATGCAAACATCGATTTTTCTAAAATTTCTTCTGCTTCAAGTTTTTCGACATCATACGATAGCATAATTTCGCTTAGCATAATTTTTTTCACATTGGACAACATCTTTTTTTCGGCAGATGATAAACCGCGCTGCTTTTCTCTGTTATACAAATTACGAAACACAATGGCCGCATCCGAAAGTTGGCCAGATTTTATGCGCTCCAGGTTATCTTTGTATCGTTTGTTCCAGTTGTTATCAGCTGCAGGCAATGCAGGCATTTTCACCACATCATCCATTACCCTGGCAATGTCGCAAGATGTCATCACCTTGCGCAAATTCACATTTTCCATCGCAGAGGCTTCCAACATGATGGTCAAGTCACCGATAGGAATGCGCAAAACGCAATAGCTGCGGCATATACCATCGATGTTTTTTTCTTCAAAGTCTTCAATGATACCGGCGCCGTGCATGGGATATACCACGGCGTCTCCTTTGGCGTATACCACAACATCCCTCCTCTTCATGTACAATTCAAGTGAAAATTCACAAAAAATTCATATTTAGTTCATTATATCACAAACTTTTCCCTTTGCCAAGGTATTTCGCGCAATTTCTTAATATTTTCTTAACAAAATTCGCAGCATAATTAGTCATTTGAAACAATGCTTAAATAAAATCGTAAACTCTCATTGTTGCCAGATATCGTCACGGGCCAGTCGCCCAAATCGGCATCGGCATCCACGCGCCATTGCCATTCTACAAAGCCCGCACCATCAGCAATTCGCTGTCCAAGTCCCACTTCTGTACCATATCCATCCGCATAGCGTACGGTCAAATTCCACATAAAATTTGGCGGTCCTTGGAAAAAAACTTCCGCTTGAGAGTTGCGTCGCACAACTGGTGTATATAGTATCGTTAGCTCATCACCGCCAGATAGCACAAAATTCTGCATCGTCACCCGCACAATTCTGGTGGTAGTAATTATAACTGTGCGGCTATCAAATTCAAAGTCTACATCCACGCCTAGGCTTTCGGCCACAAAACGTAGCGGCACCAGCGTTCTGTCGTTTACAATCTGCGGCGGCACATCAAGCTCATGCGGTGCGCTATTTATATATGCAACGGGGTCGTTGATAGTAAGCAACACATGTGTACCACCATGATTGATATGCACCTGCCGCAAATCGTTATCCCAAAATATCTCGCCACCCAGCATCTCTACAATGGCGCGAGCGGGCAGCAATGTGCGGCCATCCACAATGATGGGTGCGGGCTCCATATTAACATAATTACCATCGAGTCGTACGCGTGTTTCGTTTGCAAAGACTGTTGCCGCTCCAAAAATTGTCATTGTCATAATCATCAATATGCCAATAAATATTTTCCTCTTCATCCCTAATATCACTCCTTTCCTTATAAATATACCACAAAAATGCGTTGTCATCAACTAAATTTTCTACAAATTCGCCTTGCTATACGTGCTTTGGCGTGGTATAATGTTCCAGATAAGATTAATTTCATAAGGAGGTTTGAACTTGCAAAAACTTTTCAGGAGATTTGTTGCGCTGGCAATAGGCGCAACGCTAGTAGCAGGAAGCTACGTAAGTACCTCATTAACGGCCCAAAGGGTCTCGCACGAAGTAACTCTGGTGGCACCATGGGCTGTGCCACGCTACACAAACCACAACCGACAAAACAGCCAAACAAATCTTGCTCTGCGTAATGCGATGGTGGATTTCTACCTGCGTGAGGCGCCGTATTTCTACAATCCTTTTCCACAAAATTGGATTGTACCACCTCTTGACGCCAATGATTTAAGGGTTTCTGCGGATTTTGCCGCAACGTTTTTGCGCGGATTTCGCGAAGACACATTCACGCGCACATTGCCTCTTAATGATGCTTATATGGAGCATTTGTTAAACAATGTGGAATTCTATTTCTCCACCCGCCGCAACAGATGGTATTGGAATAACGGCGACTATCAATTCGTTAGAGCCGACTACCCTTATAGCGGATTTTACGACCACACTCGCGGCGCCGTTTTCATCGCAGCTACACGCGAATGGAGCGATATTTTTGGATATCGTTTTGTATTCTACGAAAGATTTGCACGCACCGCCATTCACGAGGTTGCCCATGTGATGGGCCTTGGCGAATCGCTAGCGCATCTGGTAGAAGAGATGTATATGGGACTAGACGGTCCACTGCGCCTAGGAAATTGGGAGCGCGATAGTTCTTTTGACCGTGCATTGCTTGCGGTTGCCGGCCCGGATGCTTTTTGGACAGCCGCTTTCACATCCAATGCTGCATATGGCAATTTGTGGAACACACATTTCGGCCATTTGATTGATTTTGCGGATTTGCAAATGGCAAGGGGTCTGGCATTGCAAATGCGGCGAGATGGAACCCTGCCTCAGCAATATGCCGAAGTTCCCAACCTGTTTTTTCGGGCTTTTGAACCAGATACACCGGATGATAGGCGGCGACTATATGTTACACAAACGCAGCTGGCTGTGAGCCATCTCAACGATTTCATTGTTGCTCACAACCTGCATATAGAGCCAATTTTTTCAGTTTTTGATTTTAAAATACATAGTAGGCGCTAATCAAGGTAAAAATATTATACAAATAATTTGAATTTGCTATTGACAATAGTTTTCAATTAGTATATAATGTCTTTAGTAACCAAATTTCAATTATGAAAGGAGAAATACAAATGACGCTACACAACTTTTTGAATGAAAGAATTTCAGACTTCGGGGTAATGTATTTCAAGTTGCACCGCTTCCATTGGTTTGTTAAAGGCCCAGACTTTTATCCAATGCATGAGAAATATGAAGAACTTTACGACGAAATGACAGCTACTTTTGACGAATTTGCTGAAAGGCTGTTGTCCATTGGCGGCGCACCGGCTGCCACAATGAGGGAATATCTGGCATTGTCTAAAATCTCTGAAGAAGGCAATGAAACCAATTCTAATGACATATTCAAAACCCTCATCAAGGACTATTCGCATATGACCGAAGCTTTGAAACAAGGCATTGGCATAGCTGAAGACCAAGGCGACGATGCCACAGCCGATATGTTCATCGGCACCATAACCACATTTGAAAAACATCTGTGGATGTTCAAGCAGTCGCTTAAAGGATAATTGCAATGAGTAATCAAAGAAACACCCTTCAGCGCAAAATTGTGTTAGATACTCTGCGAAAATTGGGAAATCATCCAACTATAGAGGAGCTATACGCAGAAATCCAAAAAAACTATCCAGCCATCAGCAAAACCACAATATATCGCAATTTGCGCGTATTAGCCCAAAATGGCCAGGTTCGTCAAGTATCGCTACCTGATGGCTTAGAGCGCTACGAAGGCCAGCTAAATCCGCATTACCACTTTCAATGTACTGCTTGCAACGGCATCTTTGATGTCGAAATACCAGGCATAGCCGATATTGAAAACTACGTGGCTCATAGATATGGATACGATGTGGATGGGCATGATGTTGTATTCCACGGCATATGTGACAAATGTATATAATATGCAGATACACCCTGCAGCAATTGAATCACTGCAGGGTGTATTATTTTTGTGTTAAAAAATCATGCGGTGTCAAAACTATATTTCTTCCTCGTAACAACCTGTCTTCCAATTCGGATGGCCGCTCTTCTCAAGATTTTAGCCAAAATTCATTATTAGCTACATCAAACAAAGCGCCTTCTATGGATCAAGGCAAGCTGTTTCTTTAGATAACTTGACATTATTTTCAGAAAAATTAGACCAGTCATAAAAATTTGCGTCGGCTTAATGACATCTAATAACTCTTTTATAGTAATCAAACTTGAAAAACGTCCCAATAAAACGCAGGATTTTTTCACGATTGCTATAAATCCTGCGGGAAAATAACATTTTCATATCTTGACTCTCCTCAAAAATAAATTGCTCTGTAAAATATTGTATCGCATCCTATATCAAAACTCTACATCAGCTTTCCCAGGTCTCACAAGCCAAGGGCCGTCTGAATACTATGCATAAAGACAAATATGAGGTGGTTTACATGGTTGAAATGTATGGCCTTGATGCATGGGTAGCACATAGCAGCGGCATCATGATGCCCGCAGTAAACCTAGACAATGCCGCGACCACGCCGCCTTTTGCCGATGTGGTGCGAGAGGTACAGAGGCAAATGCGATATTATGGTTCCATAGGACGCGGGCTGGGACAAAAATCAAAGCATTCGTCCGAAATCTATGAAGATGGGCGCAGGGCTATTTTGAACTTTCTAGGGGCTGATAGCAGTAAATATACAGTGGTCTACGTTAACAACACCACGGATGGCATAAACAAGCTAGCCGGTGCATTGACGAGCGGCGAAAATACACTGGTTGTTTCCACACGTATGGAACATCACGCTAACGACCTTCCCTGGCGTGGCCGCGCACATATGGCATATGCCGAAGTAGATGCCGATGGAAGGCTCATCATGGACGATTTCGAGCGCATATTACGCCGCCATGAATATAGGCATATGACAAAATATGTCACTGTAACGGCTGCATCAAATGTGACAGGCTATGTAAATGATGTTCACACAATCGCAGAAATCGCGCATAAGTATGGCGCGCAAATTATCGTAGATGGCGCGCAAATTATAGCCCATAGGCAGTTCTCTATGTGTGGGAGTCCTGATATGGATAACGATATAGATTTCCTCGTATTTTCCGCTCATAAAATGTATTCACCTTTTGGTGGCGGTGCTATTGTGGCTCGCCGCGACCTACTTAATGCTCATGTGCCTCAATTTTGTGGTGGCGGCATGGTAATAACCGTGTCCGATGACGCCGTAACGTACGCCGAAGCCCCGGATTTATATGAGGCAGGCTCGCCCAATGTACCCGGCATAAATGGCATAATTAAATCCATCGAAATCTTGCAAAACATAGGCCTAGACTGCATAGCGGGACATGAGCAGCACCTGCTTCACCGTGCTCTAAATGGCCTAGCAAAAATTGACGGCGTAGTGCTGTACGGCGATAATCAAAATATCACCGACCGTGTGGGCATCCTGGTGTTTAATATAGAAGGGCAGCAGCCCGCAGATGTAGCAAGCGAGCTGGCAGCAAGGGCTGGTATAGCCGTGCGACACGCTGCTTTCTGCGCCCATCCATATGTGCGTCGCCTAGAAGGCAAACCCCCGCACGAGCTATGCGGCCCGGCCGAACCACCAAAGGGAATGGTGCGCTCCAGCTTCGGCATATATAATACCGAAGCCGACGTTGACCTGCTAATACAAACCGTAGCAGGCATCGCAGGTGCGAACTGCGCTCGCCCGCTCCTTGCGCATGCAAAAACTCCCAACGACAGAGCATAGCCACATTTCCAATTTTGCCAAATTTTGTAGAAAAATACTTGACAACAATTATGTATTATGTTAGTGTTGTCTTAGTAAAATACTATAAAATATTGCAGCTAATAGTTGCAAAATTGGGAGGATGTTTTAAATGACACTGACGGTTCTCAACCTGACAGGATTTCCGTTAATCTTGGTTTTCCTGTTATCGATTGTCTTAATGGTTTTGGCAATCTCCAAATTAAAGGTTCATCCCTTCCTCGCCATCATGGCTGCTGCCATCGTGCTAGGAATTGTAGCCGGATTACCCCTCACCATTGACGGAAGCGCCACTGCAGCGGGCACCTTTATCAACAATATTGGTGTAGGTTTTAGCAGCATCTTTACCTCTATAGGTATTGTTATCATCTTGGGTGCGCTTATCGGCAGCATCTTGGAGGCAACGGGCGGTGCATTTAAAATCGCTGACATGATTGTCCGTCTTTTGGGCAAGGCAAGCCCCACACTAGCCATCATCGTTATGGGTTGGGTTGTATCTGTGCCGGTTTTCTGCGATAGCGGATTCGTTATCATTAACCCCGTTAGGCGCTCCATCGTAAAGCGTACAAAGGCCAGCGGAGTAGCGACAGCCATTGGTTTGGGTGCCGGCCTATACACATCTCATGTACTTGTACCACTTACACCGGGTCCACTTGCGGCTTCCGAAGCTCTGGGCATGGCAGACTACCTTATCACAGTAATGTGGGTATCCGTAGTCGTTTCCATCCCATCTCTTATCGCCGCATATTTCTGGTCTGTATGGCGCGGCAAAAAGGATAAGTCCGAAGAAGATTTGGCAATCCAAAACGACGCAACCGTAAAAAGCTATGAAGAAATCGTTAAAGAATTTGGCGGTTTGCCAAATGGTTTCTTGTCTATCGCTCCAATCCTTATGCCAATCGTACTTATGGCAGTTGGCTCAATCGCAAACTACGCCGGTTTAACAGGCACAATGCACTCGATTTTGGTATTTTTTGGCGCACCAATCGTAGCTCTTACAATCGGTTTGTTCTTTGCAATAATTCTCCTGGCCGTAACCAAAAAAATGGACAAATTTAACAGCCTAACAAATGACACCTTGAAAATGCTCGGCCCAATTCTTTTCATCACAGCGGCCGGCGCCACTCTTGGCCGTGTTATTGGCCAATCCGATATGGTGCCGTTTATCCAGGCCAATGCCGAAGCTCTTACCTGGATGGGACTTTTCTTCCCATTCATTATCTCTGCTTTCATCAAGACAGCTCAAGGTTCATCCACAGTTGCAATGGTTGTAACTGCCGGTATTATGGGCCCATTGATGGCAACCATGGGCTTTACATCCCATATCGGCATTTCACTTACCGTAATGGCAATTGGTGCGGGTTCTATGATGGCTTCCCATGCAAATGATTCATACTTCTGGGTTGTTAGCAAACTCTCCGACCAAACACCACAACAAGGCTACAAAAACTGGACATCCATGACAGTTGTCCAGGGTGTGGCATGTATGCTGGGCATATTCGCGTTTTACCTAATCTACACGCTTATTGCTGGTTAATTTCAATAATACAGGGGCGGCCATCCTTTTTTGGCCGCCCCTCTTTAAATTAATGAGGTGAAAATATGAGTAAGATACATAGTGATGCGCAAATAATGATAAAAAATATCATAGCCGACAACATGCCCGGCTTTGCTGTGGAAAGTGCGCTGAAAGCCCATGATTTCAAAGGTAATATATATATGGTGGCCATCGGCAAAGCCGCATGGACCATGGCTAAGGCTGCCTGCGATTTCTTAGGCAATAGACTGGTAAAAGGCATTGTGGTCACAAAATACGAGCATGCCATGGGCGATTTGCCAAAATGTGATATATACGAAGCGGGTCATCCCGTGTCCGATGAAAACACAATAAAAGCCACTCACGAATGTGTGAAACTGGCCCGGGAACTAACAGAAAATGACGAACTGCTATTTCTGGTGTCTGGCGGCGGCTCCGCGTTGTTTGAGCGCCCTCTTGACGGCATCACATTAGATGATATCCAAAACATCACAAACCAGCTATTGGCTAGCGGTGCAGACATCGTAGAAATGAATATGATACGCAAACGCCTCTCCAGCGTAAAGGCCGGACGTTTTGCACAGTTGGCAGCACCTGCCAAGGTATTTGCCATCATACTTTCGGATGTATTAGGCGATAGATTGGACTCTATCGCATCAGGCCCTGCCGTGCCGGATAATTCTACAGCAGAAGATGCCGCCAAGGTAGCCGAAAAATATGGTCTGAAATTGACCGAGCTACAATCTAAATATCTGGCGCAGGAAACCCCGAAAAATATAGATAATGTGGAAACTGTTATCACAGGCTCTGTGCGCACCTTATGCGAATCTGCCGCCAAAACTGCACAAGAACTGGGCTACACACCCTTCGTACTAACCACCACCATGAATTGCGAGGCTGCAGAAGCAGGTCGTCTGCTAGCCGCAATAGCAGCTGATACCAAGGCGGGTCGCAATTCGTTCAAAACCCCTTGTGCCATCATTGCAGGTGGCGAAACCGTTGTTACCTTGAAAGGCAAGGGTAAGGGTGGCCGCAACCAGGAAAAAGTATTAGCAGCCGCCAAAGGCATTGCGGGCCTTGAGGATATTTTGATATTCTCACTGGGATCCGATGGCACCGATGGTCCAACAGATGCAGCGGGCGGCATTGCAGATGGCCAAACGTTTGGCAATCTCAAGTCAAAAGGCATAGACACAGACAAGGTGCTGGCCGATAACGACTCATACCACGCGCTGAAAGCCGTGGATGGCCTGATAATGACCGGCCCGACGGGCACCAATGTAAATGATGTTGTTGTTATCCTCTGTCAATAAGCCGCAAACCAAAAAAGAACCTATGACGGGTTCTTTTTTTGGTTCTCATTTTAACAATATCTGCCTCCATGGACTCTGCTCGTGCTCCAGCAAATCACGAACTATATCCATCATTGCATCCTGTCTTTCATTATCACCAATCCATATTACACGACCAACCGTATAAGCCTTTCCAAATGCCGCCCAATCTGCATAGCATCGCGCACTTTCCTTGTAGGCCGCAAATATGTATTCCCACGCCATACTTTCCGTGATATACCCAGAATCATAGCACCAGCGGGCTACATTTACCATGCGCCCCATGTCCCAAACAGTCACATCAATTCTTTTAAGCTCGGCCTCGCTTGTCACAAATCCCCTGCTCAACAATTTCGGAAGGGTTTGTTGTAAATTATTGCGATGCTTCGCATAGTCGTGAAATTTGTATGTCATAGGAACAAATATCGAGAAGCACAAATTTAACATTTCGTCATCACCAAATAGCGATTTGTGCTTTTCAATCAAACTGTCCGCTTCTTCATCTGAACTCGCATAGATAATTGAGCTCAATATACCAATATGTTTTTTCACTAAATCGGCTGCCTCGGGGTGTGCCTTTGATATGTTGTCATCAAAAAGCGATATACTCGCCTCTTCGCGCATCCGCATGAAATCCTCAAGAGACAAATCATGCTGATAGGTTTTTAGCACGATGTCAAAATGCTTTCGATGTCCTTCATTTTTCAGCCAGTCTAGCGTGTCAATTGCTTCTGCGGGCGAAGAAACACCCCACCAATCCACCAGCGATTGCTTCCTTTCCTTCAAGCTGGCCGCTTCGCCGGATTCCAAGCTGTTATGAAAATCGTTGTTCGATTGTAGCAAAATTGCTCCAACCGACATTGCGCGCTGCCGTTCTCGTGATAGCGCAGCTTTGGAGTTATACCTGTATGGGCTTTTTGCTTCTCTTTTTGACCAAAACGGCATTTTACACGCCACCTTTCTGCCATTGTTCAAAGCGTTCGTCAATCTTTTTCGCCATTAAGTTATATGAATTGTGCTATAAGGGGTGGAAATAACGCACCTATTTCTTGTCAACATTGTCGTTTGCTCTTTCAGCGGCTTTCCACGATTCCGGAAAGTTATCTTTGAAAAATAACGCTTTTGGCAAGTTGCTCGCCAAGTATCCATTTTTTAGAATTTCTTCTTTCATCATGTTTACATAATCATTCTTCTTTTCGCTAGATAACGAACCATAGCGGATAATCTGAACTTCTCCGGATTGCTCCGCTTTCAATATTTCGGCGTACACATCAACAATAAAATCCACTCTTGAAGGAATAACAGGACAATATGCAACCCAAACACCATTTGTATGTCCCAATTCCATATTTTTGTTTTCGCAAATGTACAAATATCCACTCCTGTTCTGATAAAGAATTTCAAGCTGATTAGGGAACTGTTCATGATATATTGATATACCAGTCAGATTAACACCACAAGTAACATGGTTTATTTCCATGTCACGCAAGTAAAATAGGGCGTATGCTCTAAAAGGGGTAAAATACGCCACTTGCTCTCGGCTTTCGTGCAACCTCGAAAAAGGTAAAATTTCTGTAAGATTCTCAATGTTACTTGCGTGATAATAGACATCGTTCATAAAATGCACCACATCTCCTTTTAATGCACGCTTAATACATAATTTACGCACGTACCGCACTCGTTGGCACATAAGTGCGCCCCTGAAAGATTTCCATTCAGTTAGTAAAATATTTTATCACATCACTGGTGCTATTGTGATGAAATTAACCGAATTGCGTTATCTGCACCCTTTACAGATTACATCCTAGTTTTCTTGTGTATCTTCAACATGATATAGAGATTTGTATTCAAAACCGCTTCTCATTGCTTTATCGTTGAATATGTCACAAAAGTCATCCGTATATTCATCGTAGTAACTTTGTGCAAAGAGATTCCCTGTTTCCGATAGCATATCATCAACAAATTCTTCATCCCAGTGCATCAAAAACTGTGCTCCAGTCATGCCATTGTTTTTGACTAGCTCAATATTCTTCTTCACTATCTTCCATCAAAAATTCTGAATAGAAATTTTTGCATATGCACCATTTCAAAAACATGCCTATGTGTGTTGATGTGTTTTCTATGGGCAAGTCTTCTGGGTAATCCCCATCATAGTGCCAGGAAGCATCGTCATATTTCATAAGCAGTCTCCTTTCGTTAACTGACTTTCATCCTTAACGCTTCGCCTCCATTTATGCAGTGAATAAGTGGCATACAGCACAACAGCTATTGCGACCAATACGTAGGCCATCAGAGAAGTTTCCGGAATCTGCGAGACTACATTGGTGCTATAGACAGTAGCAGCGAAAAAAGCTGCATTTGCTTCCATGAAATATTCTAAAGGAGCATTCATAAAAACAACAATATTGTGTGTTCTGGTTATGCTCAAAAAAGATTCATCTGGGATAAACTGCGAAAAAAGGTTGGTACGTATAGTAGTACCAAGTGTTATGCTGCCCCCAAGCCGGCTAAAAGTATATCTGGCATCTGCAATGGTTTCATGTAACATATATTCAATTTCAAAAGGGCCGTTATTAGCTACTAAATGGGTCACTGCCATCTCTTGAAGATATGTTCTGTCTTCAACAACAAACCCCGCTTGTTCCATGCGAGCTATAAACTGTTCGGGTGAGACTACCGGTCTTTTGGCATCTAACTGCATAAATACAATAAAAAAGTTCATAAAGATAGCAAACATCATTAATATGCGCCAAAAGAGGTGTTTTTTGTTTGTCTTAATCACATTCAAAACATCACATCCTGCTTCTGTCGCAGTTTATATATCAGCGTGCTCGTGTCCAGCTCTATCATATCCGCAGTCATCAACCGCCCTGCTTTCACATCTTTTAGCATCCGCGCGCCATCAGAAACCAAACCAAAAGGCACATAACCTTTGGCATCAGATTCCGCTTTCGTGACAACTGTGCCGTATGCCGTAAAGCCGCCAATGCCATCCAGTAACTCCCCTGCACGTAAGTCCTTTTTCGCAACAGTTACACACTCGGACACTAAACCACCTTTGGGCACAATGGTATGCTCACCATCAATCACGCATCGCGCCACAGATAGCGGTGTTTCCAGGCTGCATAGATGATACGGCCGAAACAGCGTCCACAGCGGCCCGGGGCCCATCAGCAGGTAATCCATTTGATATGTAATTTCGGCATTTTCCGATGACACGATGGCAAATACACCAGGCGCCACACCTTGCACAAAATCTACCACCCCATGGCGACTAAGTATTCCACCATTTTGCTTTAGTCGAAATAGGTCGTTAAGTCCTGCCACATCACTTATAACACCATGCCCACCAATCACATCGGGCACAAATCCCGTGGCATTGCTCATTGCCGCCAGCTCCACCATGGTTTTTGTGCCATCTTTAAAAGCGCACAACATCTTTGGGCTCATAATTCGCCGCTCGGCCTCTTCGCGCACGGTGTCCGGATTACAGCCATAATCAAGCTTGTTGTTTTTACCTTTGCCAATAACCTCTACATTCATGCCCATGGCTTGCGCAAAACAATACAGTTCCATCACAGCCCCTGGCTCGTCCCCGGCAGAGCCTGTGTAAATTACGCCACGCTCATCTGCCAGTCGCTTCAAATATGGGCCAATAACCACATCGGTCTCCACATTAAGCATCACGATATGCTTGCCGTTTTCTATTGTGCGTGTAGCTACATGCGCACCAACATCAGGTATGCCGGTGCAGTCCACCACACATTCCACAAGATTGGCCGCAGAAACAAATTCGGCATTTTCGCAGGCCACATATTTCCCTGCTTCCATATAGCGATTCGCTTCTTCTAAACTCTTCGCAAAAACAATGTCTTCATCGGCAACGCCCGCATATCTAAAGGCAGATATCACATTTTCCACATGCATAGCAGACACAATGGCAGGTGTTACACCCTTCATTAACACCATTTGTGATACCATTCCGCGCCCCATCTGCCCCGCGCCAACAATGCCGGTGCGAATGGGGCGACCTTCGGCCTCTCGCTTCAGCAGCTTCGTGTTCATATTTATCATACGTCACTTCGCTCCTCGCTAAATAACTTCCCGTCCACGCACGGACAACTCTCTTATATTAGTCACTTCAAGTACTAAAAATCCACCTGCCACTTCTAAAATGCCCGTAACTTCCACCCAGGCATCTTGCGCAAACGGCTCGAAATCACCCAAAATAACTTCTAAGCCCACCGGCTCTTCGCCGCAGCAGCCGTCATGATAGCGCATAACCAGAAAACGGTCAACATCACTCACAGAAATGGTTCTGAACATGCCTTCAAATTGAATTGTGCGGCCCAGGTATTGTTGATGGTTCAATACCACCTCTTGCATCTCATTAGCAAAAAATCTCTCGCTAATCACAACAGTGTCGTCATCGCTCCCGCAACCCACTAAAACAAAAGTTGTTAGCAAAGCTACAAGAGTGCCCAAAATCAGTCTTTTCATTGTATCACACCTCCGCGTTTAATAAAAGCTATACCACTAAATATGATAAATACAATCAGATTTACGCCTACAACGCTGGCTCCCGGCGGCAAATCCAGTCCAAACGAGAACAGCATGCCCACAAAGAAACATACAACGCCAACCACGGCCGCCGTAATTACCACGGACAAGAACCGCTTGCACACACGCATTGCGGTAAGGGCTGGAAAGAGCGTTAGGCTGGCTATAAGCAGCGCACCCATCATACGCATGCCCAGCACCACTGTAACCGCCGTCAAAATTGCCAGCAAGCTCTTGTACAGCTCAACCTTAACACCGGTGGCTTTTGCAAAATTTTCATCATATGTCACGGCAAAAAGTTGCTTGAACAATAGTATGAAAATTCCCAGTACAACCACACTCAGCACAATGCTAAGGTACATATCCGCTTGTGTCATCGCAAATATGCTGCCAAACATGATGTTACAGATATGCAACGTTAAGCCAGTGGTCATGCTGACAATAATTACGCCAATAGCTAGACCGCTGGTGGATATCAGCGCTACCGCACTATCGCCCTTTATTTTGTTGCTTTCGTTAAGGCGCAGTAGCAGAAACGCCGTTCCAACAACCACAGGCATGGAAATGGCCAGCGGCGCAATCTCCACCACGCCTGCAATAGCCATAGCCGCAAAGCCTACATGGCTAAGGCCGGTGCCTATCATTGCATATCGCTTTAACACCAAATTTACGCCCAAGAGTGCCGCACACAGCGATACTAGCAGGCCCACCAATATGGCCCGGGCCATGAAGGTAAAAGAGAGCATTTCGGCAATCATCTCAAATAGTGCTATCATTTGCCGGCACCTCCTCTTGTAAATATGCGGCCTGTTTCAGACTGCAAGTAATCTTCTGTCGTACCGAAAAACAACTGCTTGTTCTGTAAGTGCAGTATATGGCTAGCATACTTCACTGCAGCCTGTATATCATGCGAAATCATGATAATGGTGATGCCCATATCCTTGGATAATGACTGTATCGTAGCATATAGTTCTTCTGTAACCAGCGGGTCAAGGCCCGCAGCCGGTTCGTCTAGCAATAATGCCTTTTGGGTCGCACACAGCGCACGACCCAAGAGTGCGCGCTGCTGCTGCCCGCCAGAAAGCTCGCGTATGGACTTTTTGCGCAATGGCATTATACCCAGTCGCTCCATATTATCATTCGCAATTTGCTTGTCTGTTTTGGAATAAAATGGCACAACTCCGCGACTACTAAGCCGTCCAGATATTACCACTTCATACACGCTGGCCGGAAAATCTTTCATACCGGAACTTTGTTGCGGAAGATAGCCGATTTCCGTAGACTTTAAGCCATCACCGAAGGTAATTTCACCTGATTTTGGACGCATAAGCCCCAATATCCCCTTCATCAAGGTAGATTTGCCTGAGCCGTTTTCGCCAACAATGCACAGATAATCGCCGCTGTTGACGGCAAAATCCAGCCCATCCACAACCACGCGTCCATCATAGGCAAAGGCGGCATTTTTACATGTAATCAATGCCATCTAGTTCAACCCCTCTCGCAAACTATCCACATTGCGCCACATTAGGTCAAGATATGTCACGCCAGCGTTAAAATCTGCATGGCTCACATTATGGGCCGAATGCAGCTCCACCAACCGCGCTCCAGTTGCCTCTACAATGGTATTAGCAATCAACAAGTTGGAAAATTCTATGTGGAAGACCACCGGGATATCTTCTTCCTGCACTTTGTTAATTAGAAATGCAATAGTAGCCGGGCTAGCCTGTGTTTCGGCTGAGCAGCCCGTAAACGCAGCAAAATATGTTAGGCCATATGCGTCCATTAAATATCTAAAAGGAAATCTATCACCAAATACAACGGTACGGCGCAAACCTGATGCAACAACCTCTACAAAAGCAGCATCCAACTCTTGCAGTTGCACAATATATGCCGCCGCATTGCCGCGGAAATATTCTGCATTGTCAGGGTCCATTTCTGCCAAAATATCCGTCAATGCCTGCACAATCAATATGGCATTGCGTGGACTGGTCCATACATGTTCGTCATATTCGTCTTCATGGTGGTGGTGATCATGATGATGGTCGTGGTCGTGATGGTTATCGTCGTGGTCGTGGTCGTCGTGGTCGTGATGGTGGTCGTCGTGGTCGTCGTGGTCGTGGTCATCATGGTGGTCATGGTGGTTGTCGTGGTCGTGATGGTGGTTGTCGTGGTTGTCGTGGTCGTGGTCATCATGGTGGTGATGGTGGTCATGACTATGCCCGTGATGATGGGCATGACCGTGTTCCATTCCCTCTACAAGCTCCTGCAATACCGCATCTACCATATCCAAAAGAGCCACTGTGCGCATATTCTGCCTGTCCAGGGATGCCAAAACGGAATGCACCCATTCATCTCCATGCCCACCAACATATACCAGCAAATCTGCGTTGTTTATGGCAATCATATCGCGTGGCGTTGGCTCGAAGCCATGAGGCTCCGCACCCGGAGAAAGTAGCATTGATAACTCTACCCTATCTCCGGCAATTTGACGAATAAAGTCGTACTGCGGAAACGCGACAGCAATTATGCGCAGCGGTTCATGTTCGTCTATTTCGGTCGCGCCAGCCTGATTGTTGGCTTGATTATCGGCCTGATTGTCGCCGCAGCTTGCTAAAAACAAGGTCATCAGTAGCAAAATTAATGTCATCGTTAATACAGTTGTAATCCTTTTCATTCTAAAATCCTCCTGAGTCTAGTTGGTCTAATAGTGATGGCATTGCCTCACGGTTATGGGCGCAATTAGGCCCGCATTGATAGCTGCTATGATTATGCAACGTGGTATCCACGAAAAGCATCAACATCACGCCTAAAAATACACCTATTGTTGTTAAATATGGGCTTTGTGCCTCGCCTTTCCGGCTTTCGGGTATAAGCTCGTGCACAGCTACCCAAACCATCGCGCCGCCAGCAAAGGCCATTGCATATGGTAAAATAGCATTTACATTCAAAGCTACAGCAAAGCCCAATATTCCCGCCAAAAACCCGGAAAAACCTGATGCCTGTCCAAGGATAAAGCTTTTTATCTTGGACATACCATCTTTTTGAAAAGCGATGGATATAGCGGTTCCTTCAGGCAATTTGTGCAACCCCACGGCTATGGCAATAGGCAAAAAGGCTATAAGCCCTTCTATACTGAAATCTCTACCAAGCGCGCCTAGCAAAACGCCTAGCGCTAGGCCTTCCGGAATACCATGGACAGAAAGTGCGCCAAGCAGCACCACGCCCTGTTTGTATTTATAACCTCCGCTCTCTGTTTCGTTTGATTTCATGCGGCTTATACACCTATCCAACAAAAATGCACAAAGAAAACCGAAGGCAAAGGCACCCGGAACTACAATCCATGCAGGTAAAGATGCAAATTGCTCTGCTCTATGTATCGCAGGATGTATAAGCTCCGTAAAACTAACAACCAGAATCACGCCGGCCGCAAATCCCAATATCAATTTGGTTAGCTTGGCATTTTCTTTTTTGATAACAAATACCAGGGCCGCTCCTATTGCAGCAGCCAGCCATGTACCCAGTGCCAAAACCAGAAAAACCATTAGAGTCTCATTCATCCGATTCCTCGCCTTCAATTTTATCGGCGTACTTTGTTACAGTATCCTTTGAGACCGACAGCATGCGCCCGATGGCACGCGCACCTACGCCATCAGCTTTTAAATCTGCAATATGGCTCTTTACGCGTGGGTCACAGGCTTTGTAGTCGTATTCCTGCCGAAATGTGGTGCGTCCACAATCGTCATTGTTACATCTATAAATTTGTTTGCCTTGCCGTTTTCCAAATTTCCGTACCTCGTCACCATCGCAAGAAGGACACTGGATCACATCTGCGGTTTGGTCCGCACTTTCCGCAGCCACATCCGCCTCATAAACATAATCCAGCCGAAATTTGACCGAAGAGCAGCCGCTCTTATTACATACATATAGCTGCCGCATCTTGTCATCACTTTTCACATCATCGCCCTGGCACGAAGGGCATCGAAGTTTTATCATCACTGCTCTAATCACATCCTCCATATGCATTTTGAACATTATAACACATGCCTAAATAAAATGCAACCTTTTTATGACACAAAAAGGTTGCAAAATTAGTCCTTGACAGGAATGATATATCCTGATATAATGTACTTGTTCAATAAGTACATACAATACACAAAGGAGGAATTATTCTGGATATTATCATCAGCAGCAGTACCAGCAAGCCTATATACGAGCAAATAACCATGCAAATAAAGGCCATGATAATGAACGGCGAATTGCAGGCAGGCGCGCCGCTGCCATCAATGCGGGCACTAGCAAAATCTATACACGTTAGCGTTATCACCGTTCAAAAGGCATATGAAGACTTGCAGCGTGATGGCTTCATTGACACCACAGTAGGCCGCGGCAGCTTTGTGTCAGCACAAAACAAAGATTTTATCCAAGAAGAGCAACAGCGCAGAGCAGAGGAGCATCTGTATGAGGCTGCTGAAATTGGCAGAACGCATGGCATCTCTTTTGATAAACTCGTTGAACTACTAAAACTATTTTACGAGGGGGCAGATTAAACATGAATGCAATTTTGGAAGTAAGAGATTTGAACAAGAATTATAAAAATTCGGACTTCAGCTTAAAGGATGTATCTTTTTCGCTGCCAAGCGGGGCCATAATGGGCTTTGTGGGCGAAAATGGCGCAGGTAAAAGCACTACCATCGGCTGTATTCTCAATACGCTTATCAAGGATAGCGGAATGGTCAAAATTTTAGGGCGTGATATGAATGATGACAGCGCTGATATTCGTGATGATATAGGTGTGGTTTATGATACAAATGCTTTTCCTTTACACCTAACACCACTGAAAATAGCTTCGGCTATGCGGCATATTTTCTCCAAATGGGATAATACGCTGTTCAAGGAGTATCTGAAAAAATTCAAACTTCCTGAGAATCAAAAGATAAAAGAATTTTCAAGAGGCATGACCATGAAGCTGGGAGTTGCTGTGGCTCTTTCCCACCATCCTAAGCTGTTGATTTTGGATGAAGCCACAAGCGGATTAGACCCAATCGTGCGTGACGATATTTTAGATGTGTTTCTGGATTTTGTTCAAGATGAAAATAACTCCATTTTGTTATCATCACACATAACCAGTGACCTTGAAAAAGTAGCCGACTATATCACCTTCATTCATGACGGAAGTATTGTATTCAGCGAAATAAAAGATAATCTGCTATACAATTACGGCGTTATGCGATGCAAGGCAGCACAGTTTGAACTAATTGATAAAGATGATGTGCTTGCATACAGAAAACACGATTATCATATTGATGTGCTTGTAACCGACAGGCAAACCGCCACAAAGAAATACCGAGATGTTGTAATTGACAACATTACAATTGAAGAAATAATGCTTATGCTTGTAAAGGGGGATAAATAGCCATGAATAACACAAAACCATTGCTTGGATTATTAACTTTTACATTTCATGCTGCAAGCAGTAGCTTAATGCTCGTGTTGCCACTTATTTTATTGGTAGGAGTTGTGGCTCAAATAACCGAAATTGCTCTGGCTGTGCAGCTTTTTCCATTTATGGCAGTTGGCGCAGCTCCGTATATTGTTTTGATGAAAAGCGAAGGTACAGCAAAATGGGAGCCATATCAAATTGCAATGCCTGTAAAAAGAAAGCATATGGTTACAGCACTTTTTTCTGCCATATTCATTTCATCATTGATGTGGATACCGATTATTGGTGCAGTTTGGGGAGTTGGTTTGATTTTCAGCGATGTTGTAGTGGAGTCAATTTTTTATGGAGGATATATAAGCATTGCCTATGTATACGGTACTGCGCTGCTCACAGCGGCAATTATTTATCCTCTTGCTTGCACAAAGCTTGGACAACGAAGCGAAGCAGGGTTAATGCTTATTTCTATGATTGCAGCAGTGGCTATTCTTGGCGGTATAGCATGGTTAGGTTATCCATTGGGTTTAGCAAACAGTATCGTATCATTATTGATTATAGCTATATCAGGAGTTGCTTTCATTGTTTCGCTGTTTGTTACCAGAGCGATATATGCCAAAATAGATTTTTAAGTTTAAACAAATCCCACGGCATTGACAATGCCAGTCCATTTGCGGTATAATCACATAATTACAGATGCGCAGGGGGAAATTTTCATGAGCCATTGCATAATACCCAAGGGATACAAATCCATATTATCAACCTACCAAACCCAATCCGCCATCGGCCGCCTAAAGCGCGTGTTTGAGGACAATCTTTCTATGTCATTAAATTTGCACCGCGTATCTGCGCCGCTTTTTGTAGAGCCGCAGACGGGGCTGAATGATAACCTTAGCGGCATAGAGCGTCCCGTAGAATTTGATGTGCCCGAAACCGGGCGAACCTCGCAAATTGTCCATTCGCTAGCCAAATGGAAGCGTATGGCCCTTCATAAATACGGATTTTCTGCCGGGCACGGGCTGTATACGGATATGAACGCCATCCGCCGTGATGAAGTCCTGGATAACACACATTCAATATATGTAGACCAATGGGACTGGGAGTCTATAATCACACTAGAACAGCGTAACGAGGCTTTCCTAAAGCAAACTGTACAGCGTATTACCGAGGCAATATACGCCGCATCCGAACGCCTGCGCTGGGACTATCCCGATCTGCCGGTATCGCTGGCACGCGATGTTACATTTGTGACCGCACAGGAGTTGGAAGACCTATACCCCACCCTATCACCCGAGCAGCGCGAAGATGTCTTTACAAAGGAGCACAAAACCGTATTTGTTATGAAGGTCGGCGGCAAGCTGCGCTCCGGCCAAACCCACGGCAGCCGCGCTCCGGACTATGACGACTGGAATCTAAACGGCGACATAATATACTGGCATGACCTGCTGGGGCACGCCCTGGAGCTTTCTTCCATGGGCATACGTGTGGATGCGGCAGCACTAGATGCTCAATTAACAGAAGCAGATTGCAACGACCGCCGCAATCTGGACTTTCACAAGGCCCTGCTGTCTAGCCAGCTTCCCTTAACAATGGGTGGCGGCATAGGTCAATCCCGGCTATGTATGCTGCTAATGGCTAAGGCGCATATCGGCGAAGTACAGGTATCTGTATGGGATGATGAAACAAAGAATATCTGCGAGGCTGCGGGCGTAAAATTGCTGTAGGTTTATGAACATTTCGTTGACAAGTTCATATGCATTGCATATAATATAGATGAAACCCAAAACAGAAAGGGGGATTTGTCTTATGATAATTTCAATTTTGCTTTGGCTGCTGTTTGGTGCATTGGTTGGCTGGATTGCAGGTGCCATCATGAAAAGCAGAAGCGGCCTGCTAACAAATATCATATGCGGTATTGCTGGTTCATTTGTCGGCGGCTTCATCGCTTCACTGCTAGGTTTTGGGAGCCTGGGCGGAAGCTTTAGCTTCAATGTAATGAATATCATTATATCCGTTGGCGGTGCATGCCTTGTTATTTTCCTTGTAAGGGTAATCCGCGGCAATAAGTAAATCCAACATTCATCAGGCCGCCTCGAAATATTTCAGGGCGGCCTGATAATATAAACAGGGGGTATTTCATGCTGTTTCCAGTTAATGACTATAAGCCGCCAAAACTGCCAACTATGCAGGAAATGCAGGCCAACCCCGCACCACTAAAGCAAATGCCAAGCCGTTGGCGCAACAAGTCTGCCGTGATTGTATGTGCGGGCTTTGTCGCTGCAGCGGCTATGCTGGGTAGTTGTGCTACTTTGGATGAGATGCATACACAGTGGCATAGCAATGTGGTCTCAGAGCCGCTAGAACTGCGGTTTAGTTTTGGTGGTTTTGGCACCCCGCCTGCATATGTTGTTCATTTGACAGAGGCGGAAGCATTAAGCATTATTAAGATACGACTGGAAGCTGCCGGGCTTGAGTTTGACGCACCATTGCCACAATACGGCGTAGACTTCCCACGGAGTAGAATTGAAAGCAGCCTGTTTGATGACAAACACAATATAGCCATTGTACAAGCCGGGCTTACTGCTTATGAGGCCGAGTTTTTTGCAGATATATTTATGGAACAGACGGATGATATCATTTTTGGCGTTTTTTATAACCCATATAAAGCATTTCACAGCGAAGCAAGATTTGGAATTCATCCTTCAGTTTTAACTCTTCCGGTTGAAGCCCAAGAAGAAGCTAGGCCAATACTTATGCGGCGGCTTAACTCCCAAATTGATGAATTTATAAAATTACTACGAGCCAAAGGAATAATATAGATAAGGAGGAGATTTTATGTTACATCCTGTTAGTGACTATCAACCACCAAAACTACCAACCATGCAAGAAATGCAGGAAAATCCTGCCCCACTAAAACAAATGCCAAACCGCTGGCGAAAAAAGGCCGGTGCGCTTATGTGCGCAAGCTTTATTGGTGCTGCAGCAATGCTTAGCAGCTGCGCTGAGCTGGAAGAAATGTATCCGCAGTGGCGCAGCTATTTGGAAGCGCGCAACAATGCGGAGCTAGAAATAGAAGCAGAATATAATAGATTTGTATTGCCGCCGGATAGATTCCATCACGGCGGCTCACCCAGCGCGCCTTTCTATGTGGCTCATTTAACAGAGACAGAGGTGCTGGATATTATACAAACCCGGCTAGAAGCTGCAGGGCTTAATTTTAGCGCAATACCACAAGGTCACGTTCTAGAACAATTTGAAAGCAGCCTTTTTGATGAAGAAAACAATATCGGCATAGTGAACTTGGGTTCTGATGCATTTAGCGCCGAGTTTGTGCTAAGTGACCTTTCCGAAGAGACAGAAGGTACCGTTTTCGGTGTGTTTTACAGTCAGCCAAAGACGGTTATAGATGGCCCGCCACCCCCACCTAACCCGGGCATGGTTGCACGCCCCGGCCCACGCGAAGAGGCCAGACTGACTTTAGTAGAGCGGCTTAACAACCAAATAGAAGATTTCATTGAATTGCTACGAGAAAAAGGAATCTTGTAGGGAATGGATTTATCTATCCCAAGCCAAGGAGAGTGAATCTAATGCTGCATCCAATCAATAAATACAAACCACCAAACCTACCAACCATGCAAGAAATGCAGGCCAATCCAGCCCCGCTAGCGCAAATGCCGAACAGATGGCGCAAAAAAGCGGCTGTTGTTATGTGCGCGAGCTTCATAGGTGCTGCAGCAATGTTTAGCAGCTGTGATGCTTTGGGAGAATTGTATCCTCAATGGCGCAGCTATACGGAGTCGCGCAGCAATACAGAAGAGGATGATTGGCTTTTCCATTCAAATCACAACCAAGCAGTTACTGATATATTGAGTCTTCGATTTCATCATGGCGGTGCAGCAAGTCCGCCGTTTTATGTCGTACATTTGACAGAGGCAGAGGCGTTGGATATCATACGGACGCAGCTTGAAGCCGCCGGGCTTGACTTTGGCACAGCACCGCCCAATTACAGTACATATATAGGTCGAACAAGATTTGAGAGTAGCTTATTTGATAACAGCAACAATGTCGCCATTGTGAAAATTCCGGGCTTTGGTTCTTATGCTTCCAGGCGCGTTGGGGCAGAGCTTAATGAACAGGCGGATAATATTGTATTTGGCGTGTTTCGCAACCCATCAAGATTTGTGACAGATAGCTGGTATCGAGACACCCCCTCTGATGATACCCCTTCCGCCGAAGCTCAGCAAGAAGCCTACGAGGAAGCCAGGCCCATCCTGCTTGAGCGGCTTAACGAGCAAATTGAAGAATTTATCGAGCTGCTACGAGAAAAAGGGATATTGTAAAGGAGAGCTATATGTTATTTCCGATTAACGATTACAAGCCCTCAAAGCTACCAACCATGCAAGAAATGCAGGCCAACCCTGCACCACTAAAGCAAATGCCGAACAGATGGCGCAAAAAGGCGGCGGTTATTGCTTGTGCAAGTTTTATAGGCGCTTCTGCATTATTCTCAAGCTGTGATATATTGAACGAGATTAGCTCATTGCACAAGAATACAGTATCCGAGCCATTGGAGCTTCGATTTCATCATGGCGGCTTCGCATCTTCACCTACTTACATTGTTCATTTAACAGAAGCGGATGCTCTAGGTATTATTCGAATGCAATTAGAAGACGCCGGACTTGAATTCGGCGCAAACCCACCTAATTACGGCATAGATATAAACTTTAGCAGAGTTGAAAGTGTCTTATTTGACAATAAAAACAACGTTGCTATCGTACAAGCCGGATTCACTGCCGGATTTGCCGAGCATATCGCAGATGAGCTTACCAAGCAAACGGATGATATCATTTTCGGTGTGTTTTACAGTCCGTCAGGTACATTTCCCGGCAATAGCTGGCGCATCACGCCTTCTCGCATGACGCCTTCTTACGAGAAACGAGAAGGACTCAGACCAATTCTGCTAGAACAGCTCAACAACCAAATCGAAGATTTCATCCAGCTACTACGAGAAAAAGGAATAATATAAAGGGGTGACGGCATTGAATCTAACATTGCATGTGACAAATAACTGCAACTTAAACTGCGAATACTGTTTTGTAGAGCGGGATAGCGCAAAGATGTCAAGAGAGGTAGCTTTTGCTGCCGTAGATATGGCTATACAGGATAAATCCCCCACGGGCATGCTGTTTTACGGCGGCGAGCCGATGCTGGAGCGTCAACTGATATATGATGTTGTAGAATATACAAAGTCCTTTAAGCACAAATTTTCATATAAAATAACCACAAACGGCACGCTGTTGGATGAGGAGTTTTTGCAATTTGCCAGAGACATCAATATGTCCATTGGTTTTTCGCATGATGGGCCATCGCAGGATATTTGCCGCACATTTTTAGATGGCGGCGAATCATCCAGTGTGCTTGATGATAAAATAGCACTGGTGCTTAAATATATCCCATACGCAATAGGTATGAGCGTTATTGACCCAAGCACCGTACACAATGCCGCAGGAACCGCCGAATATCTGTTTAAGCGCGGCTTTAGATATATCTCCCTTAATCTCAATTATGGCGGAAAATGGACGCAAGAAAATTTTAATATACTAAAATACGAATACGAGAAAATGGCGGAACTTTACATAAAATGGACACGCGCCGAGGAAAAATTCTATCTTTCACCCTTCGATTCTAAGATTTTTGCGCATATAAAAGGTAAAAATTACAATGCCGACAGGCGCAGAATGGCGAAAAACCAGCCGTCAATTGGGCCGTGTGGTGGGGTATTTACCGGGTCGCGGTCAATTAAGGACGACACATTTCGCATTGGCGATGTGTTTGCAGGTATAGATAGGGCAAAGCAGGATTTTATTTTTGCACAGGGCGAGCCGCCTGAGCCGTGCCAAAACTGCGCATTGCTTCAGCGCTGCAACTATGCCTATGACAGCATGGATAGCCGCAATGGTCAAATAATAAATGGCATATTGTCCGCGCAATGCATCCACGAGCAGCTGATAACGCCTATTGCCGACCACGTGGCCGAAACCCTTTACAGCGAAAACAATGCCCTTTTCATACATAAACACTACAACGAAGCTTATCCGCTGGCATCGCTAATGGAAGACCGCGATGTATAGCCGCTTTAGATATCTGTAGCATTTTTGACAACGAAGCTCTGGGCATCCGTGCCAAATAGATTTAATATGACATTTTCGCCACGAATTTCGCGCTCTTCGGATGTTATGCCGAGCTGTTCGCCCTTTTCGGTGGCGATTTTATAATTTTTTTCATTTAGCTTGGCCATGGTCATATAGCCTTGCTCTACCAGCCAATCATTAATGCGCCTCCCAGCCATGTTTTTAATACCACATTGCATAAATTGTACATTAATGCGGTCAGCTATGGTACTGACCGTAACCGGCTCTTTCGTAATCTCTACATTATCGGGGTTATATTCAATTGAAACAAATGGTGTACCATTAGTATTATCATCATCTTCTGCGACACGATGTTCATCAATTATATCCAAAAAGGCTTGGCCATATCGCTGGGCTTTTACTTCGCCCACGCCTGAAACATCCAGCAGCTCTTCCATGCTGGCAGGCATTTTCATGCACATATCCGTCAAGGTAGCATCGTGGAAAATTGTGAAGGCAGGCAGCCCGGCTTTGTTTGCAAATTGCAGGCGTACAACCTTTAACGCATCTAGTAGGGCATTATCCACAGGCCGCAGATATCTTTCAGTGATACGCGTCTCCTTAGCTTGTGATGTCTTGATAATTATTTTGCTATCAGGGCGTAGAGCTTCTTTTGCACGCGGGCCAAGACGTATTGTAGGAAATTTATCAGTGGTTTTTATCAAATACCCATCCAAAAGCATTTGGTTAACAATATCAATTAATTGTTTTTCGTTAAGCTGACTGATACCAAATGTTGACAATGCTTCTAATCTAAAAGCGCGCACTTTCTGGTTAGCAAGGCCACGCAGCACATCAATAATCATCTTAACACCAAAGCGCTCGCGCATACGCGCTACGCAAGAGATAATTTTCTGCGCTTCGCTTGTAATGTCGATTTCCTCGTATGTAGTGTTACAATTTGCACAGTTGCCGCAATTTTCGGGAGGCTCTTCGCCAAAATATCGCAAAATATAGCCACGCAGACAATCGCGAATTTGACAATACATAGCCATCTCGTTAAGCCGCTGCAAATTCCGCTCACGCAAAAGAGCTTCGGTTTCTGGGTCAAGTTCTATCTTCCCCTCTCCGTTATCGATTAGCCACAGATTTGTGGTGTAATCTCTACCACCGTGCAATAGTAGGCAATATGCAGGCTCACCATCACGTCCGGCACGTCCGGCCTCTTGGTAATATGCTTCAATATCTTTTGGCATATTATAATGCACCACAAATGACACATTAGACTTGTCAATACCCATCCCAAAGGCATTTGTGGCCACCATGATATTCATACGGTCGTGTATAAAGTCGTCTTGATTATCGCGCCGCTCGGCATCCGTTAGGCCCGCATGATAGCGCGATGCCTTGTGGCCGCGTTCTGTAAGCATCATCTGCACATCTTCCACGCCTTTGCGGGAGATGCAATATACAATACCCGTATCACCTTTACGCTCCCGCAGGAAGTTATCAAGAGCATCCATTTTATTTTTGGGCTTGATGGCATCAAAATATAGATTTGGCCTGTCGAAGCTCGAGACGAGTATTGTAGGATTGGCCAGGGCTAGCCGCGCAATAATATCCTCGCGCACCTTTGGCGTCGCAGTAGCTGTAAATGCCGATAAAACGGGCCGTTTACGCAATGTAGATATAAATGTAGGGATGGCTGTGTAACTGGGGCGAAAATCCTGACCCCATTGGGAAATACAATGGGCCTCATCCACCACAACCATAGAAATACCAGCGGAAGCCGCAAAGGCCATGAAATCATATGTATTCAACCGCTCCGGCGCAACATATATCAGCTTGTATGCACCATTACAAGCATTATCCAGCGCCTTGGCCAGCTGCCGCTCTGTAAGCGAAGAATTTATAAAGGCCGCCGTAGCCCCTGTTTGGTTAAGGGCATTAACCTGGTCTTTCATCAGCGAAATTAGCGGCGAAATTACTATCGTAATACCATCCATCATTAGCGCAGGCACCTGGAAGCAAATAGATTTGCCCGCACCTGTGGGCATGATGCCCAAAACATCTTTTCCTGCCAATATATCATCAATCAGGCTTTCCTGACCGGGTCGGAAGCTACTGTATCCAAAATATGTACTTAAAGTATCATGTGAGGTCAAATCTAGCATCCCCTTCCGTATTACACGGACAATTTTATCAAATGTTAAATACTTTGTCAATCTTGGAACTTTTTGACTGCCCACTCCGTCTATAGATTTATATTACAAAAACATTACACGGAGGTTCGACTATGAAAAAATATTTGATAACTACGTTGATATTGACTATGACGGCATTTTTATTTGCAGGGTGCGTGGAATATGATATATTTACAGCGATTAGAGGACCGCAAATTGATGATAACTATCCGGAGCCAACTCTTCCATTGGGTGTGCAGAGGGCAGATGACAATAACAGCCATGATGATGCACCAAGCAGGGTAAGCGCCCCACCGCAAGATACAATCAAAATTGGTGTCACACATCCAAGCCACGACAATGTTGGGCAAATATTGAATTTCTTTGGCAATGGTGTGGATTTTTATGCGCTTGAATGTGATGACCTCGGAAATCTTGAACGATTAAGCGAGTTTTACGCGATTTTCATCAATTGCGGCAGTCACGATAGTGTGAATTCTCGCGTATTGCGCAGCTATGTGACACAAGGCGGCATTGTATATGCATCCGACCTTGCCGGACGACCTTTAACTTCTGCATTTCCTGATATGTTTGAATACACCGTAGTAGACCCATCGCTAACAGTGCGTAATGCCGATATTCCACATAGCAGCCTGGCTTCGCATATGGGTATTGAGCAGCTTGACGTGATATTTAACATGGGTGGATGGTATGTAATCACGGAGCTGTCAGAAGATGCCACGGCATATATTGAGGGCTATGTACCTGGACACGGCACGGCGCCGCTGGCGATTTCATTTGAATACGGCGAAGGCACCGTCTTCTTCACCTCTTTTCATAACAACGCTCAGGCAACATCCTATATGATTGATTTCATTGAATACCTCATATTTAGAATCAAATTCATCGAAGCAGACAGAACCCAGTCTCTAAGGGCCGCAAGCGAGGAATTTGAGTTTCAAGGTCAGGTGTTTGGTTTCTTTGCAAGGTCTAGCGCCCCTGTCGGAGATGCATTCGCGGCCGAAGCAGAAGCCGCGGAAATGCCCATGGCAATGGAAGCAGATTCTTCACAAGCTGTTCAGCAGCAGACTTTCCAATATAATTTTGTAGAGGGTGAAAACTTTATGCTGATGGTAGAAGCGCACGGGGAAAACTTTACCCTTAGGCTTCGTGACCCACTTGGCAATGTGCATTATATTAGCGAGCATGGTGATTTGATTTCACGTGAGCTGACATCAAGTAGCCCTAGAGTCTCACAACTTATTTTTGAGAATATTGAAGGCGAATACGGCGTGCGTGTAAGAAATGCCATAGGCGGCGAATGGAGTTTTACAATTGTAGCCGAAGACGCAAACTCTGACGCTGTTTTTGCGGTAGGTATCGCAACGCAGTCTAATTAAGAAATTTCCTCTTGACAAATGAATTGTACAATGATAAAATAGTGTACAAATAATTGTCAAGGGAGTTGTAGTCGCAATGGATGTTATGCAAAAACTAACTATATTGACTGATGCCGCAAAGTACGATGTGGCTTGCACATCCAGCGGTGTTGACCGCAAGGGCGAACCCGGCTCCATTGGCAATGCGGCAGCCTGCGGTATTTGCCACAGCTGGTCTGCGGACGGCAGATGTATTGCACTATTGAAAGTGCTGATGAGCAATGCTTGCACATATGATTGCGACTATTGCGTGAACAGAAAATCAAACGACGTACCACGCGCAACTTTTACGCCGCGGGAGCTGGCAGAGCTTATGATACAGTTTTATCGTCGAAATTATATCGAGGGGCTGTTTCTTAGCTCTGCCGTGGTGCGTAGCCCAGATTATACCTGCGAGCAGATGATAGAGGTGCTTTCGCTGATACGCAACGAATATCGTTTTCGCGGGTATATCCACGTAAAGGCTATACCTGGCGCGGATGATAGGCTGTTAACCGCCATGGGAATGCTGGCCGACCGCGTTAGCATAAATCTTGAGCTACCATCCAATGAAAGCCTGAAATTGCTGGCACCGGACAAGACAAAAGAGAGCATTTTGCTGCCTATGGCAAAAATACGTACAGGCATACAGGAGAATAAAACGGATATAGTGAAATACCGCCATGCACCACGGTTTGTACCGGCGGGCCAAAGCACGCAGATGATTGTAGGTGCAACACCGGAGACGGATTATCAAATTATCAATCTATCCGCCGCACTGTACAAGAAATACGAGCTGAAGCGAGTGTTTTATTCCGCATATATGCCTGTTTTGACAGGAAAAAACCTGCCTGCGCTAGATGCCAAGCCGCAGTTGCTGCGAGAACATCGGCTATATCAGGCAGACTGGTTGTTGCGATTCTATCAATTTGATGCCACAGAAATCCTTGACGAAAAAAATCCGCATCTCAATCCACTAATAGACCCGAAATGTAACTGGGCGTTAAATAATTATGATTCGTTCCCGGTTGAAGTAAATACCGCGCCATATGAGATTTTGCTACGCATACCTGGTGTAGGCGTTGAAAGCGCGCGAAAAATCCTAAGAGCTCGGCGATCAACCACACTGGATTTTCCTGATTTGAAGAAAATAGGTGTAGTGTTGAAACGGGCGCAGTATTTCATCACCTGCCGTGGCAAGGCGCAAATGGGTATTCCAAGTAGCCCTGAAACCGTTTTGTATGGACTACTGTCCAAACAAAGCTGGCAATTGGCTCAGCCCTTCGAGCAAATATCGCTGTTTGAAAGCCCCAGCACCAGAGAGGACTTGATAAAATGTCTTACCGGACAGATATAGCCTATGTTTACGACGGTTCCTTCGCCGGGCTTTTATGCTGTGTGTACGAGAGCTATTATCAAAAAGAATTACCCTTTGCGATTTTCAATTATGACGAAGAATTGGAAACACTTTTTGATGTAAAGGAAATCGTGACAGATGAATCGGCGGCAAAGCGTGTTGAGGATTCGATTAGACGCAAAATATCAGAGGAAGCATTGAAGATGGTGCGCGTGTGCTATCTTTCACATATGGATGGTCGTGAGCTAGCTATACTGAACTTTCTGCGCCTGGGCTACAAAGTCGGCTCATCTGTCACACTTATGCTGGCACATGATACAGTTTCTGTAATTTCAAAGGCCGTGCTTAATGTGCAGCGCGAAGGCCATTTCTACAAGGGTGTTTTGCGCTTTTCTGAATATGATGGTGCCCTGGCAGCCATCATTGAGCCGAAAAATTTTGTTCTACCCTTGATAGCCCCTCATTTTTGCGACAGATTCCCCAGCGAACGATTTATGATATACGACAAAAGCCATCGTTACGCATTTATCTATCAAAATGGCGAGCACAGCTTTATTCCGCTGGAAAACCTAGAGCTACCTCCAGCCAGTGCCGAAGAAGAGATGTATCGCGAGCTATGGCGACAATTTTACAATACAATTGCGATAGAAGGCAGGATAAATCCCAAATTACGTATGGGCCACTTACCAAAACGATATTGGGCGAATATGACAGAATTTATGTCGTGATTACCCTGCCATTTTCAATCAAGATTTTTATTGCATCCACGGCACAAATGATGGCGCGTGAACTGTCGTGGAATTCGGGATTATCAAGCCCCGCGTGCTCACGCTCCACATTCCAAATGGCAGTTAAAACACAGCCCACACGCACATTGCGCGTTAATCCAACGCAAAACAAAGCCGCCGCTTCCATTTCAGATGCAAGGCAACCCGCTTTCAGGTATGCCTGCCATCGCTGATTCAAATGGTCGGCAATGGGCATGCTATCAGGGTCAGTTTCGCCGTAAAATGAATCCTTGGTCTGCACCACACCAATATGATGGCGCAGGCCGCTATTTTGCGCCGCTTGATATAGAGCGCTTGACACCGAAAAATCAGCCACGGCAGGATAGTCAGGCGTTAGATACTCGCGACTAGTGCCGTCACCCCTTATGGCTGCAGTGGCTATGATGATGTCGCCACCGATAACATCCAGTTTCATGCCGCCACTGGTGCCCACGCGTATAAATGTGTGTGCCCCGCATTTTATTAACTCCTCGATGGCAATGGCCGCCGAAGGGCCGCCGATACCGGTTGAGCAAATACTAACCTTTTCACCGCTCAGATAACCGGTATGTGTCGTGTATTCCCGATTTTGCGCCATAAATTCGGCATTATCCAGATATTCCGCAATCCTGGGCACGCGCCCCGGGTCTCCAGGCATAATTACATAGCCACCGACCTGCTCTTTTGTTAAGCCAATATGATACTGCTTGTCGCCACTTGCTGCAAACATATTATCACCTTCCTTTTCTCTATTCGGTATGATATAATTATATCACAATATCGGATGATGAGGTAGAAATTATGAAAGCAAAGAAAAAGTCGCCGATAAAATTGATTTTTGGCGGCGTGATTGCAATTGTGCTGATGTATGCTGTGGTTTATGTAACCGCATATTTTGTACCAATACCCTTTGCGGGCGTGCTTTGGAGAGCAAATATAATTCGACATGGCATGACAGGAGATGTGCACGGGCGTGCAATCAGGCTGCACAAAGATGATATCGTGCGCATGCTGGGCGAGCCTAATGAGCACCGCGATATGTGGCCTGAGCAACCAGTTTGGGTATACTGGGTCGGGCCGCAACCTTGGCGAGCCCTTATGGTTGTGTTTAATGAGAATGGCATTGTAATTAATGTGTGGGTGGGAAACCCCATACATTTCTTGGATGGATAGGAAACCGGGAGAGAAATCTATGAAGACTAAAAGAAAATGGTCAAGAGGGTTATTAATAGGCATCGGTGCCACACTTGCTTTGATATATTCAATATTCCTGATACCCTTGCCTTTTGTTAGCTCATTATGGGAGCAAGAGGTGCTTAGGTATAGAATGGCACAGGGCGCACAATGGCGGGCCACGGGGCTTCATCGGGATGAAGTTGTCCAATTGTTGGGAGAATCTGCGCAGTCTACGCTCTGTGGCTCCTTTGTATATCCCTTGAGAGACCCAAGCCATTCGCATAGTTGGCAGCATTTGATTATTTTCTTTGATGAAAATGATATTGCAACTCGAGCCGCCGCCGGTAAGCCCGTTCATTTTGGAATACATATAATGATAGGAGATTAGGATGGTGCCACAAATGCAGCATGGCTCAAAAATAATTTCGCTGCTTTGTTATACAATTTCGTTCATCATATTCTCCGCCATACGTTTTGGCGCAGACCTAGAAACTTATCCGTTCAATTATATAGAGGGCGGTATTTTGCTTGCAATCATTGTGTCTTTTGTTGCGGCTTTCGTTTTGGGAATTAGCAATACGAGATTAAAATGGCTGTATCCGTTTGTTGCGTTAGTCTTTGCTTGGCTAGTTCCGCCTTTGATACTTTTGCCTATTCATCATTACCAAAGTCATCCATCAAGCCTAGATTTCTACTTGATGGGCACATTAATGTTTAGTTTCTTCGTCCATATCATACAACTAATAGCATCTTTGATAGGTATGAAGCTAGGGTCTTGGTTAAAAAAGACAAGTTAATTCTTCACCTAAAAAAATTTATCGATAGATTTTCCGAAAGATGTTGCAATATTTTTATACCGCCAACACTATTACCCTTCCTGTCCAGAGCAGGGCCAAAAGTTCCAATGCCATAACCTGCGCCACAGGCCACGATGCCGCCGCCTATGCCGGACTTTGCGGGCAGACCCACGGTTACAGCAAATTCACCGCTGCCGTCATACATGCCGCAGGTTAGCATGATGGCCTTGGTCGCAGATACGATGTGAGCGGGCACAATTTGGCGGCCGGTTGTAGGGCATATACCACCTTGCGCAAGCACTGCGCCCATATGAGCCAGATGCTCGGCCGTAGCATTCACAGCACAAAGGCGATAGTAATATTCCAGATATTTATCCACATCCTCTCCCAACACGCCTTTGCTGGACATCAGGTAAGCCATGGAGCGATTGCGCTTGCCCACAGATACCTCTGCGCGGAAAACCTCATCATTTACAGTTACAGTTTCGCCAAAAATATCGCCGGTAAATGCCAGAATGTCTTCAAAGGTTAATTTTTCAGCTAAAAGCGATATTACTGTGATTGCACCCGCATTGATAAAAGGGTTGAAAGGCTTTTCGCCTGCGGTCTCTAACTTAATAAAGCAGTTGAAAGGGTCGCCGGAAGGCTCCATGCCTACTTTACTAAAAACCTCATTTTCGCCCAGCATCATTAAAGCATAAATCAGACTTATCACTTTGGAGATGGACTGTATTGTAAAAAATTCTGCGTAGTCGCCAACATTGTGGCGCGCACCATCAGGCGTAAACACAGAAACGCCCAAATGGGCAGGATTTGCCGCCGCCAGCTGCGGGATATATTGCGATATAAGGCCGTCACCCAGAAAACCCCCGGCATATGCCAGGGAGTTTTTCAAAATCTTAAAATTTACATTTGTAGCTATATTGGTCTGCATAATTCTAGCTATTCCTGCCCTTCATTTTCTCATATCTTTCTTTTGCATCTACAAATTTCTGACTCATAGATTCGTCATACAGCACAACGGTATTTTTGCCGCTAGCCTTAGCTTCGTACAAAGCCTTATCGGCCTTCATTATTATGTCGGTTAGCTCCTCATTGCTTCCATGGCTACGACTAGCAACGCCCATGCTCACAGTAATCGGAACCTTCACCCCATCCACGAGAAATTTTGAACCTTCAATATTTTTGCGTATGCGCCAGGCGGTGCGCTCTGCAGATTCTTCAGATATGCCAGGCATCATAACAACAAATTCCTCGCCGCCATAACGTGCCACAATCACATTTTTGCGCAATGTGTGACGCATGCGCGAAACCAAAATTTTAAGCACACCATCGCCCACCACATGACCAAAACTGTCGTTAACGGCCTTAAAATCGTCAATATCCAACATGATAAGCGTGAACGGATTGCCATTGGCAATGCTGTTTTTCAGCTCCTGTTCTGCCATATCTTCAAAATATCTGCGATTGCTGGCGCCTGTCAAGCTATCTGTATATGCCAGTTTTTCCAAGGCTTCGGCCGCTAAGGCGGCTTGTTTGATATGGCGCAAATCTTGAATATATGCTATCATCAGGTTTTTATCGTCCAATGTGACGGGCTTTAGCGTCATCTCGCTAGGCACGAGGTCACCTGTTAGAGTCTGGAACATCCATTCAAAAGTCATTTCGGAAGAACCACCCACGAAAGCACGCTCAATATTCTCTTTCAGCTTTTCCTTAGAATCGCGTCCATCGGGCTGGCTTTGAGGATGGAGCTGTAAGAAATTAGAAATATATTCATCTTTATCTTTGAGCCCAAAAAGTTCTACGACAGATTCATTGCATATCAGGATATTGAAATCGTCGTCCAAAATAGAGCAAGCAAGGGGAGAGGCATCCAACATAGCAACGATGCGTTCGCGAGCCACACGCCGCTCTTCGTTAAATTTTATGCTTTCGCGTAGGTCGCGCAAATATACAATACAATATCCTTTGTCATCCACAAGCACTTTACGAACATGCACCTCTACAGGCAGCTCCTCGCCGCGCATAGAGCGATGTACCCATTCGAATGTCTCACTCTCTGTACTGAAAGCCCGCTCGAAAAGCCCCATAATTTTTTCGTAGGATGCAGAACCATCCGGTTGCTGCTCTGGATGGAGCTGCGAAAACATAGCGTCAAGTTCTGCATAAGAGCCAACCCCGAAGAATTCTTCCCCAGATAAGTTGCAGTCCACCACATCAAGTTTACGATTCATCACGAAACAGACCATGGGCGCTGCATTGATTATGGCTTCCATGCGTTCGCTCAACACCCGCTGTTCTTGCATATATCTATAATGGTCGCGCATGTCGCGGCAGTATACAATCAATACTTTCTTGCCGTCCAGCTCTGTCAAGGTCGTCCTTACTTCTACGGGTAAAAGTTCGGCATCCGCACGAAGAAAATTCCATTCAAATGTAGTGCTACCGCTATCAAAAGCAGAGCTAAGATATTCTCTGATTGCCGTATATGAATCTCTGCCATCAGGCTGAGTTCTCGGAAGAAATGACGCCATACTATCAATGAAAGTTTGTTTGGAATCCCAGTTTAAAAGAGTTGGAACCCTGTCGTTACAGTCAAGAACATTAAGGTCAGAATCACAAACAAAACACATCATAGGTGATGCATTTACCATAGCCAGGACGCGCTCTCTGGCGGCCTTTTGCTCTTGTTCGTATTTTATAGATTCGCGCAAGTCGCGGCTATATACAATGAGAAGCTGCTGGCCGTCCAACTCTACACAGCTGGCAGAGGATTCTACAGGCAAAAGCTCTTTGTCCGGCTTGCGGAACCACCATTCAAACACATTGCTGCCTTCTTCAAGAGCTTGGCCCAGATAATCGTTGGCAGCCTCAATGCTGGTGCGCCCACAGGGTTGATTTCTGGGATGTAGGTTACGGAAGCTATCCAAAAATTCCTGTTTGCTGTCAAGTCCAAGCAGCTTTGGGGAAATGTCGTTGCAATCTATGATATTATAGTCTGTATCGCATACATAGCACATAAGCGGGCTAGCATTTATCATAGCGAGTATACGCTCTCTGGCAGCTTTTTGCTCGCTTTGACTCTTTATAACCTCGCGCAAATCGCGACAATATACTATCAGCACCTCTTGGTCATCCAGCTCCGTCAGGGTTGCACTTACCTCAGCGGGCAAAGGTTTGCCATCCGCCCTTTGAAAAGTCCATTCAAATGTCGTATTATCTCCATTGAAGGCATTTGTGAGATACTCTTTTACAACCTCGTGCGAATCTCTACCGTCCGGCTGAGTTATGGGAAAAAAATGCATATAGCTATCTATGAAGGTTTGCTTGGAATCCCAGTTTAAAAGAGCCGGAACCCTATCATTACAATCCAATACATTTAGGTTGGCATCGCAAATGAAGCACATCATAGGAGACGCATTTACCATAGCCAAAACGCGTTCTCTCGCAACTTTTTGTTCATTTTGGCTCTTTATGACCTCTCGCATATCGCGTAGGAAGGTGCATATCATTGTGCGGCCGAGCCATTGAACAGGAATAAGCGTAATTTCTGTAGGTATAGGTGTGCCGTCGGCCTTTTGGTTCATCCAGCAAAATGTGACACTACCTTTCTCATGCGCCATGGCAATATGTTCTTTGGCCATCTCCTTAGAAGGACTGCCACAAGGCTGGTATTCCGGAGAAAATTCCAATATGCGCTCAGAGTATTCTTCAGTGGAAGAAACCTCAAAAAGGTCTCGGGCAGCTTGGTTGCTGTCCACCAGATGAAAGTTTTCGTCTCTAAAATTCACGGCTAGGGGCATATTATCCACAATAAGCCGCAGCCGCTCTTCATACGACCTGTGCTCTCGCATATCATGGCAAAAAACCATGTACGCAAAACCATCGCCCCAGGGAATGCGCGTAACGATGCAGTTAAGCGGCAACAGTTCGCCTGTGCGAGATGCAGCCTCAAATGGGGTAGATACGGTGCCCTTCTCTAGTGCCGTGGCAAACATCATATTTACAGCCGCAACAGAATTCATGCCATTTGATTGGGTTTCAGGAAGAAATTCAAAAAAATCCGAGATAGATTCGCACTCATCAAGCCCCAGCATAGCATCCATATAGCTGTTATGGGATAGAATATTCATTTTTTCATCGCTGATAAATATGCCCGCCGGCAAATTGTTTATGATGGCAAGCAGCCGCTTTTGGCTGTCTTGCTGCTCTTTTTGAAGTTTGTATTCTTCGCGTAGGTCGCGGCAAAATTCCAATATGGCGTAGCTATCGCCCCATTCTACGCGGTATAAAGAGCAGTCCACGGGAATCTCAAAGCCATCAGCATCTAAAAAATACCAAATCAATTTCTCGCTAGTGCCGGTTTCATAGGCAAGCTTTACAAGTTCGGTACTCCATTCTTTAGAGCCGAGGCCGTTGGGTTGATTTTCGGGCCAATATTTGTGTGGATTATTGAGGTAGTCAGTTTTATCGGGCAGAGCCAGCATTTTAACTATATGGTTGTTGCAATACATTAAATTGCCTTCTGTGTCCCAAAAATTCACAGCAGCAGGGATATTGTCCAAAATAACATGCATGCGCTGTTCATTTATTTTGCGTTCCTCGTTTACATTGTCATCTTCGGCTGCTTCATGAGTGGTCAATATGCGGCATGCCACAGAATACCCATCAGGGCCGCTGCGCTTGGAAAGGGCAACATTGGCCAAGAAATACCTACCATCTACACGTTTAAACAACCAGGAAAATTTAGGAATTTTACCACCGAGAGGTTGGTTAAAAGCATCTTTTATCTGGTTTTTGAAAAATGTCTGAGAAATTCTGCCATCGGGTTGAAATTCGGGCATAAGGGCATAAAAATCGGCCGAAACAAGTGTATCGGCAGCAAAGAGGTCGCTAAAGGCCTTGTTATGGTCAATCATAGTCCCTGTCTCATCAAAGGAGACTACATAACCATATGTATTAATTTGTCCTGCTTTGTCCATCAACAATTACACTCCTGATTGCATTGTGCTAGGAAAAAGCCGTAATTTCTGAAACCAAATCCGCTGCAGCCAAGATGTCATCAGAAAATACCGCGCCACATAACACAATTTCTGTATTTTGCGGCTTGCTTGCAAGAAAACTCCGCAAATCTGCTTGATTATTTTCGCAATCATACAAAATTAGCATATCAAATTGCGAAGTATCTTGCTCTATATTCTTTAATACATGCATTCCTTGCAGGCGGTTTGCAAACTCAACAATATCTGAAACATCAGAACCAAAATTGAAAAATCCTACGCTAAAACCAGCACCGCAGGCCCGCAAAGCCATACCCAGCACCGTTTTCAAGTATTTCCAATTTTCACCTGTGTAAACATGTATGCATGCTTTTTTCAATTTACAAACATCCTTCAAAACAAGAGTGGTCATAAGTCATCATTTAACGATTTTATTTAAGATTCGTGCGCCCACCTTCGACCGCTTTTCCACGAGCCGCCACATGTAGCCAGCTCAGGCCAAGCAACCTTGCGGCACATAATGGTGCCGACTTAGTGCTGCTGCCGTCAGGCCCTGACACGGTTCATCGGTCATTATTGCGCAAGACTCGACCTTCAACACCGCTTGCACACGACAAACAAGGAAAAAGTTGGGCCTTAGAATGGGCATCACCCCTGCTATAGCGGATTTGCAGGTACAAGGAGCCGCTACTTCCCCGGCTAGCACGAAAGTTTATAACAAACATAATACTTCATAGTATATTATAGGCTCTTTATTACGAAAAGTCAATATATTTTTTCTAGGAAAAATCCGCAATAACAGCTCGACTTATCAAGCAATGTTCAGCCATTTCATTACAGCAAACATTAAATCATCAGCCATGTAGTGGTCAATTTCATTCAATCTGTTACAGAAAGGGATTGTAACAAATGCTTTGATATCGCCCCTCAACTTGTCTAGGCAGCAATCCAATCCATCAACCAAGAATTCAATGCTATTCAAATTGTCTTTTGGTTTTGCTGCGCCATATATCCCTAAGCAGTCATCCGACCAAATAGTAGTCAAATTATCACCGTATTCGATAACAGGAAAAGGGTCATGTCCAAGCCATACATTTCTTTTGTTGCAAATTCCGGTAACCACCTCATGCCATTGCTCTAAACCACAGCAACAGCTGGGTAAAATCCTTGTATCATTTTCGTAAAACAGGGGGCCACCACTTAGCACAACTTCATCAGAATTAAACGCATCAAGCAGGTTTTGTAAACTTTCACTCGAATTATCTGTGATGCAAATGCTACTATTGTAGATAAATATTCCAAACAAAAATAAATCAACCTCTTGCTTAGTGGTGTTTCCGTCTAGCAAAATAAATTCCTTATTATCAGAAATACACAGCCAACCAGGTGCTCCGATGTAGATGGCATTACTTATTATCTTGATTCCTTTGCCTTTCAAACGATATGCCATTCTTCATTCAAGTGTCCTCATTAAGCGCCTAAAGTTTAACAAATCTAGGTTTTCGCTTATCAAACCGCGTGATATACTTTACACCTAGTTGCTGCAAAATATCATATGCCACATCAAAATGCTGTGCGATGCTTTCAGGCCTGTGAGCATCGGAGCCTACTGTGATAATTTCGCCACTCAGTTGCAAATATCGCTGTAAAACCTCAATTTGCGGGTGTGCGTACCCCATACCATAAGCTATACCGGCTGTATTAATTTCTATCCCTTTGCCATTTTGGATAATAACTTTGAGGATAGCATCGATGATTTCACGATGATTGGCGTAGTATTGAGCTTTGTCGGTATAGTCGCAGCGACGGTTGATATAATCAAAATGCCCTACAACATCGTAAGCATCGCAGGCCTGCACCATCTCTAGCATATTTTCATAATACTCCGTATGAACTTCCTGCTTGGTGCGCGTATATTGAAATTCCGGCCAGAAAAAATCTATGCCCTTAGCGTCATGGGCAGAGCCAATAATAAAATCAAAGGCATAGTCCTGCGCTAAATGCCGTGCAATATCGGCCACATCGGTTCTCAGGCTAAATTCTGCACCAACCAAAACCTTTATCTTGCCTGCAAACTTCTCTTGCATGGCGCGTATAGCTTTTACGTTAGCAGCGATTCCATATGGACTGTTGATGATTTCGCCATGAGGATAATCAAAATCAATGTGGTCGGTAATAGCGTATTCTTCCAAGCCCAGTGCAATAGCAGTGTTTATCATGTCTTCCATTTTAGTCGTGCTGTCCGAGCTGTGAGATGAATGTGTATGATAGTCCGTCTTTATCATAAGAAATCCTCATTTTTTCCATATTTATACTTGCGCAAAGCCGTTTTGCATGGTAAAATTAATTGAAATGCCTATATAAGTATACACTACATGCAGATATATTGCAAGAGATGAAGGGAGACGAACCATGCTGAATAAGAAAAATATCGACAACTTAAGCGTAAAAGGTAAAAATGTGCTTGTGCGCTGCGATTTTAATGTGCCGTTGGATGATGCCGGCAAAATTACGGATGATGCACGTATCAAGGCTGCACTGCCCACTATCAAGAAGCTGATGGCAGACGGCGGGAGACTAATTTTGTGTTCGCATCTTGGCAAGCCAAAAGGGTCGGATTCTAAATATACGCTTTCACCTGTTGCGGACAGGCTTTCCGGGCTTTTGAACGTACAGGTGGATTTTCCACGTGATGATAATGTTGTAGGGCCCGTGGTGCATACTGCTGTGTCAAACATGTGTGATGGCGATGTGATTTTGCTTGAAAATACACGTTTTCGCTCGGAAGAAACTAAAAATGTCGAGACTTTCTCCAAAGAGCTGGCGCAGCTTGCAGATATTTTTGTGATAGATGCTTTTGGCAGCGCGCATAGGGCACATTGCTCCACCGTTGGCGTAACAGAATTTGTAAAAGAATCTGCCGTGGGCTACTTGATGGAAAAAGAAATTAATTTCCTGGGTAATGCCATCTCTGCGCCTGCGCGGCCGTTTGTGGCTATACTGGGTGGCGCAAAGGTGTCCGACAAAATCGCTGTAATTGACAATCTATTGACAAAGGTGGACATATTGATTATCGGCGGCGGCATGGCATATACCTTCATCGCAGCGCAAGGGCATGATGTAGGAAGTTCTTTGCTAGAAAAAGACCGCATCGAATATGCTAAGGAAATGATTCAAAAAGCCAAGGATAAGGGCGTTAAGCTTTTACTGCCCATAGATACCGCGGTTGCAATGGATTTCAAGGCGGATGCGGAGTACAAGACCGTGGATGTTTCCGATATCCACATGGATTGGATGGGGCTTGATATTGGCGAAAAGACATGCGAAATCTTCACGGATGCGCTTAAAGACGCAAAAACCGTTGTATGGAACGGACCGATGGGCGTATTTGAGTTCAAAAATTTTGCCAAAGGCACAATTGCCGTAGCCGAAGCGTTAGCTAAAATAGATGGCACCACAATAATAGGCGGCGGCGACAGTGCTGCAGCTGTGAACTTGCTGGGCTTTGCTGACAAAATGTCGCATATTTCTACTGGTGGCGGGGCTTCGCTAGAATTTTTAGAAGGCAAGGATCTGCCGGGTGTGGTGGCCGTGCAGGATAGATAATATTAGGACAAAGAAAGCGAGAAGAGCGATGCGTAAAAAAATTATAGCCGGAAACTGGAAAATGAACAAAGCAAGAGAAGATGCACTGGCATTTGCAAAGGATATGGCGCAAAAAGTTAACTCCGACAAGGTAGATGTGGTGTTTTGTGTACCTTTTACAGCGCTTTGTCCTGCAAAAAATGCCGTAAAAGATACTACAGTATCCGTTGGCGCGCAAAATATGCATTTTGAGGATGCAGGAGCATACACAGGCGAGATTTCGCCTGTGATGCTAAAGGATTTCAATGTAAAATACGTCATCATTGGTCATAGCGAGCGCCGCGCATATTTTGGCGAAACAGACGAAACCGTCAACAAGAAAGCTAAAACTGCACTGGCGCATGGCCTGATACCTATTTTGTGCGTGGGCGAATCTCTAGAACAGCGCGAGCTTGGCATTACCATAGAGCATGTGCGCATACAGGTAAAAATCGGCTTTAACGGCATTTCTGCTGCTGATGCCGAAAAAATTGTAATTGCATACGAGCCTATTTGGGCCATTGGCACAGGTGTCACTGCCACAGCGCAGCAAGCCGAGGAAGCTTGCGCGGCTGTGCGCCAGGTTATTTCCGAACTTTATGGACAAGCTACAGCTGATAAAATCCGTATTCAATACGGTGGTAGCGTTACGGCAGATAACGCTGCAGAGCTATTTGGCCAGCCAAATATTGATGGCGGGCTTGTTGGCGGCGCTAGTATTAAGGCGGATTTTGATAAGATTGTGAATTATCAAGAGTAGTAACTTCATAAAAAACGCAATATGTGCGCTCAAGGAGTGATTTGATGAATGTTGGTGCGCTGACTGCACTTAGCAGCATACTTGGTAATGATGGAGACGAAAAGGGGGCAGAAATGATGGGTGCGACAGATTTACAATTTAAGGCATTTATTAAAATGGCTTTGGTATTGGCTGAAACCACTAGGGAAGTTAAAGAATTTCAAAAAACTTGGGGCAGCTGGTCAAGTTGGGTTGGTGCTACCGGTCATTTTCCCGCTTATATTTGGATGATTCCTAAAATTGCTGATGCAACAGGCGATATGGAAAAGGTTAGACAGGTTTTGCAAGATATATTGAAGATGCAGCCCTCGAACTCATAATTGCAAGGAGGTGTCATAATGGCATACGAAACCAAGGCTATTTTTAGCCTACTTGCCGATAGTATAGGTAGGGCAAAAACGGTACGAGAGGCATATAACATCATTGTAAAGGCAGCAAATATCGAAGGCGTCCACATCATGTCTTACGAAGAATTTATGGAACAATTGAAAGAAATGCAGTCTGAAGCACCAGAAAGGCAATAATGATGGCCGAATTATGGGATATACTGGACAAAAACGGCAGCAAAACCGGGCGGTTACACGAACGCGGCAAGCCACTAGGCCCTGATGATTATTTTCTTTTCGTGCATGTGTGGATTTTGAACGACCAAGGTAAGTTCCTTCTGTCCAAAAGGGCGGCTGAACCAATTGACAAATGGCATATAACAGGCGGTGCCGCTATCGCCGGGGATGATAGTTTGACAGCAGCCCTGAGGGAAGCCAAGGAAGAAATTGGCATTGACCTGTACCCAGATTCCGCGCAGCTGTATAAGCGTATTACAAAAGCGTCCGATATTGGCGGTCACAATTTTTCTGACATTTGGTTGTTTCGGCAGCAAGTAGATATCTCAAAAGTCATTTTGCAGCCGGAAGAAATCAGTGATGTTATGTGGGCTGATTGTGAGCAGATTAAACAAATAATAGCTCAAGGTGATTTTGCCGAGCCTGAAAAATGGTATCCTTATATTAACGAGTTTTTGGAGCAAATCGCTCCCGAAAATAATACAAAACCGGAAGGAGTAGGTAGGTAATGAAAGGTTTTATCGAGATTGTAGATGTATTGGCAAGAGAAATTATGGATAGCCGTGGCAATCCAACTGTTGAGGTAGAGGTTATTGTAAAGGGGCCGGCCGGCGATGTTATTGGCCGCGCTGCGGTGCCATCAGGCGCATCTACCGGTGCGTTTGAGGCTGTAGAGCTGCGTGATGGCGGAGACCGCTATCTGGGCCTTGGCGTACAAAAGGCCGTAAAAAATGTAAACGAGAAGATTTCCAATGAAATCATTGGCCTTAATGCATTAGACCAGGTTGGCATCGACAAAAAGATGCTAGAGTTGGATGGAACACCAAACAAAGCTAAGTTGGGCGCAAATGCTATATTGGGCGTTTCCATGGCAGTTGCTAAGGCAGCAGCCGAAGCGCTTGGTATGCCGCTTTATCAATACCTGGGTGGCTTTAATGGCAAGCAGCTGCCTATACCAATGATGAATATCCTCAATGGCGGCAAACATGCCGACAACACTGTGGATTTCCAGGAGTTCATGATTATGCCTGTTGGTGCTACTAGCTTTAGTGAAGCTCTGCGTATGTGTGCCGAGATTTATCACAAGCTGAAGAAGGTGTTGAAAGAGCGTGGCCTTTCTACGGCTGTAGGCGATGAGGGCGGCTTTGCGCCAGACCTTGCTACACCTGACGAGGTTCTTGACCTTATCTTGGAAGCCACCGAAATGGCAGGCTACAAGCCAGGCGACGATATACAAATCGCCTTTGATGCCGCAGCAACAGAACTTTTCAAGAAAGAAGACGGTAAATATCATTTCGAGGGCGAATCTAAGATGACAGGCAAGGAAGTTATCCGCAGCTCCGAAGAGATGGTTGACCTTTGGGAGCGTTTGGTGGACAAGTATCCAATTGTTTCCATCGAAGATGGTCTGGATGAAGACGACTGGGATGGCTGGAAGCTGCTTACAGACCGCCTTGGCCACCGCGTACAAATTGTTGGCGATGACCTGTTCGTTACCAGCACAGAACGTCTACAAAGAGGCATTGACATGGGCGCGGGCAATTCCATCCTCGTTAAGGTTAATCAAATCGGTACTTTAACAGAAACCTTTGATGCAATCGAACTGGCCAACCGTAACAACATGACATGTGTAATATCGCATCGCAGCGGCGAAACCGAAGATGCCATCATAGCAGATATCGCTGTGGCAACCAATGCTGGCCAAATCAAAACAGGCGCGCCTGCACGTTCTGACCGTGTTGCTAAATATAACCAACTTCTCAGAATCGAAGAAGAGCTTGCAGAAGTAGCGCAATATCCTGGCAACAAAGCATTTTTCAACTTAAAGAAATAGTACAAAATATAAATGGCCCTGCAAGCTGCGGGGCCATTTATTGTGCGCTGATAAATGAGGCAGATTTACACGCCACCATTTGTCAAACAACTTACAAATAAGTCTACAAGATGAGATATCACAAAGTTTTTTCTTAACACATAATAAAAGTTCCTTCGTGGTAACTTTTCCTTTAGACCAACCGATACAACCATGCCTTGCTCAATTGCATTTCTTGCCGCTAATTCCGAAACCATAGAGATGCCCAGCCCATATATTACGGCATTAATTATGCTTTGGGTGTTGTCAAAGCTAGCACAACAATTGATTTTTTCCAGGTCTATTCCTAAACCGGCAAATATGTTTTCATACTGCGTTCTCGTACCAGAACCTTTTTCTCTTGCAATAAAATTATGGTTATACATTAGGTCTTTGAGCGAGTAGGTTTGCGAATTTGAAAATTGGCCATCATTAGGGGCTATAAAAACCATTTTCTCTGCTGCAAATTCGTTAAAAGTGCATTTGTCATTTTCTACAACCCCTCCAGTAAAACCTATTTCCGCCTGCCCCAAAACTATACCTAAAGATACCTCAAGAGTATCGGCTTGCCTTATATTACAAGTTATATCGGGGTATGTGGCATTAAAGCGCGCAATTACTTCAGGTAATATGTGTTGAGACGGAACAGATGAAGCCAAAATATTTATTTCGCCTTTATAATTTCCGGACAGATTTTTTATGCGTTCTACCGAGTTGCGCTTTAAGACAAGAAGCTCCCTTGCATTTTCGTAGAACAACTTGCCTGCAAGTGTGGGCGAAACTTCTTTAGTTGAGCGATTTAAAAGTGTTGTGTCCAACTCTCTTTCCAGCGCGCTAACATATGTGCTAACAGAAGGTTGAGACAAAAATATCGCCTCTGCTGCCTTAGAAAAACTAGAAAGCTCAATAACCTTAACATATGCTTCAAGTTGCTTAAAATCCACTCCGTTCACCCCTTTTAATCATATCTTTTATCGACTTGATGATATAATCAATTTCATCTGCTGAATTGAAACAACCAAAGGAAAATCGAACCGTTCCATGAGGGTATGTTTGCAATGTTCTATGGGCATTTGGAGCGCAATGCAAGCCACATCTGGTCATTACGCCATAGTCGCTGTCAAGCAAGGTTGCCATTTCGGCATTATCTTCGTTTACAAAATCAAGAGATACAACTGCAATTCTGTCTTTTATATCTCTTTTTCCGATTATATTTATACCTTGAATTTCGTTTATTTCAGCGATAAATTCCTCCGCAAGCTTCATTTCCTTCTCGTGTATAACATTGATACCAACCGAATTTATGTATTCAAGAGATTTTTTTAAGCCCATAATAGCAGGAATGTTCATTGTGCCAGATTCAAACCTATCCGGCATTATGGCGGGCTGCATTATCTCATTTGACATACTGCCTGTGCCGCCGGTTATGATAGGTTTAATCTGTTTTGCAAAATCATTTTTAACAATAAAACCACCCAAGCCCTGCGAAGCCAAAAGCCCTTTATGGCATGTAAAGGCAAGTGCATCTATATATTCCATGTCAAGCTGCAAGACTCCGGCAGTTTGGGCAGAATCAATTATCAACCTTATGCCATACTTCTTGCAAATTTCCGAAACATCGTAAATAGGCAAAACTGTTCCGCAAACATTAGAGGCATGGGTCATAAACACTGCTTTGGTATTCGTATTAATAAATTCTGCAACATCTTTCGGGTCAAGAGAGCCATCGTTACTACATTTAACAACATCATACTTAATACCTAGTTTAGTAAGCTCATAAAGTGGACGCATAAGTCCGTTGTGTTCCATCGAGGTTGTTATAACATGGTCTCCACTTTTAAGAAAGCCCTTTGCAATCATATTAAGTGAATATGTTATGCTTGGAGTAAAAACAACATTTCTTGGCTCATTGAAATTAAACATCTTACAGAGCAGTTTCCGCGTGTTTAACACATCCAAAGCAGCATTATATGACGATTCATAACCACCTCTATTTATATTGCATCCAACATTATCCAAAAAATCTTTTATTGCATCAGATACACCCGGTGCTTTTGGAAATGAGGTTGCACCATTGTCCACATATACTTTTTTCACAAGCACTCCCTGCCTTTATCAAAAATTTTTATCAATATCATTATATATATTAATAAATAATATTGCAAGATTTTTTTACGTGATTTACAATGGAATGTAAATAAAGTATGCAAAATGGAGGATGAGATGATAGAAAAGCTAAAATTACCTTTTGTGGGCGCATTGTTTGCGGTGGTGTCTATTGCCTTAGTTGTGTTGGGCAATCCCGGTAATATGGGACTTTGTGTCGCCTGCTTTTTAAGAGACACAGCAGGAGCCATTGGCTTACATAACGCAGCAGCTGTACAATACGCAAGACCTGAAGTAATAGGCATTGTGCTTGGTGCTTTAATTGTATCTTTGATAACAAAGGAATTTGCGCCAAAAGGTGGCTCTGCACCAATAACAAGGTTTATGCTGGGTGCGTGTGTAATGGTTGGCGCACTGATATTTTTGGGATGCCCAACGCGTATGGTACTTAGGATAGCCGGCGGCGACCTTAACGCCATTGTGGGCTTGTTTGGTTTTGCGGCTGGCATATTTGGCGGAATGTTCTTTTTGAACAAAGGTTTTTCGCTAAAACGTACATATAGCATTGCAAAAACAGATGGGGCCGTGTTGCCCTTTGCATCTATCTTACTGTTAATAGCACTAATATTCTTCCCTATGCTCCTTAATTTTTCAGAATCAGGCCCAGGCTCTCTTCATGCACCAATGATTATAGCGCTGATAGCCGGGTTGCTGATGGGCGGCGTTGGTTTTATTAGCCGCCTATGCTTTGTTGCCGGCATAAGAGACAGTGTGTTATTCAAAAACTTTTCTATGCTTTCGGCATTTGTTGCTTTGCTGGTTGTAGGAATTGTTGGCAACATTATCTTCGGAGAATTCAATTTGGGTATTGAAAATCAGCCAGTTGCCCACACAGATGGCTTGTGGAATTTCTTAGGTCTAGGCTTGGTTGGTTTTGGCTCTGTTTTGCTTGGTGGCTGTCCGTTTAGGCAAGTGGTTATGGCAGGCAGTGGAAATTCTGATTCAGTAGCCGCCGTTTTTGGTATGATTTTTGGCGCAGCTCTCGCTCACAATCTCTCGCTGGCATCATCGACAGCAGGCGTAAGCGAAAGAGGTTCGATTGGCTTTGCCGTGGCCGCCGCAATAGTTTTGGCTGTGGCAATTTACAATACATTTTTCAATAAGAAAGTGAGGGAGAACACATGACAACTATAGATGCCCGTGGGGTTTCATGCCCAGAGCCTGTGATTATGCTAAAAAAGGCATTGAAAACAGAATTAGAATTAATTTTGCTGGTTGACAACAAAATTGCTTTACAGAATTGCGAAGGATTTGCAAATATGCAAGGTTGCACTGTAGAGACCCAAAAAGAGGATGATGTATACAAGATGCGGATTAAAAAGGTATGAAAAATTACATAGCTACGTTTTTCACACACTATGATGCTCTTGTGTTTTTTGGTCTGCTAAAAGAAAAGGGTATTACCGCAAAGCTTATGCCTGTGCCTCGCAAGGTTAGCGCATCGTGCGGAACATGTTGTTCCTATGCATTTGATGATTCACAGGTTGATTTTTTTGATTATGAGGACTATGAGATTGAAGCGATTTATGTTGAGGTGGCAGGTGTGTTTTCAAAAATATGGTCGAATTAGACGACAATTCGCTTTATCTTTATTTTGCTTATCATCATGATGGATAGCAAAATAATAAATGCGGTTGTAACGACTATACACACGAAACTATTTATACTAGCAGCCCAAAACGGATAAACAATACTGTGCACAGCCAAAGCAATACCTGCGGCGGTAATGGGTAGTCCAGCAAAGTGCCTGCTAAAATCGTTTAGGTTGTAGCGGGCAAGACGATATGCACCTGCCATCATAAATAGCAGCGATGCCGTTATTATCACGACTGGATAGCTACATACAGATATGTAATTTATTAGGGCAATAGGAGCAATGCCGAAAGTAATTATATCAGCAAAGGAATCTAATTGCTTGCCTATATCGCTTACAACCTGTAACTTACGCGCCAAATATCCATCAAGAAAGTCCACAAAGCCTCCGAGCATAATAAGCGCGGGGGCTATTATAGTTTTATACGGATGATCTGTTTGAAGCAACACCAAAACAGATGTTAAGCCAAGCGACATATTTATTAGCGTTAGAAAATTCGGGATATGCTTTGCTATTGTCATTGGCGCGACCTCCCATTTTTGTAGATTTTGTAGAGTGCGATATAGGCCAGGCTGATTAGCATAACAAACCAAAAAGTGGCAAAGCGAAAAAAGATGGTAATTATGGCGGCATCGTTTATTGCAGCACCCATCGCCACTAAAAGTCCAGCCATTGTACCTTCAAAGCCACCCAGGCCGCCTGGAAATATCGGAAGCATAGCAACCATATATGCAGCGAATGTGACAGATGCAATATGCATTATATGAACATCCGGAAAAAATTGAATTGCAAGTATATGCATTTTTACAGGGTAAAGTAACCAGATAAGCAGGGATAGCAAGGATAATGTTATTAATGAGCCTAGATTTTTGCGGATGCTGCACATTTGGTCTAAGATCGCACACAAAAAGCCCTTCACTTTTCGCATCCATGCAAAACAAGGGTCTTTTTTGACTTGTAAATATCTACTAATTCTGTTGGGCATAAAAAAGGCACACGAAAGAATTAACAAAAATGGCAATGCCAGAAACCGGTTAACGACAAAAAGCAATATCAGAAATAGTGCGCTGATGCTAAAAATCTTTTGTACGGCAACCACGGCCGCTGATTGCTCTCCGGGGTATTTTGCTACGCGACTGATTTGGATTGCACGAGTAACCTCGCCGCCGATTTTAACACCGGGCGTGATAGAATCCATTACTGCACCTTGGCAGTTTACATACAATATATCACCAAAAGAAATTGAAATATCAGCCAGCTGTGCAATCTTATACCATTGAAGATTTACCAAGAGTTGTGATGCAATCTGCATACCCAGCATAAGCACAATTAACCATAAAGGTATCTGGCTTACGCTATGCAGCAGGCTTTTGCCATCTATGCGCGATAAGGCAAGAGCCAATAGCAAAACCATTATTGCTCCAAAAGCCAACTGTTTCTTCATGAAGCCGCACCGGCTTTATCTGATTTTATGTATAGCACAGTGCTACCTATGTTGCGAGATTTATGCGTGGTGTATGGGCAGCAATCCAGCGTGTTGCCACAAACTTCGCTGTACATATTATCAAGCTGCTTTTTAGGTCGTCGCACCAAAAGCCTTGTACCCGGCATGATTTTCTTTTCTACTGCAGAAAACACTTGCTCCATGGGAGAAACTTGCAAAGCCAAATGAACGACGGAATATTGCGAAAAGCAAGCTTTCTCACATGCTCCGTCTTGATGGACTACGCGAATATTTTCGCTTAATCTCAGTTTATCAATAACACTTCCGGCTTTGGGTATGCAAGTTTCGTTGTTGTCTGCAACTGTTACTTTTGCGCCTGTTATTTGATGAAACAAAATGGCGGAAAAGGGGCACATGCCACCGCCAATGCAAAGTATGTGGTCTTTAGCTGTAATGCTCGCCAAAATTATTTCTTTATAGATAACTTCACGGTAATATTCGCAAGCAAATTTATAAACAAGCCCGACTTCGACAGCTTGATTTTCAATTTTATAGGTAAAATCCGTTATCCATTGCAGCATAGAGAGCCTCCCTACACAAATATTTGACCAACTTGATTAATTAAGCCACCCACGAATAGCGCAAGAACGACTGTAGATAACGCGATTGTAACAGCAATTCTCGCCTTAAATTCCTTAGCTAATATTGCAAATACCGATAAGCACGGCAGATACATCAAAGCTACAGCTCCGCCAACAAAGGCTTGCAGAGCCGTTAAATCCAAGGCCAACAAAGGGGCCACAGACATTTCTCTGCGAACAATTCCTAAAATAAGCGCAGTCACGGCTTCGGCAGGAAGGCCAAGCCATCCGCTTACAAGAGGCTGTGCAGCTTCTGCAATAATACCTAAAAACCCGGACTCTGCAAATATTGCAGCTATTAATATCGCAATCATCATAGGCCCTTGAGCATCTTTCAAAAAATGCTTCATGCGCGTTAACAGCTTTCTGCCATAAGCTTTCGGGCTTGGTATCAGCAGATTTGGCACTTCAATCAGTAATGGGTCAACTTTACCTTTAACTATCTTGCCTACAATTAAAGTAACGGCAACAAACAGTACCAGCGAAAACGCTATCATTACAGGAAGCATCCACCAAGCATAGCCTGCAAGCAAAGCTATTAATGCACCAGACTGCGATATGCAAGGGATGGCAAAGGCTATTGCGGCAGAAATAACAATACGCTCTTTACGGTTTGTGGCGGCACGGGTGCCTATAATAGCAGGCACAGCACAGCCATACCCCATAAGAACATGAATCAAACTGCCGCCTTGCGCGCCCAGTTTACGCATTATATTGTCAAACAGTACGCTCATTCTTGGAAGAAATCCTGTATCCTCTAAAAATGTGAAAGCTATATAAAACATTAATACATATGGAAAAATCAAAGCTAATATCCATTCAAAACTGATTATAAATATGCCAAACTCGCCTATTAAGATATTTTGAAACATACCTTCCGGAACTATTGCAGAAAACAGATTGCGAAAAAGCGGAACAATTACACCGTTTACAAGGGGCAAAAGCGCGCCTGCACGCAAACCCCTGCCACCAAATACAATTACAGCTATTGCTGCCGCCATCACCAAAAAAGCAATGGGTATGCCCGGCATTGGCTTCATCATATTTTCGCCCAGTTTATCCAAAAAACTTGGATTGGTGTTGCTTCTTGAGCAAGAGCGTTCACAAATCTCTCTTGCAGCCGCCCAGGGGCATCCTTCGCATTTTCCGCAGCTATATGAGCCACCTTCGGCTTGTTTCAAAACAACATCCAATGTCTGCAAAAGCTTATCAAAACCCTGGCCCTTTACTGCCACAGTTTCAATTACAGGGGCACCTAAATCAATCATCAGCTGTGCCATGTCAATGACCACACCGTGGCGCTTTGCAACATCCATCATGTTTAGTGTATACACAATAGGTATGTCATATTGTGTCAATTCCATAGCAAGGCGCAGGTTGCGCTCCAAATTGGATGCATCTAGCACACAAATGATGGCCTTGGCCCCACTTTCTATAAAACGTGTGGCAACGGCTTCGGCTTCGGATGTTGGCTTTAGGGAGTATGTACCAGGCACATCTATTAAAGTATAATCTTTGCCGCCAACCAAAAGGCGACCTTCCATAAAATTAACTGTCGTACCGGAATAGTTGGAGCTAATGGCATGAATTCCTGTTAGCTCTGTAAAGAATATGCTTTTACCCACATTTGGATTGCCCATCAGCAGTATTTTGTTGGGGTTTTTTAAAACGGCTTCATCCGAATGCACATGATGGCTCATCTGCTGCCAACCTCCCTCACGGCTATCTGCGTTGCAATATCTTTGCCAATAGCAACAGCGAAGGTATTTTCCACGCGTAACAGCACAGGACCGCCCAAGGCATAGCGGCTTTGCACCACAACTTTTGTGCCATTTCTTAATCCAAGATTTTCTAACAAGCCAATATTAGGTACAGAGGCTACTTGAAAGACTTGATTTTTCTTTGCTTCGTATAAATTTGTAATCTGTGAGGCCATTGTTTTCCTCCCTTGCTTTTGTCTTCATATTTAATCTTCATAATTGGTTTTGATGCAATACTCATATTATCACGAGGCGAGCTTCGCTGTCAAGTGTTTTTTATGGTAAATGAACATTAAAATGCACCTAAACGAATATTTAGTATTGACTATCTTCATTCTGCATGATATAATGCTCATGATTAACAATTAATCAACCAAGGAGGATGACATATGGATAACGATATACTCAACCTTGAGCAAGCCATGGAATTTTTTGGTGTTAGCGAAAGAACTATGATAAAGCTTTTGAGAGAAGAAAATGTTCCTGCGCGCAAAATAGGTCGTGAATGGCGGTTTAGTAAAGTAGCTTTATTGAAGTGGCTGGGCGAAGGAGATTCAACAAAATACCAAAATCATGCAGAGCACTATCAAATCGACAACGATTCAAAAGATATTTTGTGTGATTTTGCCATGAGGTCAAGGAAATCTCGCTCACTTGATACTGCTAAGGTTAGCGTAAACAACTGCTTGCCTTGCTGTCCAGAATTAAGAAAAATACCTGCGTGCCCATCTAAGGTTGTTTGACACGATGTTAGAACCTGTTTACCATCTCCATTTCGGCGTCTTTCCGGTCAATTTTCCGTTTTGCCCTGCGCTTTTGCTGTGCGAAGGCGAAAAATTGCCTAGAAAATCCACCAAAAGCGAGATGGTAAACAGGTTCTAACACCTAAGATGCAACATGACTATGAGCAAAAGGGGGTAATTCAATGCAGTATATATTACTATTTCTAGAAGGCATTATCACTTTTATTTCTCCTTGCTTGTTGCCGCTTTTGCCGATATATGTCTCATACTTCTCCGGAGGCAGCAATGAAGGCAATTCCGGCAGAAAACCTTTACTCAACGCTATTGGCTTCGTGCTTGGTTTCACAATTGTATTTGTTGCTTTGGGTGCTTTCGCCGGGACAATTGGATGGTTTTTGCTTTACTACAGCCGATGGGTTAGTATAGTTACCGGGTTTGTAGTCGTTGTGCTGGGGCTTAATTATTTAGGATTGATAAATTTACGCTTTTTACGCGTGCCCGCAAAAATTCGTTTAGGTGAAGCAAAGCCTTCTACATTTTCATCCTCATTTGTTTTTGGCATTGCATTTTCCATCGCATGGACACCGTGTGTAAGTACATTTCTAGGAGTCGCACTGATGCGGGCCGCTGTACAAGGCACTGCACAGGAAGGTATGCTAATGCTTTTTGTATACTCCATTGGCTTGGGTTTGCCTTTTATAATAGGTGCTGTTTTGATTGACAAGCTGAAAGGCGCATTTGATTTTATAAAAAAGAATTATCGTATTATAAATATTATATCCGGGGTTTTGCTGGTCATTATCGGTATTCTTATGATGACAGGAATCTTCGGTCATTTTATGGGGTGGTTAAGTTGAAGAAACAAATTAAAGCGGTTTTTGGAATTCTTTCCTTTGTAGTATTGTTGGGGGCAGCCTTTTTTGCCTACAATACCCTTTCCGATAATACAGACATATCTGAAAATATAATTGGAAACATAGTTGGAGCAGAGAATATCGTGAGCGATATGCAACGCGCTCCGGACTTTGCTATGGAAGATGCCATGGGTAACGAAGTACGCTTGTCAGACTTTCTTGGGCAACCGGTTGTTCTTAATTTTTGGGCTACATGGTGCCCCAATTGCGTATTGGAAACCCCATATTTTGAAGCTTTATATCAAGAAATGGGGGGCGATGTGCAAATATTGAAAGTTAATTTAATTGGCAGCCGAGGTGAAACCCGCAGTGCCGTTAACTCTTTTATGGATACAGGAAACTACACACTCCCTCTTTATTTTGACATATATGGTGATGGGGCGCAGGCTTTTAGCATAAGATTTATTCCCGCTACGTTTTTCATCACGCCAGAAGGATATATCGCCAGTAATGTCCAAGGCGCAATAAACGAAACCACCTTGCGCAACGGGATTGATATGATAACCGAATAGATATAGCCGTTCTAGTCAAAAATACCAAGGAGACAAAGGATATCTTTTTCTCGGAAACAGAATATTACCCCGAAACTTAAATAGAGCTAATTTTTTACGAGATATTTTTGCGCCAGGCAAGGAAGCGACGACGCCGTGTGCCCAAAGGCACACAAGAAGGAGCTGACGAAGCATGGTGTGAAAATAGTCGCAAAAAATAGCTGTATTTGAGTTACGGGGTAATAGCTTCACAAAACATGTTTGAGCCAGAGTTTGAACCTTTTCCTGTATATTCAACTATCATAACAGAGATTACAGGCCGAGAAGAAGAGCAAAAGGCAGAAAGCCCCGCCGTCTTATGACACCCGAAGAATTGGATCATGAACGTGAGATTGACCGCAGGGCATACGCCAAAAAGAAAGCGGCACGTTTAGCCAAAGAGGAAGCTGAGCGTGCCAAGATTTTGGCAGGTACTTCGTTTGAAATACTTCCAGCAAAGTTCATTTCAAATGGTGCCAAAATTGCGGTTTAGCGCAAATCCATAAAGTCTACCATTATCATAAAACCGCCCTGTCGCTCCAACGACAAGGCGGTTTTGGCTTCTGTCGAGTATTTATATTTCGGAGTCTATTGCACCATCTCAAATATAAACACTACAGGGTTGTTAACATCTTCTCCCAATGGGGATATGTCTACGGATTTAATTTTCAACTGTATTCCCAAGGCTTTTTGAAGTTCGTAAAGCCGCCCTCCCGCGCAGCGTTCAAAATAACCGATGGCATTAGGCGGCGGGGTGGTGTACTTGCCCTCTCTGGCACGTTTGTAATATCCGTGAGAACATTTGAACTCAAGAGTTAGGGTGTTGTCATCATGAAGAACAGGCTTCCACCGTCCAAAGGTTTCTGCAAACAGAGCCATTCTTTCGTCAAGAGCTAAATGGGCATAGTCAACAGCAAAGGCTTTTCGCTCCTTATCTGCGCCTGCGCCGTTGCAGCCACCTTGGGTTTTGTACAACTCAAACCTTTGCGCTTGCGTAAGATGCTCATCCATAGCCCGCGCAAACTCATCATCCCATTCAGGATTAAAATATTTAAGCCCAACTAAGTGAGGCCCATTTTCGCATTGGTATTGATTGACAATTCCCTCAAAAATGGCTACAGTTTCAGGCGGTATGCCACTTTTCTTTTTCTGCATTTCCCTTAATACGCTTATCATGCCTTGCCCTCCTCGCTTGTTTCTGTAATCGGATACCACATTTCCATAATGGCAAAATCAGAATTACACGGTGTATATAGTTCTGCCATGAAGTTGCCACGGGCAACCCCTTTTTTCTTCAACCATGATTCGGTATAGTCGCCTGCTTTATAGATTGCGTCCGTTACAAGAGCTTCAAAACTCTCAGCTTCAAATGTACACACAATATAGTTCCCAGAAGGAAGCTGCCATGTGGCATAATCTCCACTATCAGCATCAGGCGGGCTTTCAGTTCCTGCAAAGTAAGTGAAACAGCCCTCTGGGGCATCGCCTTTGCATGAAACCCCAATATTTCGCCAGTCTGCTAGTCTTGGAATGTTAGATTCATGAAAACGTCCCCATATCGCGCCGGGTTCATCAATGCCTGTGACATTGCCGCCGGGCATATGTCCAGCGATTCTGACATGACCCGAAAAGCCAATAAAGTTAATCGGTTCACCAAGTGTGTTGCGATTGATTTCCAGAACGATACCCTTGCTTATAAGCGGCACATCTTCGTCGATATGCACATATCCAAGCAATAAATCGGGCTTTGTAACTTGGTTAAGCCGAATGGGATTGTTGCGGTATTCGTCGGGAGTTATTGAAAATGCACCTTTGAATGTCTTTGTAAAATACTCATGGCTGTTAAAGCCGTAATCAAGAGCAATATCGAGTATGCGCTTGCTTTTGTCCTCAAGCACTTCACAAGCCCTTGCCAGCCTACGCATCTTGATGTATTCATTGACAGGGCGCTTTACAAGACGAGTGAACAATCGTTGAAAATAAAACGGCGATAACATCGCAACCTTTGACAGTTCTTCGGGAGTGTTGTTTGCCTGTAGATTATCCTCAATGTAATCTACAACCTTTTGAATTGATTCCCATGCGTGCATATTAGAGCCTCCAAATTTTTATTATGTTTTGATTTTACATGATAAAAAATTCTTTGGCTTGTTCGTCAATGCCCTCTTTGGGTTTACATTATAGTAATTTAACTTGAAAATGGGCTTCTGTCTTCGCCCAAAACGCGCCTGGTACCGCGCGTTTCGTGCTCGACACAAGACCCTTTTCAACTAAAATGACTA
>Ga0131853_10000455_pt1 | contig 75170 bp, 66 predicted proteins | sample TergutLab28metaG_FD_92764 | JGI IMG/M metagenome (GOLD analysis project Ga0131853, IMG submission 92764) | Labiotermes labralis P1 segment gut microbial communities from Petit-Saut dam, French Guiana - Lab288 P1 (version 2) (version 2) | ecosystem: Host-associated > Arthropoda: Insects >... | reverse complement strand
TCTGATTCCGGCCATCTCCGCCTTTTTGGCAAAGGGTGACCACAATGCCGCCAGAAAGACGTCCGAGTCCGGCATTCGTGTGGCCTGTCTCTTGGCACTACCTGCCGGGGCAGGGCTTTTGGTGTTGGCGGGGCCGATTATGAACGTGTTTTACTACGGCAACTTCGCCGAACAGGGGCCGGGCCTGATGGCTTGGATGGGCGTTGCGTCCTTTTTTATCTGCTTTTTCCAAGTTACGAACTGCGTCCTCCAAGCCTATGGGTTCCAGCGGTATACGCTCTATACCTTGCCCATCGGCGGAGTGGTGAAGTTGGTGCTGAGTTGGATTTTGCTCGCCGACCCCCGCATCTCCATCTATGGGGCGGCCATCAGCACGGTGGTCTGTTATGCCGTCATCAGCGTGACGAATATCGTGTTGGTGAAAAAGAAGATTCCCAATCCGCCCAGCTTTACTAAGGCTCTGGCTCGGCCGCTGCTCTGTACGGTCGCCATGGCACTCACGGCTTGGGCGAGTTACGGGCTGATTAGCGGCATCATGTTCGATTGGCTGGCCTATTCTCCCACGCGCTTGCCGCTGGCCATCTCTTTAGCGGGGGCAATCGGCATCGCCGGGGTGGTGTATCTGGTGCTCATCGTTGCCACGCGCGCGCTCACGAAAGAGGACCTCCTCATGCTGCCCAAGGGCAAAAAGTTGGCGAAAATTTTACGAGTCCGTTAATTTTTCGAGAAAAATCAAGAAATCGCTTGCATATAGGGGAAAAGTATGGTAGATTTTCAGATGAGCCAAGCCTACACGCCCGATGACCTCAGGAAATTGATTGCACTCCTGCGCTCGGACAAGGGTTGTCCTTGGGACAGAGAGCAGACCCACGAGAGCATACGGCGCAATTTCTTGGAAGAGGCGTATGAGGCCTGTGAGGCCATCGACACGAACGATCCCAAACTGCTCTGTGAGGAGCTGGGGGACGTGCTCACGCAGGTCATGTTCCACGCACAGATTGAAGAGGAGCAGGGACGGTTCACACTAGACGACGTGGCCGATGCGACTTGCAAGAAGCTCATCTTCCGCCACCCCCATATTTTCGGTGATACGGCGGCGGAGGATAGCGAGACGGTCATGGAACATTGGGACGAACTCAAACGCCGGGAAAAGCGGTATGAGACCGTTGCAGAGGCGATGGAGGGTGTGGCGAAGAGCCTGCCCGCCACATGGCGTGCCGAGAAGATTCAGGCAAAGGCCGCCAAAGTCGGATTCGACTGGCCGGATGCAGGCGGTGCCTTGGACAAGTTGGACGAGGAACTCGGCGAAGTCAGAGCGGCCATCGAAAGCGGGACAGGCATAGCCGAAGAGGTCGGCGATCTGCTCTTCTCCGCCATCAACGCGGCACGGCTCTTGGGGATAGACCCGGAAGATGCCTTACATGCGAGCTCTAACAAGTTCATCAAGCGGTTCGCCTACTTAGAGCAAGCGGCGGCGGACAAGGGACAAGCCCTCACGGACATGACTTTGGACGAGATGGACAAGCTTTACAACGAGGGTAAAACGAGGCTTTAAAGTGCAACTGCGCTTTTTAGTAATATAAAAAGGCGGGAGACCGCCGAGACTTTTTTAGGAGGAAGATTTAGGATGAATAAGGCAGAACTGATTGCTGTAGTCGCCGAGAAGGCCGGGCTGTCCAAGAAGGACACGGAGAAAGCTGTCAACTCTTTTGTTGACGCAATCACCGAGAGCCTGCAGGGCGGCGAAAAGGTACAACTGGTGGGCTTCGGCGTATTTGAAGTCAAAGAGCGTGCAGCTCGCATGGGCCGCAACCCCAAGACGAAAGAGCAAATCGAAATCAAGGCATCCAAAGTGCCGGTATTCAAAGCCGGTAAAGCATTCAAGGATGCAATTGTCTAGTTTGACAAGTGAGAACCCTTGTGCAATAATGGAAACCGCCCTCGTTTGAGGGCGGTTTTTGCTGTACCGAGGACAAAACCCGCTTCGCCGGGCTTTGCCATGAATGGAGGATGTATCATGCGTTTGGATAAATATCTCAAGGTGTCCCGATTGATTAAACGCCGTACAGTAGCAAATGAGGCCTGTGACAACGGGCGGGTCAGCGTGAACGGGCGTCCCGTGCGGGCTTCGTATGCGGTGCGTGCGGGGGATGTGATTGAGATTCAGATCGGCCAGCGGACCACGCGTGTCGAGGTGTTGAGCGTGGCGGAGCATGTGGGGAAGGGTGAGGCCGCGGCGATGTATCGGGAGGTGTAGGGGGCGGTTATCCTCGGTTGACTATACATCAAAAAAACATAGGCGGAGCCGAATATTCGGCTCCGCCTATCACTACGGCATATTAGAGGTTTATCTGCGACTCTCTCACCCAAACGCCGCTACAAAGCGGTACACAATCCCTGCGGCTTCGGCTCTGGTGGCTGTCCCCTGCGGGGCGAGGGTGGCGGGGGCTCTGCCGGTGATTAGCTCGTTGTAATTCGCCCAGTACAGATACCGCTCCGCCCAGCCGCTCAACTGGTCGCGGTCTTGGAACCGGGAGAGGTCAAACTCTGCCGGAATGTCTGTGTTGCCGCCTGTGAACGCCGCATAGCGGAACATCATCGCGGCAAACTCCTGTCTGGTAACGTCAGCGGTCGGATTAAAGCGATTGCCGCCGACACCGAGGACAATGCCGTTTTCATTCGCCCAAGCGATAGCTTCCGAGTACCACCGACCACTCGCTACATCGGTAAAGACCGCGCCGCCGCTTGCCGTGGGTTCACCCGCTGTACGCCAGAGGATGGTTGCCGCCATTGCGCGGGATAAGGTTGTGTTCGGTGCGAACAGCGTGTCCGAGACGCCCTGCATGATGCCTTGCTCCCACACGAACTCCGCATACTCTCTCGCCCAATGGCCTTGCGGTACATCCACAAAGGGGAAATCGCCGCTCGGTGCCGCCGCTGTTGCAGGGAACGCTACAGTAACCTCAACGGTATTTCCTGTAACCACCGCAGGGTGTGTAACTGATGTCGCTCCGGCCACGGTCAGCGTGTCTGCCGATAGGCCATTGAAATTAAACCCGGGGTCTGCCGTCAATGTGAACACGGCTGTATACACCCTGCTTGCCCTGAAGTTTGTGCCTGCCGCTGTTCCGCCGCTGTGCGTCCATGCGATTGTTCCTGTTGATGTGTTGGGGAGGGTTGCGGTTGCGCTTGCGACAGCTTCATTTCTGACCGGGGCTGTGGCTGTGACCGCGCCGCTGGTGATTGGTGCCGCCGCTGTTGTCGGGAATACCACAGTAACCGTAACTTGATTGCCCGTAACCACCGCAGGATGTGTAACTGATGTTGCTCCGGCCACGGTCAGCGTGTCTGCCGCTAGGCCGTTGAAGTTAAACCCTGTGTCTGCCGTCAATGTAAACACGGCTGTGTATACTCTGCTTGCCCCAAAGTTTGCACCCGCCGCGCCGTCGGGGTGCGTCCATGTGATAGCCCCCGTCGTTGTATTGGGGAGGGTTGCCGTTGCGCTTGCGACAGGTTCATTTCTGACCGGGGCTGTGGCTGCGATTGCGCCGCCCGTGACAGGGTGGTTGCTTATCATGACGGTAATCGCTAGCGCAGCATCAGTCCCGATAAAATTTGTTGCCATTACGTTGAAATTAAATGTACCCGTCGTTGTGGGTACCCCCGATAATACACCTGCACTACTAAGAGTTAAGCCCGGAGGCAAAGTTCCTGTATGTGAAAATGTAGGCGTTGGGCTGCCTATGGCTTCAAAGGTGAAGCTATAGGCGGTGTTTACTGTGCCGCCCGGCGCATTATAAACCGTCATAGTCGGTGCTTGGTTAATCACAATTGTAACTGCTCTATCGTCCGTACCTGCTGAGTTTGTTGCTACTATCGTGAAATTAAATGTTCCGGCTTCTGTAGGCGTTCCTGACAGAACACCTGCACTACTAAGGGTTAAGCCCGGAGGCAAAGTTCCTGCATGTAAAAATGTAGGTGCCGGGTTACCTGTGGCAACAAAGGTAAAGCCGTAACTATCGCCTACTCTGCCGGGTGCTGCGTTATAGGCAGTTATGGTTGGAGGTGTTGCCCAATGTGCCGTAGCAGTCACGGCACTATTCGGCATTGTAAAACTTGTATTTGGGCTATCGGCATCATCAAACGTCACGGCAGGGCTTGCAGACCAATGTGAAAACACTTGCCCTGTGGGTGGTGTTCCTGCTGTGATGTTTACTGTAGAACCTTGTGCGTGAAGCCCGCCGCCTGTTGCGTCTGTTCCTGCGGCAAGCGTTACGACAAAGTATGTCGTAGCACCGATAAGAATATCACCAATGACAGTACCACCAGTAATAGATAGATTAGTTGTCGCATCTGCCCATATTACAAGACTGTTACTACCTGTGGCACTAATAGTGCCATCATTGATGTTTACGTTGGCTGCTCCAGTAGTTTGAATTGAGGTGCTGTTATTTCCGGTCGTGCCAATAGTGCCACTATTGACATTAAGAGTGATGCCGTCGCTGATCTGTAAAGCAACACTACCATCTGACGTGTTCGTAATAAATCCGTCGCTCATATAGAATGTACCAGCACCCAAGACATTCACAGTCTGTGTAACACTATGGTTATTTACTTGAGCTGTCCAATTGACTGTTGCACCTGCGCCGCCCATATTAAGGATAATTGAATCCCAAAATCCGAGATCAACCGCTACCACGCCTGTTATATTAACCGTTGCTCCTGTGGGTATTGCTAATGTACCGGATGGTGTGCCGGATAGGGTTATTGTGTAGTCATTACCCACCAAAATCGGTGGGGTATTGCTGTTCCAACTTACCGGGGTACTCGCCGCCGCCGTTAGCGGCACCATGCCGAAGATCAGCAGGACGACTAGAGTTAGGGCGATGATTCTTTTAATCGAATTTCTCTTTTTCATTTTGGTTTCCTCCTATCAATTTCACATATCAACAAATACAAAAAAGCGGCTATTCTCCGCGCAGGGAGAACAACCGCCAGCCTTGACTTGAACCGTATTCGATTTGGGGGCGTGCCAAACTACCGCTTCCGCTTTGCGTGCGTGCGTGCGTGCGTGCGTGCGTGCGTGCGTGCGTCAACGATTGTGGCACAAATCGACATACTTTTCAAGTCCTTTCTCGGAAATTCCTGAATAAATAATTATAGCATACCGAGGAAGAAAAACGCAAACTTTTTTGAAATGTAAGGGGCGAGAATATATAAGCCATCTCAACGGGGGGCAGTTGGATTAAGCCCTTTTGAGGTGGGTCCGCGTTTCACAGACCCACCTCTACCGCTCCGGCTCCCGCCCTTTACAGCATACCCTGAAAGGTGCGGGCCTTTGAGCATTTACCAACTATTGCTTCGCAATATACTCCACAAGGTCAAGTGCCTTGCAGGAATACGCCCACTCGTTGTCATACCAAGCTACTACCTTGACGAAGTTGTCCGTCAACGCAATGCCGGCTTTGGCGTCGAAGATGGACGTGCGGGGGTCGCCGATGAAGTCGGAAGAGACGACCATGTCTTCGGTGTAACCCAGTACGCCCTGCATCTCGCCCGCGGAAGCTTTCTTCATGGCGGCACAGATTTCCGCATAAGTGGCAGACTTCTCCAGCGTGCAGGTGAGGTCAACCACGGAGACATTGAGCGTGGGGACGCGCATGCTCATACCCGTGAGCTTGCCGTTGAGGGCGGGGATGACCTTGCCCACAGCCTTGGCCGCGCCGGTGGAGCTGGGAATGATGTTGCCCGCTGCCGCACGGCCGCCGCGCCAGTCTTTGGCGGATACGCCGTCAACGGTTTTTTGGGTGGCTGTCGTTGCGTGTACAGTAGTCATGAGGCCGCTCTCCATGCCGAAGTTGTCATTGAGGACTTTGGCGATGGGAGCCAAGCAGTTGGTGGTGCAAGATGCGTTGGAGATGACGTCCATGCCGGGCTCGTAGCTCTTGTGGTTGACGCCCATGACGAACATGGGGGCGTCTGTGGAGGGCGCGGAGATGACGACTTTCTTCGCCCCGGCTTTGATGTGGGCGGATGCCTTCTCCGTGGTGGTGAAGAGACCTGTGGCTTCAACTACGGCGAATACGCCGAGCTCGCCCCACGGCAGATTCGCCGGGTCACGCTCGGAGAAGGTTTTAATCTTTTGGCCGTTGACAATCAGCGTGTCCTCTGTGAAGCTGACCTCGCCCTTGAAGGGGCCGTGGATGGTGTCGTACTTTAGCATGTAGGCCATGTAGTCGGGTGTGATGAGGTCGTTGATGCCGACGAACTCTACGTCGCCCCGCTCAAGCCCTGCCCGAAATACCAGTCTGCCGATTCTGCCGAAGCCATTGATGGCTACTTTGATGCCCATAGTGTGTTTCCTCCGTCTTGTTGTGTTGTGTGTTGTACAATATTGTTCCGCACGATAAGTCTTGCATATGATCGCTTGCCTTTTTGCCGGCATGCGGCACGGAAAAACCTTGGAAGGCGCATGTTCCCGCGGCCTTTCCGTACCGCCTGACGGCAAAGTTCGGCACGAAAATGCACAAGCCTTTTCGCGCAGAGCAATAATTTACCAAATACATTATACACGAAACCTTCGGAGATTAAAAGATTTATATTGCCATTTTTGGGGGTGCAATTTCAATAAAATTCTACAAGGTTCGACGAAGTTTGCTGAACTAGGTTGCTAAATTGGTCGAAATTTGGTATAATCTCTGCGAGATTTGAAAAAATTTACAGGCGGACGGCGGGCTCGTTTGGTAAGGCTATGTGTATGGTGCGTATGGCGTGATGCACGAGAGCATTCCTTCCGCCATCCAATCACGCGGCGGCTACGCCTTGCGTTCTTGGGGCGTCAGTTATCCTCATCGCGCCGATATGCAGGGGCGGCATTCTGTCCCCCGCGTATCCCATTGTGCCACATATCCAAAGACGGCGGGCGGCAGAATGCCGCTCCTACAAAGGGCATAAACCATGAATCACAAGCAAATCGAACGACTATTTTCCATACAACGGGATGCCGCCATCGGTGTCGTGGACGGAACGATTGTATTCGTGAATCCGGCGGGACAGGTGCGCTACGGTGACCTCGCGCCCGGTGTGCCGGCGGCGGGGCTCTTGCCGCAAGAGGTATTGGAGCGGGACGAGGAAACCTTTACCGCTTCTGTGGCCGTGCGGGAAGAAATTTGTACGGTGCTCGGCAGCCGTGCGGGCGATTTGCGCGTCTATACCCTGATTCCGCAGACGGGGTCCCGTGCGGAAGATGGATGGTTATTGGAGAACGTCTGCAACTCCATGCGGCGTACCTTGACGGTACTGAATATGGCAACGGAACTTTTGACTCCCGCCGTGGAGCGGCTGGACGAGCCGGGGCAGCAGTCGAATCTGACGGCCATTAACAGGAGCTACTTTCAGCTTCAACGTTTGTGTGATAATTTGGACAGCCTCGTGCGGCTCTCGGACGGGCAGGGGCGTTTGCGGGCGGAAAATGTAGATTTGGTGCGATTTTGCCGTGACCTTGTGCAGTCGGCGGACCATTTTCTGCGGAAGCTGGGGCATCGGCTACATTTTCAGTCCTCGCACGACAGTTTCATCACGGCCTTAGACGGGCCGAAAATGAGCAAGCTCTTGCTGGGGCTGATTTCCAACGGATTGAAACACCTGCCGAACGGCGGGAGTTTACATCTAAACCTCACGGGAAGCGAGGAGGGTGCCGTCCTCTCGCTCCGGGACACGGGCGAGGGCATTCCGCCTGCCGAGATGGCGCATGTGTTCGCCCGCTACAAGCGGGAGCGGTCGGCTACGGACACCCGTGCCGGAGTCGGGTTGGGGATGGCTGTTGCGCAGGAGATTGCGAGCCTCCACGGCGGGACATTGCTCGTCACCGGTCGTGCAGGGAAAGGGACTACGGTGCTCTTGCGCCTCCCGCTGCGGCGGATGGAGACGGACGGGGCTTTGCAGGAAAATCCCCTGCCCTATGGAGAGGGCGACGGGGGGATGTATTTGATTTTGACGGAACTCGCGGACGTGTTGGGGGATGAGGCGTTCGGGGGACGGTATCGGGATTGAAAAGCCCTTGGAATCGGGAATTCCAAGGGCTTTTTCTAATTTGAGAAGTATTCATCCTCCGCCCATTTTGCGGGGTTTTCGTTTATGTATTGCCAAACGTGTTGGTAGTCGATTTCGCCTCGGATGATGCGTTCATAGTAATTGCGTTGCCATATGCGTTTGTTGAATGGTGGGAATAGGTCTGATTTGACGCCGCGGATGTATTCGTTCGTGGTCATTGTTTTAAACCACTCCACGACTGTGTGTAGGGGCGGCCCCGCGTGGCCGCTCCGCCCTGCACGGCCGTTTTGAATACATAAAATGAAATGAATGTGCTTCGGCATCACAACGAACTTATCAATACGTGTGTTTGGGAATTTGTCCTCAGTTTTCTTTAGCCATTTTGTTATCATTTGGCTGGCATTATTGGGGACGCACGTGGCAGGGCGGCCACATGGGGCCGCCCCTACGGCCTCGCCGAACAGCGGGGCGTTGTCTTGGGTGCATAATGTCACATAGTACATGCCGTTTGAGGAATAATCATAATTTTTCAAACGAATTGAGCGTCTGTGGTGGATATCAGGATTATATTTCATATCATCCTAATTCAAAAAATCCCGCAATTTCTTCGATCGGCTCGGATGCCGCAGTTTCCGCAGGGCCTTTGCCTCAATCTGCCGGATCCGCTCTCTCGTGACGTTAAATTCTTTGCCGACCTCCTCTAAGGTTCGGGTGCGTCCGTCCTCGATGCCGAATCGGAGGCGGAGGACTTTGGCCTCTCTGGGGGTGAGGGTGGAGAGAACGCCCATGAGCTGCTCTTTCAGCAGCGTGAACGAGGCCGCCTCGGCGGGTTCGGAGGCGTCTTCATCGGGGATGAAGTCGCCGAGGTGGCTGTCCTCTTCCTCGCCGATGGGGGTTTCTAAACTGACGGGCTCTTGGGCGATTTTGAGGATATCCCGCACTTTTTCCACCGGGATGCCCATCTCTTCGGCAATCTCCTCCGGGCTGGGGTCGTGGCCTAACTCTTGCAGGAGTTGGCGGGAGACGCGGATGACTTTGTTAATCGTCTCCACCATGTGGACGGGGATGCGGATTGTCCGCGCTTGGTCGGCGATGGCGCGGGTGATGGCTTGGCGAATCCACCACGTGGCGTAGGTGGAGAACTTGTAGCCCTTGGTGTAGTCAAACTTCTCCACGGCTTTGATGAGGCCGAGGTTGCCCTCTTGAATCAGGTCGAGGAACATCATCCCCCGCCCGACATAGCGTTTGGCGATGGAGACGACCAGACGGAGATTGGCTTCGGCCATGCGCTTGCGGGCCTCTTCGTCGCCCTCGCTCATGCGGGTGGCGAGTTCGACTTCTTCTTCGGCGGAGAGGAGGGCCACTTTGCCGATCTCCTTGAGGTACATGCGCACGGGGTCGTCGGTGGTGAAGTTGTCCACCAGGCTTTCAGGATCTACGACCTCTTCCTCGACGAGTTCTAATTCCTTGAGTTCCTCCACGTCGGGGTTTTGCTCGTCCTCAATGCAGGGGAGGTAGTCCTCGCCCGTGGTCTCGATGCCGAGATTTTCCAGTGTGTCGTAGAACTTGTCCACCTGCTCGGGCTCGAGGCTCATCTCTTCCAATACATCCAAGAGTTCTTTGGAGGAGAGCTTGCCTGCCTGTTTGCCGCGTTCAATGAGTTCTTTGAGCTTTTCCTCGTTTGCGGCCTCGACTGCGGGGTCGGCCTGCTCTTCGACCACATCGGGCTCGTCGCTTACGATGACGTCTACGACTTCTTCTGTCTCTTTGGTTTTCTTCTTACTCATGACTTTCCACACCTCTATTGTAATTTATATATATCTAATAAGTTTGCTTCCGGGTTTTGCTTGCGTTTTTCCGCCTGTATCTTACCTATGTAGTCGCTGAGTGCCTGTTTGGTCTCGGCGGGGTCTTCGGGTTGGTTCAGGAGGTGGATGAGATGGCCCATCTCCTGGCTGCTGAAAAGTGGTGCGAGCGTGGCCGCTGTGTTCTCGCGGCCCGCGCGGATGCGGTCTCGGATGACCTCGTAGGCGCGGCCTAAAAAGGGCGATGAAAAGTCCTCCGGTTGGAGTGGGAGAGCTTCATTATATAGCGTCGGGTCTTGCAGCAGGAGCCGCAGGACGCCCTCTTCGGCCTTTGCCGATGCGGGATTTGTATAGCGCAGGGTACGCTCTTTCGGCTGCATGGATTGGCTCGGGCGGGTGCCCGCTTTTTCCATGTCCCGCTTGGCCTGTTTGCGCTTTTGGTCACGGAGTTTTTTGATTCCGCTTTTGATGCCCTCCGCGCTCACGCCCGTCTCCGTTGCGACACGCTGGCCGTAGACTTCGACTTCCACATCACTTTCCAGCGAGGCGAGGAGCTTCTGCGCCTCTTGCAGATAGGCTACCCGGCCGGGGTCGCTCTCTAAGTCGTGGGTTTGCTTGAGCGTGAGGAGGCGGTATTCAATGTGTGTCTCCCGCTGGTCTAAGAGGGCTTGAAATGCGCCGGGGCCTTTCTTTTTGATGAAGTCGTCCGGGTCTTTGCCGTCGGGGATGCGGAGGACTTTGACGCGGATGCCTGTTTTTTCTAGGATTTTGCTTGCCGTTTCCGTGGCACGCTGCCCTGCGGTGTCGGCGTCGAACGCGAGGACGGCTTCGCCCTTGTAGCGGTGCAGGAGCGTGGCTTGCTCCTGTGTTAGTGCTGTGCCGAGCGGTGCAATCGCACTATCGAACCCTGCCCCGTGCAGGGCGACGACATCGATGTTGCCCTCGACGATGAGGAAGTGTTCCGCTCTGCTCTTGCGGGCGAGATTGATGCCGAAGAGGTTGCGCTTTTTGTTGTATACCGGGGTGTCGGAGGTGTTGAGGTATTTGGGTTCACCATCCCCCAATATACGTCCGGAAAAAGCCAGCACATTGCCCCGCACGTCAATCACGGGGAAAACCAGGCGGTCACGGAAAAAGTCGTATACCCCGCCTGACTTGGAACTGCGGCGGACGAGGCCCGCGAGGAGCAGCTCCTCTTGACTGTAGCCCCGTTTGACGAGATGGTCGGTCAGGGCGTTCCAACTGTCCGGGGCGGCACCGAGGCCGAATTGCTTGGTCATTTCCTTGGAAATGCCGCGTTTGTTGATATAGTCGATGGCCGCTTTGCCGTCCGGCTCCGAGAGTTTGGCGTGAAAGAAACGGGCGGCCTCTTTGTTGGCCTGCAGGAGCCTTGTGCGCCGTTGGACGGCTTCATCATAGCCGCCCTCGTCAGGGACGGTCATCCCCGCTCTGCGGGCGAGGAAGTGAACGGCATCGGGAAAGGGCAGGCCCTCAATCTCCATGATAAAGCTCACGACCCCGCCGCCCTTGTGACAGCCGAAGCAGTAGTAAATCTGCTTGTCGGAATGGACGGAGAAGCTGGGTGTCTTCTCTCCGTGAAAGGGGCAGAGGCCGAACTGATTTGCGCCGCTTTTTTTTGTGAAGCTCACGTAATCGCCCACGACGTCAACGATGTCGTTGCGTGCGGCGAGTTCTTCGAGGAATGACTCGGGGAAGGGCATGTTCGGCCTCCTTTCGTGAGAGGTGTAGGGGCGGCCATTGGCCGTCCGTGTGTTTTGGATGCTGCATTAGGGTGGAACGGGGTGTCGTAGGGGCGACCGACCTCGGTCGCCCGTGTGTCGGAACAATGGAAAACATACGGGCGACCGGGTCGGTCGCCCCTACGGGGTGATTTTGTCCAATCTTGCAACGAAATACTCGCTTACCGAATCTGCCAACTCGCGGGGATAAACAAGTCGGCGTATGTATCCATGGCAAACTTATCCGTCATGCCGGAGACGTAGTCTTTGACGACACACTCCAAGCCGTCCTCGTCTATGAGGTTGCGGTAGTCCTCGGGGAGCTTTATGGGGTTGGCTCTGTAGTGGTCGAAGATGCCGCCGAGGACGTCCCGCACTTTGACCTCTTCGCCTTTGGCGATGGGGTCTTTGTAGACGGTCTCGAACATGAAAGCGCGGAAAGCGGTCACGGCCTCGGTTATGGAATGGCTCATCAGGATATCTGGTTTGTCTGTTGATTGGGTGATGATGTCCGTGACGATGGCATTGATGCGCTCGCTCAGTCCCTCACCCAATACGGTGCGGATTTCGCTTGGAATCATGCCCTCGGTCAAAAGCCCTGCCCGAATCGCGTCGTCTGCGTCGTGGTTGATGTAGGCCACACGGTCGGAGAGGCGGACGATGCGGGCTTCGAGCGGGTCATCGTCTGCGCCTTTCGTGTGGTGGTGGATGCCGATTCTCGTCTCATGGCAGAGGTTGAGGCCCCGGCCCGCTTTTTCCAAACGGTCTACCACGCGGAGGCTCTGGTCGTAGTGGCGGAAGCCGTCGAAGTACAGCTCGTCCAAGGCGCGCTCTCCGGCGTGGCCGAAGGGGGTGTGGCCAAGGTCGTGGCCGAGGGCGATGGCTTCGGTGAGGTCTTCGTTTAATCGCAGCCCCCGCGCAATCGTGCGGGCGATGCGGGACACTTCCAGCGTGTGCGTAAGCCGCGTGCGGTAGTGGTCGCCCTCGGGGTGGAGAAAAACTTGTGTCTTGTGTTTGAGACGGCGGAACGCTTTGGAGTAGATGATTCTGTCGATGTCGCGGCAGAAAGCCGTGCGGATATCACATTCCGTCTCCGGTCGGGGGCGGCCTTGCGTGTGTGCCGACTGCGTGGCGACCGGGGAGAGGATTTGTTGTTCTATGGATTCTCGTTGTTCTCGCAGGGTGCTTATGGGGGCCACCTCCTATCTCTATTAAGTTGTATACGCCGCGGGGCGGGGGAAGTCCTTTTTTGGGGAGTGGGCAGTTGTAAAAAGGCAAAATTCCCCTCCTTGGAGGGGTGCCGCCGTCAGGCGGTGGGGTGGTGCCCTTGACTTCGTAGGGGCGGATTCCATATCCGCCCCGTGCTGTTACGTTTCGGTTGCATTGTAGGGGCGGCCATTGGCCGTCCGCGGTTTCGGTTTTATCCGAAACCGTAGGGGACACCTGCGGAACCACCCCGTCAGGCTTCGCCTGCCACCCCTCCAAGGAGGGGAATTAGGGCAAGGGCACGGGAATCTCCTGCGTATCCAACTGTACAAGCCCTGCCGTCCCCGCCGATACATCCACCATATGCGCACAAAAGGCCCCTGCGTCCGTGTCGGGGACAAGCAATGTCAGCGTTACATTGGCGGCGAAGTCGGTGTTTTCTATGACTGCGCCCTGTTCCGCGGCGATTTTTTGCAGGCGTTCGTATTGGGCATAGCTACAGGTCAGCTGTATGCGCTGCCACGCGCGAACTACGCTGATTCCGGCGGTGTCAAGGGCGAGTTTTGCCGTCTGGGCGTAGGCCCGCACCAAACCGCCCGCGCCGAGCAGCGTTCCGCCGAAGTAGCGGGTGACGACGCAGAGGACGTTGGTGATTTCCTCTTTCAGAAACACATTCAGCACCGGCTGGCCCGCCGTGCCCTGCGGCTCGCCCGCGTCGGAGCAGCGAATGATGTTGTTCTCCCGCACGATGTAGGCGTAGACGTTGTGGTTGGCCGTGTTGTGGGTCTCGCGTATGGCTTTTAGTTCGGCCAGAGCCTCGGCCTCCGTGGTCACGAGACGGATGTGGCCGATGAAGCGGGAGCGTTTTTCGATGAGCTCCGCCTCGGCGGGTGCGGTGGGGATTTGGTAGGGTTTCATGGGGGCCTCCGGGTGGTGGGCGCGGGCGAAAATTCCCCTCCAAGGAGGGGTGCCGCCGCAGGCGGTGGGGTGGTGCCCTCGACTTTCGTAGGGGCGGCCATTCTGCCGCCCGACCCTTGACCTTATATATTTTTCGCAGGAAATGTATGCGCCTGGAACCACCCCGTCAGGCTTCGCCTGCCACCCCTCCTTGGAGGGGAATCAGGGCAAGGGCATTGGCGGTTTTACACAATATATGCCGCTATCTGCCCGTGCAGCCGTTCGGAGACGATGGCTGTGAGGGCGATGTGGTCATCCAAATCCTGCCGTTCGAGTATCTCGCCGTCTTTGTAGATGCGGTCGATGATTCTTGCGTCCGAATAGGGGATGTGCAGGGTCACACGCTTGCTCTGTGCCAGCAGGATTTCCGCAATCTTGCGGACAAGTGTGTCGCAGCCCTCGCCTGTGGCGGCGGAGATGCGCAGGATATCATCGCTGCGGGGCAGAATCTCACCTGTGTGGATGTCGCTCTTGTTGAAGACCTCCAAGCGCGGCGTCTCCTCTGCGCCCAGCTCTCGGATGAGCTTATTGACGACCGTCATCTGCTCCTCCCAACCGGGGTTGGAGGCGTCGATGACGTGGAGGAGGAGGTCGGCGTAGCACAGCTCTTCCAGCGTGGCCTTGAATGCTTCCACCAGATGGTGGGGCAGGCGTTGGATAAAACCGACGGTGTCGGAGAGCAGAATCTCGCCTACTTCGTCGAGGCGGAGGCGTCTTGTGGTGGTGTCCAGCGTGTCGAAGAGGCGGTCGCCTGTCTGCGTGTCGGCGTCCGTGAGACGGTTGAGGAGCGTGGATTTACCCGCGTTCGTGTAACCCACGAGGGCGACGACGGGGACGGCGTTTTTCTCCCGCTGCCGTCGCTGGGTGGAGCGAACGCGGCGGACCTGCTCCAGCTCTTCCTCCAGCTTTTGAATCTTGCGGCGTATGTGCCGTCTGTCGGTTTCGAGCTGGGTCTCACCGGGGCCTCTGGTGCCAATGGGGGCGGAGGTGCCCGTCTGGCTCACCAAGTGCTGCCACATGCCCGTGAGGCGGGGCAGGAGGTATTTGTACTGCGCCAGTTCGACTTGGAGCTTGCCCTCTCGCGTCTGTGCTCTTTGGGCGAAAATGTCCATGATGAGACCTGAGCGGTCTACAACCCGCACGCCCAATGCCTCGCCGAGCGCACGCATCTGGGAGGGGGACAGCTCGTTGTCCACCACGGCGAGGTCGCAGTTCTCGGCCTCGATGATGGCTTTCATCTCCTCGACTTTTCCCTTGCCGAGAAAGGTGCGAGGGTCCGGTTTTTCCCGTGACTGGAGTACGACACCGCAGGAGACGCCCCCGGCGGTCTCCAAGAGGGCTTCCAGTTCCTCCAGACTCTCGTCTGTACTGCGCTGGTCACGGTTCATACTGGCGGCGGCGAGGCCTGCGAGCACGGCGCGTTCCAGGGCTTTGGTTTTTTCTATTATTGTAATCAGTCCTTTTATCTATTGTAGGGACGGCCATTGGCCGCCCGCTTGTTTCGGGATGAGAAGGAGCGGACGGCCAATGGCCGCCCCTACATATACGTTTCCACAATCTCCCCCATGTACATGACGTGGATGCCGCCGTGGGAGCCGTAGTATTGGTTTGGGTCGAAGCCTGTCATTTGGTCTGGTTCGAGGATGGCACGGTAGCGTTTTTGGCAGACGAGGACGAGGTTTGCCTCTTTGAAGCAGATGCCGCCTGTTTCGCTTTGGGCGATTGTGAAGCCGCATTCTGCGACTTTGTCCACGTCCCGGCCGCTGTGTTTGCCGCAGAAAGTGAGGGCTTCTCGGTGTTCCGGGGCGAAGAAGGCGAGAGAGAAGGTGTCTTCGGCCTCGACGAATTGATACGTGTGCCGTTCGGGACGGACGTAGATGGTGGCCATAGGTCTGTGCCAGAGTTCGCCGAAGCCGCCCCAGCTGGCGGTCATGGTGCCGAGCCGGTCGGGGGTTCCGGCGGTGAGGAGCATCCACTCTTTGCCGATGCGGCGGATGACGTCTGCGATGTCGCCGGTTTGGGATAGGGTTACTTTTTGCATATTGCACCTCCACATGATTTGCAACGGGCGGGCGACCGGGTCGGCCGCCCCTACATAGTATATTGGGATGCGGCTTGGACTATCCGTAAAGCCAAAAGAGCCCACGCCGAAATTGGCGTGGGCTGAAAGGTCTTTTCAGACCCCCGAATGGGTACACGTTAGATGCCAAACTTCTTATTGAATTTGTCTACGCGACCGCTGGTATCGACCAGCTTTTGCTTGCCGGTGTAGAAAGGGTGGCACTTGGAGCAGATTTCGACCTTGATGTTCTCGTGTGTGCTTCCCGTCTCGATGACCTCGCCGCACGCGCAGCGGATGGTGGTCTGGTGGTAATTGGGGTGGATTCCTGCTTTCATCTATCGTTCACCTCTTTTGCAGGGAATTATCGCATTATGCGCATAACATTTTAACATAGCATTAAAACAATTGCAAGCCTTTTTATTGGACAATCGCAATCAGCCCAATCTCCACCAGTGCCCCCATCGGCAGGGCCGCCACTTGGACGGAGGTTCTGGCGGGCGGGTCTGTCGGGAAATACTCGGCGTAGACGCTGTTGACGACGGGCATATTGGCGATATCGTCCACGTAGACATGGGCTTTGACGACGTTCGGGAAGTCCGCTCCTGCGGCGTTGAGTACGGTTTTGAGATTGCACATGACCTGCCGGGTCTGCGCTTCGATGCCGCCGTCTACGAGCTTGTCCGTTGCGGGGTCGAGTGGGATTTGGCCGGCGGTGTAGAGCAGGTTCCCGGCCTGTACGGCGTGGGAGTATTGGCCTTTCGGTTTCGGCGCGTCGGGTACGGGGATGACTTTTTTCATGGGGGGTGGCCTCCTGTCGTTTGATTTCTACAAGTATAGCGCAGCGGACGGCCTTTGACAAGGGCTTTGGTTTGTGGTAGAGTAGAGGTGTGCACGGAGGGCTACCGAAGTGGTCATAACGGGGCGGTCTTGAAAACCGTTAGGGCGCAAGCCCACGGGGGTTCGAATCCCTCGCCCTCCGCCAGATTGTGATAAATCCGAACTCACGCCAATTGGCGATGGGTTCGGATTTGTTCGTTGGGTGAAGTGGTGATGTTGCTGTACGCCGTGTAATCATTTAGCTTGATTGAAACGCAGTGTTTTCAATGGTTTTAACAACCCCCAGCTTTGGGGGTTGTATCTTGTCACCCATTTTGGAGTTTTAGCTGAGCCCAGATTGGGGCGTCCATCGAGTTATCCCCAAATAGGTCGCCATAACTATGGGAAGAAATGTATTCCAAGTTAGTGTCGATTAAAAATTCAAGTCAAAAGTTATAATTGGGATTTCACTAGCCACTTTTCCGATTCGTTTCTTATATTCATTATCTACATCAACCATGTCATTCTTATCAATGTTCATTAAATCAATTCCCAAAGCTGAAACAAATCCCTCCATATCATCACTTCTTGCAGAGGATGCTACATTTATTGCAATGAATGTTAAATCTTCAATTTTAGGCCAAATATCAAAGCGGATAGTATATTTAATATCATCTAAAATACAAACAAATTTTGAACGTTTGTTTTCTTGGTATGAAGCGCGTTCATAGCGCAGCAAATCAAATAAATGCGTTGCATCTTCAAAGCTTTCAACTTTTAACAAGGCATATTCTTCACCCGACATATCGCGCTTTTTATTTTTGTAAGTTATAGTGCATCTTGTTTCACCGCTGCATTCGATGTCGCCTTCCATAATACGTATCCAGCGATTCTGTCCATCGTCTAAATGGTTAACCTTGTATAAAGCTCGCTTTACTATGCGATCTATCATTATTGGATTGCAGTCTGAGATATTATTTTTCATATTACTAACAATCTCGTCTATATGCTTCGTCTCAACTAAATATTCAAGCCCATTATTTTTTACCATTTTTTTGCTCTCCTTTTTTGGGATATTCCATTTGACTGACCTTACATTTATCGCCCCTCAAAAAGGAATTCTTTAGTTTGGTGGGGATTGTTTCTGTGAGCGGATTATATAGCTCACTATTTGAGTGTTTAACAATAGCATCATAAGTCTGCAACATTTTATCTCTTTTAGCCCTATTTGCATTATCCGCAATGCAAATAGGAAATTTATGTGTAAAATAATTCAAGTCTTTTGTAACTAGAGAATATTTTGACAATGAGAATTTTGAATTGTATGGGTGTGGGGTTAGAAAATTAATATAAATTTTAGGTTGACTTGATTCATCATAAATTTGCTTGATAAACTGTAGCAAACCATCATAGTATGGGATATCTTCACCTTCTATTCCTAGTATAAATGAGCAATTAGCGGTTATCCCGATAGTGGTATGTTTGCGAATAAAATCAATTAAATCACTATCATGATAATCGCCCTTGCTCACATTTTTTCTGATATTAAGCTCATGTGATTCTATTCCATACTGTATTTCATGTACACCATAATCGCGTAATTGCTCTAAGGTAACATTAATCTTTCGCATATCGTCATAGCGTGCTCTAATTTTAAATTTTATACCAGGCCCTTTTACTTCGTCTAATATTTGTTTCATTCGATCGAAGTCTGATAAAAAATTCTCATCTTTAAAGGAAAAATATGTTATGCCCAAGCTTTTCAAAAGATTGATTTCTTCGATTGTACTTCTAAAGCTCTTTCGAGACACAACTTGTCGGCTTTCTCTATTGATAGAGCAAAAGATACAATTCTTATCGCAGCCACGAGAAGAATATATGTCCACCTTCCCATCAATATAATTTCCGTAAACATCAACAATTTCATTCCACAAATTTATTCGCATAGAAGGTAGTTGAGTAGGACCCCATGCGAAGTCAACTGGGGCAACGTTCTTTGAGGCAACACCAGAAATGGTTAGTAATTGTGAGCCCAACCTTCCCTTCTCTTTTTCTCTATATAGCTTTGATAATAATTCACACAACGGCCTTGACGCCACGCCTGGAACAACATAGTCTACTACTTCCGAATCCAATAAAAAGTCTTCATTTGATGATGTGAAAATTCCTCCAACAAAGGTTATTTTATCATATTTTTTTGCTATTCGAAATTTTTTAATCGCAGGAAAAACCTCAGATGTGCTTACGCTAATGCCGACAACATCATAGTTTTGTACAATGCGTTCAAACTCTTTAACGACTGCATTTCTTTTTGAAACATCATCGCCACACTTGTGTAATGCCAAGCGTTCATCATATATATCAACTTCAAAGTTATGCCCAGCCGTACTCAGTTCGCTTTTGAGCAACCAAAGGCCTAATGGGATGCCAAAATCGTCGTATTTTATCGGATATTTTATACTTGTTTTGACAAGCAGAATTTTCAATTTTTCCATTTGAAAAAACTTGGAAAATCCAAACGCAGATGTTCCATATTCCGATCTGCCTTGTTTGTAGATTTTGAATATTTTCTCATTACAAAAATCGTTGCTACATTGTATGCTACAAGATGCCCTATAGTCTGTATCTTTTGTAATTCTTTCCACTGTCTCTTTGACTTTGTCATATAATTCGCGCATAGAAAACGCTTGAGCAAATGAACTTGGGTCAGAAAGAATGTCTGCGAGGCTATATGAAAAGGGAACTTGATATTGTCCGTCAATTTCAATTTGTACACAGCTTTCCATAGCTTTGGCAGAAGAAATATGAACATACCCATCTTCTAAATATGAACTTAATATAATTTCATCGTGTTCACCTAACGCATTCATATAGCCGCCATGACAGCAATCCAAAATTAATATATATCGTTTCTGACCATGCTGTTGCAAGAGCTGGATAAGTTCTTTTGCATCGTACCCAGTTTTTGATGCAGTATCCTTTGTCGTATCAGAAAATGCTAAATGAACGGTATTATTTCTGAAATCTGGGAATCCGTGTCCGCAGAAGTAAATTAACGGTATTTCACTTTCCGAATCTAAGGCATTGACAAATCTCTGTATTTCCTCACATCCTTGTACATAGCTAACATTCTCTAAAAACGTATCGCCACATTCAAGATTGAGACCCGGCATCGAAAGGAAAGCTTCTTTCATTAATTTGGCGGTGTTATTAACTCCCTCTCTGTTCAACTGGGAGTCGCGTTCATATGTGCCGTTAAAAATGAGTAGCGGTCTCAATTTGTGCATAGGTGACACAAGGTCTTCCCCCTTTTGGATCATTCAAAAAATCCATAGTAATCTTCAACGTCAGGTAGCCTACCACTCTCGCTTTCAAGTTCAAGCTTCTTACTCCCTTTTTGCAGCATGAGCTTCACTTGTTTATTTGCGTTTTTTACAGATAGATAGCTCAAATAAGAGTCAAGCATTTGGCGCAATTCAGCAATGACAGGAGTAGCCAAGGGCAAAAGAATTATGAGGTCTTGAAAACAACATCCTAACTCTTCGCCAGTGCTTTCCTGTTCTTTAATTTCTGTGCGGACATTTATTTTCTTAAGCAAATCGGCAAGGTAATAGTAATCACTAACATTACCGCCGTTAATTTCAATATGTACATTTTCCATTGTTCACAGCCCTTTCATTAGCAACACAAATTTATAAATGTGTATATTATGTGCTACGATCAGCATACCTACAATCCGCACTCGCATTTATTATAATATGAGTTGTGTCAATTGACAATACTAAATATAAAAGTTTGAGACTGGCGCATCAAATCAAAATTGGGGAAGCACTAAGGTTTTCCGCCTTGTGGATTATCCGTATCACCCTATAACCGATTTGCAAGCAATGGAAGGTGACTGCATTTCGTTCCGAAATGTCAGTCATCTTCCGGCTTGTTGGTGGCTGATCGCCCCCAAACCCCCATTCGGAGCGCGCAAAATTGCGCACTCCGTTAAGCCGGCTTCGCCGTCTGCTGCACCCACCTTTCGGCGGGCTACTGAGGACACAGTCCCTGTCATTTTGCTACATCTAGCACCTTGTTCAGCCGATTGAGAATTTCTTTCTGCTGCACCCAAATCTCTTCCTGCCGAGCCTTAATATCGTCGAGGTCGGCAGCATAGGTTCTGCCAGTTTCATTGATTCGCTCGGACATCTGGTCGATGGCACTTGTAGCGTTTGTCAGAAGTCGATTCATCTCCTTCACGCTATCAAGCTCAACACGGATCACACGTCCATCTACAGCCATCTTGAGCAGGTATCCTCGCAGACTTATTATGCCGGATTGCTCCATTTTGCGGCGTATCATATCGCGCTCTTTTTCCGTCACTCGGAATGTCATGGCGTGATTTCTTTGCAGATTCTGTTGCATATATCTGCCCCCTCTCAGTTGATTGCAGTAGCGTGGACGAGATCGCTTTCGCCCACGCCACCTTTGTCAGCTTGCCTGTTTTTGCTCCGCAGAGGCTGACTGTGCTTCGGCGTCCTGTTGCGACTTCCATTCTGCGAAAGCCGCCTTGCCCTCCTCGCTCTCGAAGTAAGAGCGGATCACCGGGTACAGGCGCCGGGCCAACGCTTCGATTGCGTCGGCGGGTACTTGGTACTCGCCACGTTCAATCATTCGATATGAGCATAGTAGCGTGTCGGTGCCGGATCATGTTCTGTTGAAATATGCAGACTTCTTTGATGTGTCCGCCGACTATATCCTCGGACGTACTGACAAGCCGGAAGGTACTATCTTCAGCAACGAACCGGAGTTGCTGAAACGCAAGATTATTCGGGATGATGAGTGGTCGGAGTTTATCGAAGCTTGCTTTGATCCGCGCTCACCGATGAACAAAAAGCTGAAGGAAGTCATGATGCAGATGGCAGGAGGTGAGTAGCCTTGAAAGCAGTTCTTTACTGCCGCTATTCGAGCGATTCACAGACAGAAAACTCAATTGAGGGACAACTCCGCGAATGCAAAGCCTTTGCCGAAAACAAGGGCATCACAGTCGTTGGTACATATATCGACCGAGCTCTAAGCGCCAAGACGGATGATAGACCAGACTTCAAGCGCATGATAAAGGATTCAGCAAAGCAGATTTTTGCTGTAATCATCGTCTGGAAATTAGATCGGTTTTCGCGCAATAGATATGACAGCGCACATTATAAATCCATCCTCCGCAAGAACGGTGTTAAGGTTATATCAGCAACCGAAGCGATCTCTGATGGCGCAGAGGGTATCCTCCTTGAATCCATGCTTGAAGGGCTCGCAGAATATTATTCAGTCGAGTTGGGCGTTAAAGTAAAAAGAGGCTTGACCGAGAACGCCTTTAAAGCGCGTCACAACGGCGGCACCATCCCCTACGGCTTGATGGTTGATGATGAGCAGAAGTATCAGCCAGACCCACTCACTGCGCCTATAGTACGGGAAATATTTGAGCGTTATGCTGACGGTGATAGTGTGGCTACTATCCGGGAAGAGTTGTCTGCACGGGGGATTAAAACCAAAACTGGTGGCAATCAACTGAACTTCAACAGCATTCGCAATATGCTTCAAAACCGCAAATATTTGGGCGAGTATCGTTACGGCGAAATGGTTATTCCTGATGCATTTCCCGCCGTTGTTACGCAGGAATTGTTTGACCGGGCGCAGGATCGGCTTGAACGGAACAAACGCACCCCAGCGGCGGCGAAAGCCAAGGTGGATTACCTGCTCACAATAAAGCTCTACTGCGGGAAATGCGAAACTTTCATGGTGGGTGAGAGCGGCACCAGCAAGACTTTGAGGAAGTATAATTACTACAAGTGCCTGTCTAACAAACGAAAGCGTGGTTGTGATCGGAAGAAGGCGGTCAAAAAGGACTGGATTGAGCAGATTGTCGTGCAGGATACTGTGAATTATGTTTTGCAGGATGCAGAGATTCAGCGCATCGCAAAATTGCTGATGGAGATTCAGGAGAGAGAAGACACGGCCTTACCTCTGCTCCGTAGGGAGCTTGAGGAAACGGACAAGGGCTTGAAGAATATTGCCGATGCGATCCAGCAGGGTATCATCACGAACACGACCAAACAGCGGCTTGAGGAATTGGAAGCATTGAAGTCTGAGATTGAGATAAAAATCTTGCAAACCGAGTTACAGAAGAATGTGCTGACGGAAGAGAAAATCATCTTTTGGATTAGCCAGTTTAAGGGTGGAAACATTGCAGATAAAGCCTATCAGCGCGCGATAATTGACGTCTTTGTGAATGCGATATATCTCTATGATGATAGGATTGTGCTGACGTATAATTTCAAGAGTGACGCTCGAACGATTAGCTTGGCTGACATAGAAATTTCGGATTTACCACAATCCGCTCCGCCAGCTCACTACCGGCTTGGCTGCGTTCCGTTTCCAACATCAGGCTGCGCCCGTTGCCGAAAACAGCACTCCTCCAAGCCGTCGTTCGCTTCAAAACCGAACCCACTTCGCTGGGCTTCGGTTTTGTGTTTTTGAGGGCGAGGTCAAGGGCGTTTTTTAAAGGTAGATTTTTCCGCCGACACGGATTATAATATATCATAAAGACAAACGCTCACATGAGAAAATCTTTACAAAGAGGATGGGGTTGTGGTTTTATGATAGGCGAAATGGAACTGGTCTTTCTAATCCTGCTGGCTACTACAGTATGCTTCGCGATACCGAAGTTCCGCTCGGATTTAGTGGCTTTGTGCGCGCTCTTGGCCCTATATTTATCGGGTGTACTCACCGTATCAGAGGCATTGGCCGGGTTTTCCAGTACGGTGGTTGTCATGCTGGCGGTGCTGTTTATCGTGGGAGAGGGAATCTTCCAGACGGGGCTTGCGGCGAAGGCCGGGAATTTGCTGGTGCGAGTAACCGGCAACAGCGAATTTAAGATGTTGGTGTTTGTCAAGCTCAAAGTAGCCGCGCTGGGGTGTTTTATCAGTAATACGGGGACTGTGGCTATTTTGATGCCTGTTGTGGTCAGTTTATGCAGGAAGATGAATGTGCATCCGGGAAAGCTTTTGATGCCCCTCGCTTTTGGTGCCAGTATGGGCGGTGCGTTGACCTTGATTGGTACTGCACCGAACTTGCTTGCGCGGGAAGCTCTGATTGATTCCGGGTTCCCGGGCCTGTCCTTTTTTGATTTTACCCCTGTGGGCCTGATCATCTTGGTTACGGGGATTACGTATATGTGGTTCATCGGGCGGAGATTACTCGACAAGCCCTATGAGGAAAAGCTAAAAGTTGCCGATACAATCAATGTGTCCGAGACCCTGCGTCAATATCAAATAGATGAGAAGCTTCATTACGTGCAGGTGCCCGACGGCCACGAGATTGTCGGCAAAAAGCTGAAGGAGCTGAGATGGCCCGGGCAGTATCATGTGACTATTCTGGAGATACAAAAAAACGCAGAGGCAAAAAGCTTCCCCTTTTCGGCCAGGGCAAGCGTTTCTCAGGTAATGGCAACGCCGAATTGCGTACTGCATGCCGGGGATATGTTGCTGCTTTATGCAGACGAGCTTTCGCTGCAAAGATTCCTGGAAGAAATGAAGTTGGAAATAAGTGCTCGAGATTCGGTGGAAGGGCTCCACATCAAAGAGGAGAATATCGCCGAGGTCATCTTGACCCCGCGGTCGAATCTCATCAACCGGTCGCTGAAGGACATTCATTTTAGGGACAAATACGGGCTTACGGTTCTCGCGATAAAGCATCAGTACCAAAGCCCGAAACACTCATCCATAACGGATGAATTGCGTTATGGTGACGCGTTCTTGGTTTATGGTGCGTGGAAACATATAGACCTTTTGGCGAGTGAAAAAAGGGATTTGGTCGTAATCAGCCGCAAAGCGACGGCCCCGGAGACGCCGATTCAGCCCGTCCGCGCTTTTTTGGCCGGTGGGATTCTTTTGTGGATGATGGTCATGTTGGTCTTTGAGTGGATTCCCGCAGTAATGACCGTGCTCATAGCGGGCTTGCTTATGATTTTGACACGCAGCATCAGAAGTACGGAACAGGCGTATCGCGCGGTGAGTTGGGATATCGTCATACTAATCGCCTGTATGCTGCCGATGGCGACCGCTCTGGAAAATACCGGCGGTGTCGCCTTTATAACCGATGTCATCACAGCCGCCCTGGGGGACGCGGGGCCGATTGCGGTGCTGGCCGGACTCTATGTGGCGACTTCTATTTTCGGGATATTCATCAGCAATACGGCTACGGCGGTTTTGTTCCTGCCGGTCGCTATTTTAGCGTCGCAGGAGATGGGGGTCAGCCCGCTGCCTTTTGTTATGGCAGTTACATATGCCGCCAGCATGTCTTTTGCGACCCCTGTATCCACACCGCCCAATGCGATGGTGATGGCGGCGGGTAAGTATCGCTTCCTTGATTTTATAAAGGTTGGTGCCCCGCTGCAGTTTGTGATTGGGGTCGTGGTGATATTGGTGCTGCCCTTGTTTTTTCCGTTTTAGCGGAGGTTGAATAGGACATACTGTTGTCACATTTGCTGTGGTACTATATAGGTAAATCGGTTTTGGAGGGTGAAGAATGGATAGAGCCATTAAACCTTATGCACAAGTCAAAGCAATGCTCGGGGACGCGAGCTATGCGTGGGAAAAGCTGGTCGGACATATTCGCTTTTACTACGCCATGGACGAGGTGTGGCAGGCAGGGAATCCGAACCATAAGAACTACAACAATTTATACATTCGGCGCGGCGGCAAAACGCTGATGATACTTGGTATTCGTGAGGGGTACTTTATAGCGTGTGTTGTGTTGGGCAAGGAAGAGCGGGAGAAATTTGACGAACAGCGGGAGACGTTCGGCGCGGCAGTTTGTAAAGTCTACGATGAGACGGACACATACCATGACGGTAAGTGGCTTGGGTTTGATGTGCGTGACGAATTGCCGGTTGACGATATTATCCGCTTGCTCCGGCTGAAACGCAAGCCAAATCGCAAGGTTTTGCCTGAAAATTTGGAACGGTGCGGCTGCCTGGACTTGGGGTTGCCGCATGGGGAGATTACGGATTGTCTTTTTGCTTCGTTGCGAGAACTTGACCGAATATAGCAATAAGTGCAAAGAAATATTTGTTTTATTTCCTTATAATTGTGAGTGAGAGGAGGGGTTGCATGGATTGGCTCAGAGGCATGAACAATGTTACTGCATACATCGAAGAGCATTTAACACAGCCTATACGGCACGAGACGCTGGCGCATATGGTAGGCTGCTCAATTTATGAATTTTCGCGTATATTCTCATTCATGGCCGGAATGTCCGTTTCAGAGTATATCCGTCGAAGAAGATTATCGCAAGCCGCTTTCGATATGCAGAGCGGTAGGGAAAAAGCCATTGATATCGCTTTGAAATACTGTTATGAATCACCGGCGGCGTTCACGAGAGCATTTAAGGAATTGCACGGTACCACGCCTTTGTCTGCACGCAAAGCAAGTGTGTCTTTGAAAACCTACCCCGCAATCAACTTCGTACTCACAATAAAAGGAGTGAATGAAATGAATTTTAGAATCGAGAAAAAAGAGGCCTTTCAAGTCATGGGACTCGCGGGTTATATTGCAGGTGAGCTTGTAGATGGTATGCCCGCTGTTGTGAAAGCGTTTTTTGAAAACTACTATCCCAAGCTCAGTCCGTATTATACTGCGCCGTTTCAACAGATAAGCGTATATGATTTTCGGCCGATGGACGACAAGTGCAAAGTGATTATCGGTGCGGAATATAGGGGTGAAAAGCCCGGTGACATAGAGCTGAATATGAAAGATGTCCCCGCTGCGACATGGGCTGTTTTTAGAATCGAAGGCTGTATCGGTGAGACATATGATGCCGCGTATGCACGTATTTTAACGGAATGGTTTCCGGCAAGCAACTACAAACGTGACGAAACCGTGCCGCACCTTGAAGTGCTTCCCGTCGGCAGCGAGAGTTCGATTTGGGAAATTTGGATGCCTGTCCTTGACAAGTGATGTTACAGTATAAGCAAAGTCCCGGTATGACATCGTCATACCGGGACTTTGGATTTTTCGGAAAAACCGTATTGTTTGCTATCATTCAGGCTTTACGCCGCGCTTCTCAAACTCAACGAGCAGCCGATCCATATCCGGCGGGCTGCTAATCGGTTCCCCGGCGGCCTTCAGCGCATTGGCTGTGTCTTTTAGGCCGTTGCCTGTGATGATGGTGACCACCTTTTCATCCTTGCGAATCAGCCCCTGCTCCACGGCCTTTTTCAGACCCGCAAAGCCGGTGACGCCTGCGGGTTCGCCGAAGACACCCGTACTCCGCCCCAATTCGCACATGGCGGCCAAGATTTCCTCGTCGCTGACCTCCACGGCCAGTCCGTTCGACGCCTCAAGCGCGCGGAGGGACTTCAAGCCGTTGCGCGGTACACCCACGGCGATGCTGTCGGCGAGGGTGTCTTCGGACATCGGCACAATCTCCTCTGTACCCGCGCGAAACGCCTTGTGTACCGGGTAGCATCCGGCGGCTTGGACGCTCAGTAGGCGGGGGAGCTTGTCGATGAAGCCCATTTGATAGAAGTCATAGAACCCTTTCCACACTCCGGCGATACTGCATCCGTCGCCCACGGAGACGGCGACCCAGTCGGGGGCTTGCCAGTTTAATTGTTCGCAAATCTCAAGGGCGACGGTCTTTTTGCCCTCCATCAGATAGGGATTGATGGCCGCGTTTCGGCTGTACCAGCCCCATTTTTGAATGGCCATGTCCGAGAGACGGAACGCGGCCTGATAATCGCCCTGTACACTAACCACGTTGGCACCAAACACCAGAAGCTGGGCAAGTTTTCCTTTCGGCGCACGCTCCGGCACGAAGATATAGGCAGAAAGTCCCGCTGCCGCCGCACTACCTGCCAGCGAGGACGCCGCATTGCCCGTAGACGCGCAAGCCACGCTTGTGCGGCCCGCCTCTTTGGCTTTGACGACACAGAGCGCGGAGGGTCTGTCCTTGAGGCTCCCCGTGGGGTTTTGGCCGTCGTCTTTGATGTAGAGTGTGTCCAGTCCTAAGATGCCGTGTTTTTCATATAAGGGCGACCAGCCCACGCGCAGGGCGGGGGCTTCGCTGGTTTCCTCCACGGGGAGGAAAGGCTTGTACCGCCAGAACGAGTTATCCGTACTGGCCTCAATTTGCTCCCGTGTTATGGTGGACTTCAGGTATTCGTAATCGTAGGTGATATCCAACACCTCGCCGCATTTGGGGCAGAGTGTGATATCGGGCTTCGGCTCGACTTGCAGGCCGCAGGCCTTGTTGATGCAAAGGGCATATTTTACGTGGCGCATTGATTCACCCTCCTTTGTTTTTGTAGGGGCGGATATGGAATCCGCCCCTACGATGTTACAGCAGTTCGTTAGAGCAAGCCCACCTCTGCGTTAAACGCCTCAATGAGTGCGTCTACCTCTTCGACTTGGGCGTGCATGCCGCTCCAGTAGTTGTCGTCGTACCATTGGGCGTTGAGTTCTTCGACCGTGCGGCCTTGCTGCTCGACCCAAGTGTAGTATTTGAGGTTGTGGATGCGCTTTCTGTCCGCATAGGTCAGTTCTTGCAGGTTGTCCGTTGCGGCACCGAGCATGTAACGCTCGTGGTCGGCCATGGCACGCATCGGGGTGTACGCGCCTTTTTCCTCGGTCAACTCTTCCAGACGTGAGCCGTACATGACGGCAGAGTCTGTCATCACGGTGGTGACAACGTCTTTCTCCGTCAGCTCGTAGTATTTGGCGAACTTGATGGCGGTCAGCACGTTGGCGATGCCGGAGATGCCGAGCCAAGAAAGTTTCTCGATGAACTCCGGCTTGAGGCCCAGTTCTTTTTCGAGATATTCTTTGCCCGCAGGCTCGTTGAAGGTGCGGAGCAGGTTCACAGGGTTATTGTCATCGATGCCGACGACGATGTCGGTGTTCTTCACGTTGTGTACCCACGGGATGTGCTTGTCGCCGATGCCTTCGATTCTGTGCTCACCGAAGCCGTTGTCGAGCAGGGTCGGGCATTGGAGTGCTTCCGCCGCGACGATTTTTGCTTTCGGGTAGTGGTCTTTCACATAGTCCCCGGCAGACAAGCTTCCGCCGGAGCCGGAGGTTAAGCAGACGCCGGCGAAGTTGCCGTCCGGCCCTGCGATCTTCTCGAACACTTCCACCATGGCCGCGCCTGTGATGTGGTAGTGCCAGAGGCAGTTGCCCATCTCCTCGAACTGGTTGAATACCATGTTCTGCGGGCTCTGCTTGAGTTCCCAGACTTTGTCGAAGATAGCCTTGACGTCGCTCTCGCTGCCGGGTGTGGCGATGATTTCGCCGTCGAGCGTTCTCAGCCAGTCAAACCGTTCGCGGCTCATGCCCTCGGGCAGGATGGAGATGGAGGTGCAGGCCAAGAGAGCCGAGTTATACGCACCGCCGCGGCAGTAGTTGCCCGTGGACGGCCAGACGGCTTTGTGGTAGGTGGGGTCAAACTGGCCCGTCACGAGACGCGGCACGAGACAGGCAACGGACGAGCCGACCTTGTGGCAGCCTGTCGGGAACCACTTGCCCGCCAATGCGACGATGCGCGCTTTCACGCCCGTCAGCTCGGAGGGGAACTCGATGTAGTTCACGCCGCCGAAGCCGCCGCCTTCTTCCACGGCCTCATTGTGCCAAGTGACACGGAAGAGGTTAGCCGGGTCGATGTCCCAGAGGCCGGTATTCTTCAGCTTGTCCTTAATTTTCTGCGGTGCCAGCTCGGGGTTTTGCATTTGCTTGAAGGTCGGAATAATGATATTCCGCTCGCGGGCGTGTGCAATGGTCTTTTTCAGCGTGTCCTGATGTACGGTCAAATCGATCATGGGGAAACCTCCGCTTAATATTGATAAGTGTATGTGCTTCAAATGATTATACCGCAAAGTTTGGGGAAGTTCAAGGGGTGGTGTGGTATTTGAGAGGTTATAAAAATTTCCTTCTTTGGAGGGGTAGCAGGCGAAGCCTGACGGGGTTGTTCGGGGCGCATACATTTCTTGCGCGAAATGTATCAGTCTGTCTGCGGCGGACAATGCGTCTTTGAAGGGGGACTGGTTCCCCTTTGACCTTCTCCCTGACCTCCGGTGGGGTTAAGGTCAAGAGCCGGACGGCAGAATGCCGCCCCTACATGGTGTGAAGTTTTTCGCTTGCCAAAACACCACAATATGATACAATAAATTACACATCATCAAGGAGGCATACCCCCATGCACAGATTCTTTACCGACCCCGCCGCAATCACCGGCACCCGCATCCACCTTGACCCGGAGACCCTCGCCCACATCCGCGTCTTGCGTCTGGGGGCTAAAGAGACCTTCGCCGTCTCGGACGGAGCGGGGGTGGATTATATTTGCGTTTTGTCGGGCGATAGTGCGGCAATTATCGACCGCACGCAGAACCGAGCAGAGCCGACCGTGCGCTGTACCGTCTGCCTCGCTCACACAAAAGGGGAGCGGATGGACTACGCCGTGCAGAAGTCTGTGGAGTTGGGGGCACACGCCATTCGGCTGTTCCCGGCGACGCGGTGTGTGGCACGGTATGACGAGAAGGGGCTGGCAAAGAAACTCGCCCGCTGGGAAAAGATTGCGCTGGAGGCGGCGAAACAGTCGGGGCGGGGCATCGTCCCCGCGGTGACGGCGGTGTCTGATTTTCGCTCGGCCATGACAGAAGCGGCGGGTGCGGATTGTGCCTTGTTTTTCTATGAGAACGAGACGGAGCAGAGCCTACGTGCGGCCTTGGAGCGGCGGGCGGCGTTGCAGACGGTGAGCCTTGTCATCGGCCCCGAGGGGGGCTTTGCGGATGAGGAGGCGGCTTTGGCTACGGCGTGCGGTCTTGCCAGGGTGTCGCTGGGGCCTCGGATTTTGCGGGCGGAGACTGCGCCCGTGGTTGCGTTGGCGGCGGTGATGTATGCGGTGGGAGAGATGTGAGGATTATCTTTTTGTGTTAAACGGAATAAAAACAGGTTGGATTTTCTTGTTGATACTTGAAAATTCCAACCTGTTTTTGTTAACAACTGATTTCAACCCCAACTAAGGGCTTTATATAGCCTTTTTCTGTTTTTTCCACCAAGAATAAAGCAGAAAACCGCCTACGCAGAGAAAGATAATACTGATAATAATTATAGCCGTGATTTCGCCCGTGGTATCCCTGGTTTCCGTCCATTGCATACCAAGGAGAGATCTTTCAACCTCTCTTTCTGTTGGCATATAAGCCGTTCCGATAAGTGAAGATGCACCAGATAGCGCAAGCAGAATTCCGACTATTAAACGACCCTTATGCGTTATACGGATGGAAGGTGTTACTGGGGCAGGGGTATTTGGAGCGGGGGTACCCGCCTTTGCACCGCAAGTGCCGCAAAAGGCAGTGTTCGGTCCTGAAGGCTTTCCACAACTTGTACAAAAACTCATGTTACATTCCTCCTGAAAGTTTGTTTGAAATCTTTTTGCTTGCTATTGAGAACACTTTCAAATAGTGTATCTTCAAGAAGCATTATACTACTTGTTCTGATGAAATGCAACCCGTATTTTTGCATTTCGTCAAAATGAGGTTGTTTATCGTCAACGCCCCATTCGATACAATGGTATCGAGGTGAATCGGATGACAAACAGGCATGGAAACCGCTATCTCCAATTGGGGCTAAACGTCGCATATTACCGCAAACTCAAAGGGCTGACACAAATCCGTTTGGCGGAGCTTGCCGGTATCAGCCGTACACATATGTCTAACATTGAAGCACCGGGTGTGGAGAAGTCTGTGTCGCTGGATGTCCTCTTTAATCTTGCCGAGGCCTTGGGCGTGGAGCCGGGGAAGTTGTTGGAAATCAGAGAGTAGCCGAACATCTATAAAAAATCATTGACACCCACTACAAAAAGTGGTATTTTTATTGGTAAGACTTTGTCAGCTGGCAGCTTTAAAATCAGATTCACGAGCCCTGCGGTCTGGCTTTGACGGCGGGGCTTTGCGCATTCGGAATATGTAGGAGCGGTATTCTGCCATCCGTTCCCGAGCGCGGGCGGCAAAGTGCCGCCCCTACAAATGGATTGTACAGGAGGATAATTCCCATGCAACTAAGCGGCGCGAATATACTCATGGAGTGTCTGCTCGAGCAGGGTGTAGACACCGTGTTCGGCTACCCCGGCGGGGCGATTATGCCGATTTATGACGCACTTTACAGCTATTCCGACAGAATCCGCCACATTCTGACCGCCCACGAGCAGGGTGCCTCCCACGCGGCGGACGGCTATGCGCGAACGACGGGCAAGGTGGGGGTCTGCTTCGCCACCTCCGGACCGGGGGCTACGAACTTAGTGACGGGGATAGCCACGGCCTATATGGATTCCTCGCCCGTGGTATTTATCACGGCCAACGTGGGCGAAGACCTCATCGGCAAGGACTCATTCCAAGAGGTGGACATCGTGGGTATTTCCATGCCGATTACGAAATGTAATTACTTGGTGCGGGATGTGGCGGGGCTGGCGGATATCGTGCGGGAGGCCTTTGCCGTCGCCCGGGGCGGGCGTCCGGGGCCGGTTTTGATTGATATTATAAAAGACGTGTCCTTTGCGACTGCCGCGTACACGCCCCTGCCCCGCGAGGAGCACCACATCGGTGGACGGCTGGGGGCATTGGTGCGGCGTGCGTCCCACGACTTGGGTGCGCCGGAGCCTGACCAGGGTGACATTGACCTGCTGGCAGAGATGATAGCGGCGTCTGAGAAGCCGCTTGTCATCTGCGGCGGCGGTGTGGTGCGGGGACGGGCCGAGGCGCAGCTTATGGAGTTCGCTCTACGCATCGACAGCCCCGTGGCGATTACCGTCATGGGCGGCGGGGGCTTCCCCGGGCGCAATCCGCTGGCTACGGGTATGATAGGGATGCACGGGACGCAGGCCTCGAATCATGCGGCGGACCGCTGTGATTTGCTCATCGCCGTGGGTTGCCGTTTCTCTGACCGGGTGGGTTTGCAATTTAAGACCTTTGCGCAGAACGCCAAAATCGTGCAAATCGACATCGACAGGGCGGAGATTAACAAGAACATCAAGACCGACCACCACATCATCGGCGATGCGGGACAGGTACTGGCACGGCTGAATGAGAAATTGCCGCAGATGAATCACACGGCGTGGAAAGAGGAGGTCTTTTTCTTCCACACAGAGACAATCTACGACGACTGCGCCGACGCGCTCACGCCGAAGCAAGTGCTTTCCGCCATCGCGCGGATTCTGCCGCCGCATACCATCGTGTCCACGGACGTGGGCCAGCATCAGATGTGGGCGATCCAACATTTCCGCTTTGACTACCCTGGTCAGCTCTTGACCTCCGGGGGATTCGGGACGATGGGCTTCGGCTTGGGAGCCGCCATCGGAGCAAAAGCCGCAAAGCCGAACGAGGTGGTGCTCCACATCACCGGAGACGGCGGCTTCCGCATGAACTGCACCGAGCTTGCGACCGAGGCGCATTATAATCTGCCGATTATCACCTGTATCCTCAACAACGGCACCCTCGGCATGGTGCGCCAGTGGCAGAGCTTGCTCTTTGACGGACGGCATTCCGAGACAACGCTCGACCGAGGCCCTGATTTCGTGAAGCTCGCCGAGGCGTATGGTCTGCACGGCAAGCGTGTCACCTGCGTGACTGAGCTGGAGACGGCTTTGCAAGAGGCCTTGACCTGCGGCACGGGCTATGTGATTGACTGTGCGATTGACGCAGACGAGATGGTGCGTCCGATGGTGCGCGCGGGCGGGCATATTACGGAGTTTTTGGTTGATTAGCGTGATTACCGTTGTGTAGGGGCGGCCATTGGCCGTCCGGCACTTGTATACTATGCTAAAAACTGAGACGACGGACGGCCAATGACCGCCCCTACAAGGCAGAGGAGGAATTTTATGTCTAACATCAAACGCCACACCCTATCCGTCCAAACGGCCAACGAGGCGGGGGTCTTGTCCCAAGTCTCACGGCTGTTCTCCCGGAAGGGGTACAACATCGAATCCCTCGCCGTGGGGACGACGGACACGCCGAAGATTTCTCGTATCACCATAGAGGTACTTGCGGATGACCGGCACGCAGAGCTTTTGTGCAATCAGCTTCGGAAGCTTTTGCCTGTTCACTCGGTGAAGCTTTTAGAACCGACACAGGCCATCCGGCGGCAGTTGGTGTTGATTAAGGTGAGAGCCGCTACGAGTGAGGTCCGCAATGAGGTGATTCAAATCGCCAATATCTTCCGCGGCTCTATTATAGATGTCTGTTCCGAGACTTTGACCCTGTCGCTTATCGGGGCCGAGGAGAAGACGGACGCTGTCGAGACCTTACTCAAGGAGTTCGGCATTGTAGAATTAGTGCGCACTGGTATGATAGCCTTAGAACGGGGTCAATATACCATTGACGAAAATACGAAGGAAAAAGGAGAGTTTCATTATGGCAAACATGTTTTATGAGAAGGATTGTAATATTCAGGTGTTAGACGGCAAAACTGTCGCTATTATCGGTTACGGTTCACAGGGGCACGCCCACGCGCTGAATTTGAAAGATTCCGGTGTGAATGTGGTCGTCGGTCTGCGGAAGGGCAGTAAGTCTTGGCCGAAGGCGGAGAAGGACGGCTTTACCGTTATGACCGTAGCCGAAGCCGCCAAGGCGGGCGACATTGTGATGATTCTCATCAACGATGAAGTACAGGGCGAAGTGTACGCCGCTGAAATCGCACCGCATCTCACCACGGGCAAGGCACTGGCTTTCGCCCACGGTTTTGCGATTCGGTTCAAACAGATTACGCCCCCTGCGGATGTGGACGTGTTCCTCGCCGCCCCCAAAGGTCCCGGCCACACGGTGCGCGGGCAGTACATGGCGGGCAAAGGCGTGCCGAGCTTGGTTGCCGTGGAGCAGAACGCCACGGGTAAGGCCATGGACATCGCCCTCGCTTACATCGCAGGCATCGGCGGCGGACGGGCAGGCGTTTTGGAGACAACCATGACCGAAGAGACCGAGACAGACCTCTTCGGCGAGCAGACCGTGCTCTGCGGCGGTGTGGTTGACCTGATGCGTTGCGGGTTTGAAGTGCTCGTCGAGGCCGGGTACTCCCCGGAGAGTGCGTATTTTGAGTGCATTCACGAGCTGAAGCTCATCATTGACCTTGTCAACAAGGCCGGGATAGCCGGGATGAACTATTCCGTCTCCGATACTGCCGAATACGGCGAATACGTCTCCGGCCCGAGAGTGCTTCCCGCCGAGGAGACCAAAGAGCGGATGCGCGCCGTGCTGGCCGACATCCAAAGCGGCAAGTTCGCTGAGAACTGGATCAAAGAACACAAAGCGGGCCGCCCGCTCTTCAACGAAAGACGTGCCGCGCTGGAGAAGCACCCGATGGAAATCGTCGGCAAAGAGCTGCGCGAGAACATGCTGTGGAAGAACGATTCGGATTTGGATACGGCTTCTAACTAGGAATAGGTTTTTTGTAGGGGGCGATGCCCACATCGCCCCGTCGTTTTCTCAAGGTATTGCACCTGTGTAACGGGCCGATGTGGGCATCGGCCCCTACGCAGCGATTTAGGAGGTTTTTTGCCATGCGCTCATATCGAATGACCAAAGGCGTGGAACGTGCGCCGCATCGGAGTTTGCTCTATGCTTTGGGGCTTACCGAGGAGGATTTGTCCCGGCCCTTGGTTGGGATAGTCAACTCACACAATGAAATTGTCCCGGGGCATATGCACCTCGATAAGATTACCGAGGCCGTCAGAGCCGGGGTTTTGGCCGCGGGGGGGACGCCGATTGCGTTTCCCGCTATCGCCGTCTGTGACGGGCTGGCGATGGGGCATGAGGGGATGCGGTATTCGCTGATTACCCGTGACCTCATCTGTGACAGTACCGAGGCCATGGCGATGGCGCACGCCTTTGACGGGCTGGTGATGATTCCCAACTGCGATAAGAACGTGCCGGGCCTGCTCATGGCGGCGGCACGGTTGAATATCCCGACCATCTTTTGCTCCGGCGGGCCGATGCTGGCGGGGCGGATGCGGGACAAGAGCCGCTCTTGTCTCTCCGATATGTTTGAGGCCGTGGGTGCACACCACGCCGGGAAGATGGACGATGCCGCGCTGGAAGACTACACGGCGAACGCAAACCCCACCTGCGGTTCCTGCGCGGGGATGTACACGGCGAACTCCATGAACTGCCTGAGTGAAGCCATCGGTATGGCTCTGCCGGGGAATGGGACGATTCCCGCTGTTTACTCCGCTCGTCTGCGGCTGGCCAAGCGGGCCGGGATGCAGGTGATGGATTTGATCCGGAATGACATCAAGCCCTCGAACATCATGACACCCGCCGCATTTAACAATGCGCTGACGGTAGACATGGCTCTGGGCTGCTCGACGAATACCCTGCTCCATCTGCCCGCCATCGCCAACGAGGCGGGCGTGCCGCTGACGCTCATGGATGCCCACGCAGTCAGCGCACGTACGCCGACGCTCTGCAAGCTCGCCCCTGCGGGGGACAGCTATATTGAGGACTTGGACATGGCCGGCGGCGTGTATGCGGTCATGCGGGAACTGGCGAAAAAGGGCCTGCTCGATGAGACGGTGCAGACTGTTACGGGCAAGCCCATGGGCGAGAATTTGGCAGGGGTCGTGAACTTAGACCCCGAAGTTATCCGACCGTCCGAGACGCCGTATTCGCAGTCCGGGGGGATTGCGGTGCTCAAGGGGAATTTGGCTGTGGACGGATGCGTGGTCAAGCAGTCCGCCGTTGTGCCTGAGATGATGGTACACGAGGGGCCTGCCCGTGTGTTCGACTCCGAGGAGGCGGTCACAGAGGCCATTTACAATGATAAAATTAAGCCCGGAGACGTGGTGGTTGTCCGCTACGAAGGCCCCAAGGGCGGGCCGGGCATGAAAGAGATGCTTGCCCCCACCGCCGCTATCAGCGGCATGGGTTTGGGTGAGAGCGTGGCTCTTATCACGGACGGCCGCTTCTCCGGTGCGACCCGCGGGGCGGCCATTGGCCACATCAGCCCCGAGGCCATGGCGGGCGGTGTGATTGCCCTCGTGGAAGAAGGCGATTTGATTGCGATTGATATCCCGGGCAGCAAGCTGGAGTTGAAAGTGTCCGATGCGGAATTGGCAAAACGCTGTGCGGCTTGGGTCTGTCCGGAGCCGAAAGTGAAGCACGGGTATTTGGCGCGATATGCGAAGCTCGTGAGTAGTGCCGATAAGGGCGCGATTTTGCCGAAATAGGCCTATGTAGGGGCGACCGACCCCGGTCGCCCCTACAACGCCCCCCTCACGGGTCGATGTGGGCATCGACCCCTACGAAGGGCACCACCCCACCGCCTGCGGCGGCACCCCTCCAAGGAGGGGAATAAGGGCAGGGGCGAACACAATTCGCCCCTGCAAAATACCGCCAACCTAGTGTAGGGGCGCGCATTGCGTGTCCGCACGTTTCCCAAACCACAAAACATATCACCAGAGACGCGGGCGGCCGCCCCTGTGATAACAGACGGAACGGATAAATCCGTTCCCTACGAAATCACGTACATGTAGGGAACACATTTATGCGTTCCGTGTAACAGCACCAAGGAGGAATACCCCATGCTAAACATCAAAATCACAAACAACCACCCCCCCAAGCCGAAGCCCGCGGGGCCGCTCGGGTTTGGGCGGATTTTTACCGACCACATGTTCCTCATGGACTATACCGAGGGACAGGGCTGGCATGACGCACGCATCGTGCCCTATGCCGACCTGACGCTCTCGCCGTCCTGTATGGTGTTCCACTACGGGCAGGAGATGTTCGAGGGACTCAAGGCGTATAAGAGCGCGGACGGTGCGGTCTATCTCTTCCGTCCCGATAAGAACGGGGAGCGGACAAACGCTACGAACGACAGAATCTGCATCCCCCAGATCCCCGTGGAAGACTTTGTGCAGGCTGTTTCGACCCTCGTGAATTTGGATGCCGATTGGGTGCCGACGGAGCCGGGGACCTCGCTTTACATACGGCCGTTTATCATCGCGACGGAGCCTTTCTTGGGCGTTGCGCCGTCGAAGAACTTTTTGTTTGTCATCATCATGTCCCCCAGCGGAATGTACTATGCTGAGGGCTTAAAGCCTGTCGGCATCTGGGTGGAGGATGAATACGTCCGTGCCGTTCGCGGCGGGGTGGGGTTCGCCAAGACGGGCGGGAACTACGCCGCAAGCATGGCCGCGCAACAGAAAGCACAGAAAGAGGGCTATGCGCAGGTGCTTTGGCTCGATGGCGTGGAGCGCAAGTACGTGGAAGAAGTGGGTGCCATGAACATCTTCTTCAAGATAGGCGGCAAAGTCGTCACGCCCGCTTTGAACGGGAGTATTTTGCCCGGTATTACACGGGATAGTGTGCTGACGCTCTGTAGAGACTGGGGCCTCGATGTAGAGGAGCGGGCGATTTCTATTGACGAGTTGGTTGCTGCACAGAAATCCGGGGCCTTGGAAGAAGTCTTTGGCACCGGCACCGCCGCCGTTATCACGCCCGTGGGTCGCTTGCGGTATCAGGACGACGTTATGACCATCGCGGACGGCGGGACGGGGCCGCTGGCTACACGGCTTTACGAGACGGTGACGGGTATCCAACGGGGCGAGATTGCGGATACGTATGGTTGGAGAATACGGGTGTAGGGGGCGATGGTAATCGCCCCGCCGTGTTTTCGACGCACCATTCGTATGGTAGGGGCGGCCATTGGCCGTCCGCGGCTTTCATCATGTGCTGTGCAATACAGGAAAACGGCGGACGGCCAATGGCCGTCCCTACAACGAACGGAGGAACACGTATATGCTGACATTAGATAAAATTTACCATGCCGCGTTTGTGCTCAAGGATGTGGCTCGTAAGACGGATTTGATTGACGCGACGAATCTGGGTGCGAATGCGCAGATTTTTCTCAAGACGGAGAATTTACAGCTTACCGGGAGCTTCAAGCTCCGGGGAGCGTATTATAAGATTAGTCAGCTCTCGCCCGAGCAGAAAGCGGCGGGGATTCTCGCCTGCTCTGCGGGGAACCATGCCCAAGGCGTTGCGCTTGCGGCTGCCGAGATGGGCATCCGTAGTGTCATCTGTATGCCGGACGGTGCGCCGATCAGCAAAGTTGAGGCCACGAAGCGGTTGGGTGCGGAGGTTGTGTTGGTGCACGGTACCTATGACGATGCCTACGCCCATGCGCTGCAACTCCAAGCCGAGACAGGGGCTACCTTGATACATCCGTTTGATGATGAACTCGTCATCGCAGGGCAGGGTACCATCGGATTGGAGGTCTTGGAGCAGCTTGCCGATGCGGATGCCGTCGTTGTCCCTGTGGGCGGCGGGGGCTTGCTTGCGGGTGTGGCTTATGCGGTGAAGAATTTGAATCCGAAAATCAAAGTTTACGGCGTGCAGGCGGCACTCGCGCCGAGCATGTACGAGAGCGTGAAGTGCGGCTCGTCCGTGACATTGGAGACGGTTCCCACCTTTGCGGACGGTATCGCCGTCAAGACGCCGGGTGAGCATACGCTGGACTTGGTGCAGAAGTATGTGGATGATATCGTCACCGTCTGTGAGGACGAGATTGCGACGGCGATTTTGACGCTGATGGAGAAGCAGAAGCTGGTCTCCGAGGGCGCGGGGGCCGTTAGTGTGGCGGCGGTGATGTTTGACAAGTTGCCGCTGAAAGGTAAAAAGGTGGTCTGCCTGCTCTCGGGCGGGAATATTGATGTGAACATTTTGTCCCGTGTGATCACCCGCGGCCTTGTGACCAGCGGGCGGAACGCGACTTTGCAGATCGCATTGGAGGACAAGCCGGGGCAGCTTCTGGGCGTGAGCCGCATTATCTCCGCGTGCGGGGCAAACGTGACCAGTGTACACCATGCGGGGTCTGATCCGAATATGGCGATTACGAGTTGTTTCCTGACGGTTGCGATGGAGACGCGGGATTTTGCGCAGATTGCGGAGATTAAAGCGGCACTCGCGCGTGAGGGGTTTCAGATTGTGCCGATACGGCAGGGGTGATATGAGGAAAGAGCCGCGGATGCGGCTCTTTTTTAGTGGGGGGTTGAATATAGGGGCGACCGCCCTCGACTGCCGGAATGGAGTATTGGTGCAGAGAATTTATTGGGGTGCAAACAACGTTTTTTGCACATCTCCCAGCGTCTCGAACACCCGCCAGACCTTACTCCGAATCACATCATCCGGCTGCACCAAATCCGGCACTATCACGGTGCGGCACCCCGCTCTGCAGGCGGCTTCTGCGCCGATGGGGGAATCTTCCAGCACCAAGCATTGCTCGGGGCGTAATCCCAAATCTTTGGCGGCTTTTAGGTAGATGTCAGGGGCGGGTTTGGCCTCATTTACCATGTCGCCGGTGACGATGGGGTTGAAGTAATGCGTCATCTCTGTGGCCTTGAGGTAGGCGGCTACTATGTTTGAGCGGTTGGACGTGCCCATCGCCGTGGGGATTCCCTTTTGGTGCAAAAATTCCAACACCTCCCGTGCGCCCGGCTTGAGGGGGATGCCGTATGTCTCGAACTTATCGGTGACGTATTCCCGAATGGCATCCAAGGCTTTTATCATGCAAAAGGCAGGGCCGTAGCGGGTTCGGAAAAAATCCTCGTAATCCCACGGCGGGCGGCCCACGGTGTCTTTGATGTCCTTTATGGCGATGGTGATGCCGAGGGCGCGGCCCGCGTGGGGCCAAGCTTCTAGGTATACGGCCTCGGTATCAAAAAGCAGGCCGTCCATGTCGAAGATGACGGCTTTGAGGCCGAGGCGGTCGAATTCGGTCATATATACGCTCCTTCTCTTGCGGGATGCCCGGGTGTGCGTCCCCTACATATAGTGTATTTTAAATCATAGTCGGTCGGTAATAATTTTTTTACCACAAATCGACGGCATATGCGGATTTTTTCTGTTGACATGAACAAAAGCGTGTGCTATGCTTACAAGGTCATCTGTCCGTTTGCTCACTTGTTTTTAAAAGCTATGGAGCCGCTCCGGGGTTTTTAAAAACAAGTGATCGTCGAGTTCAGATTTCAAACACTCATTTTTTTTTCAGGAGGCACCACATGCAGACAGGTACAGTCAAATGGTTCAACGCAGACAAAGGTTATGGCTTCATCTCCAACGATGACGGCAGCGAGGATGTGTTCGTACACTTCTCCGCTATCCAGACTGACGGCTTCAAGACGCTGGAAGAGGGTCAGAAAGTTCAGTACGAGACTGAGCCGGATCCCAAAAACAGCGCGAAGAGCAGAGCGGTCAACGTACAGCCTCTCTAAGACTATCAAATCAAGTGTAAGCATTTGATTTGGACTGAACAAAGAGAAAGGGGTTTTGGAAGTAAATTCCAAAACCCCTTTGGCATTTCCTCAAAAAATGCAAGCATTTTTTGAGGGGTACCGGCCTGCGGGCCGGGTCGCTGCGGCGGGTTATGGAGTTTTTTCGGAAATGAATTCCGAAAAAAGACGGATTCTATTTTTTCGCTTTAGCGAAAAGGACGGGGGCTGGAAGGGCGGTTAGGTTTTAGGGTTCCCCTAAGACTTGGCCGCCTTTTTGCGTCGGATGCGCACTTCGAAAAATACGATTATTCCGGCGAACAGGAGGAATCCGACGCCGGAGCTGATGAGGCCGAGGGCCAGTCCCGGGGTGAAGTAGCGCAGTTCGATGCTATGTGCTCCTGCCTCCAGCAGAACGCCCATGTACATGGTGTTGATGCGCAGGAGGTCGGCCGGCTCGCCGTTTACATAGGCGGACCAGCCGCCGTTGTAGGGGATGGAGAAGGCGAGCAGCCTTGTGTCGTCCAAGGTAATATCTGCCCATACGCGATTGGTGCCGAATTCGATGCGGTGCGGTACGATCTCCCGCAGGGCGGCCGCTTGTGCGGCGAAGCCGTCCATGGGCTGGGCGAGGACTTGGAGGTCATCAAAGGTGAAAATGCCGGGCGTGGAGAAGCGGAGTGTGATTTCTTGCATCGCGTCTTCGTTGTAGCCCATGTTGATGAGGAAATCGTGTTTGCCGTAATAGTAGAGGTCTCTGGTGGTGAGGATGGAGTTGCTTTTTTGTACTGCGCCTGCCTGTGTGAACAGGATAGCTCCCCCCGGTCGGGTCCAGTGCCTGTTTCGGATGTGTAGTGTGTTTCGCTCATGTACGGACATGGCCTCCCACTCGTCATCGCTGATGAGGTCAAAGGGGTGGAACGGCTCGAAGTGCAGGTTTTCGATGTATAGATAGGTCTCGCTGTTTTCGAGGCCGATAAAGCGGAAGACGACGTGGGTATTTCCTTGGGTTACGGTAAACACACCGTCTCCGTGGGTGACACCGCTTGCGAGTTCCAGCTCGAAGGGAAGGGTTACATCGGTCAGCACAGGTTCTATCCGAGGCAGTACGGTCGGGCTTGCGTCCAGTACGGCACCTTGCAGCATGACATTTTGCCTTTGCAGGGGCGTGAGCTCCTTGAAGTGCTCACGGGGGATGTAAGCCGAGAAAGTGTAGCCGAAGGGGAGGGCGTGGTCGTTTTCGTAGACGACAAAGTGGTCGGTTTCGATTTCGGTTCTCGTAAATCCGTAGGGAATCGCCGCGCCGAGGCCGGGTCTTACGACAAAATAGCGCACGCTCGCGAGGAGGCTTGGTGCGGCTCTGTTATCATTCCCCCTGTATTTGTTTTCAAACGAGCGGTCGAGCAGGATTTCCTCCGCGAATGCGGAGATGCTCCCCTCGTTTAAACTGAAGAAGTATTCGGTGCCCATGGTGCCGCTTAGCATTGTCCCATGGAAAGGGGTGTCGGTGGTGAACCTGCACATGTCGTGCCGAAAGGGGTCTGTGTTGTCCATGCGGCCGATTAGCCCTGCCTCGGAGTTTATCAGCCTGTGGAGTGACTGGTTGGTGTCGACAAATTCATGGATGTAGTTCATACCCGTGATGGCATATCTGTGCCCGGCGTGTATTAGAATGCCGATTAGTGTTAGTGCCAAGATGGCCGACTTTGCAATGGTTCTGCCGTGCTTGCCCAATCCATCGGGGCGCGCTCTGAAGACGTGTATGCCCCAGAGCAGGGCGAGGCACAGGAGAAAGACCGCAAAGGGCGTCAAAAAGTGAGCAGTATGCGCGGTGCGTACGGTGAGGTAGACGAGGAGCCAGACAGCCGAAAACACCGAGGCCGCAAGAAGCTGTTTTGTTGTGGCCTTGAGCATTTGCGGAAGCATTGTGGCTAAAATCAAGGAGATGACAAAGACATAGCCGAAGAGCCAGCGGTTTGCGACATAAGAGAATCCGTTCATCACATGGCCGAAGAAGGGGAAGAGCAGGAATACGGTCAATACGACAAACCCTGCTTTTAGGGCCTTGTGTTTTTTTCGGGTACTAAATAAGAGAATCACCGCGAGGAAGGCGATGGGTGTGGTACCTATGGTGGACGATGTCCAGGAGCTCGGTGTGACCGAGGTGATGAAATTGGTCAGCAGCCCTTGGTAGTGCTCAAGCGGATAGAACATGTCCACGGTGGGCTCTACGTTCCAACGGGTCGTGGCGAAGAGTTTAATGAGCTGGGGGATGAATATGACGCAGGCCATGAGTATCCCGGTGCCGGCGTAGAGGGCGAATCTCGGCAGATTCGACAGCAGATTGCGGATGCGGGTCCCCGTTCCGGATTCCATGAAGAACAGGCGTATCAGAACATAGACCGCCACCAAGATGCCGAGCATGTAGAAGAAGTAGAAGTTGCTCGTGAGCGAGATGAACACCATGACGATGAACAGATACGGCCGCTCTTTGCGCAGGATTTTCTCAACGCCCAAGAGCAGCAGGGGGAGGTAAATCATGGGGTTGATAAAGAAGGGGTGCCGCACGGATAAGAGCAGGGCGAATGCGCAAAACGCATAGGTGAAAGAGGCGCAAAGTGTGGCAAAGCGGCCTCTGCCCATCTTGTGGCAATAGGCGGAAAAAGCGATGCCCGCCAAGCCCATGCGGAGGATGACCAACGCGTTGTAAAGCAGTTCCATCCGATTGAGGGGAACAAAGGCGGTGAGGAGTGCCAGCGGGTCACCGATTGCGTAATAGTGCAGGGTGGTCAGGGTATCCGAGCCGTAGCCGATGCTGAAACTCCACAGGGGGATGTCGAGTGCGCCTGTGGCGAAGAAGTTGCGGAGGATTTCTCTGAGAGTTGCCCCGTAATAGATGAGGGTAGGATAGTGTTGGGACAGGCCATCGGCGTGCCAGATGAAAGATTTGTCGTTTCGAAAAAACGAAGAAAATACCAAGGCCGCTACGATGCCGAACAGAATCGTATAGACGGTGTAATAGACGATGCGTTTGTTGCGCGGGCTTTTTTCATCGAATCTTTGGACGCGATGGAACATGGGAGTGAGCACATTCTTCATAGGGCGGTGTTTCCTTTGGTGTCGTTTTTATTGCAACAGCAGGAGAAGTGTGATTTTTTCATTGCCAAGGGCTTCTTCATGTGATAAGATTATACCACAGATTTCTGAAAGGAGAAATATCTATGCCGGAATTAAAAGGAAGCAGAACAGAAGCCAACCTGTGGGCCGCTTTTGCGGGTGAATCTCAGGCGCGGAACAAGTACACCTATTTCGCAAGCGTCGCAAAAAAAGAGGGCTATGAGCAGATTTCCGCCTTTTTCCTAGAGACCGCTGACAACGAAAAAGAGCACGCGGAGCTTTGGTTTAAGCGTCTGGGCGGTGTAGGTGACACGAAGCAGAATCTCAGAGCCGCTGCCGCCGGTGAGAACTATGAATGGACAGAGATGTACAAAGAATTTGCCGCCGTTGCGCGGGAAGAGGGCTTTGATGACATCGCTGACCAGATGGACAAGGTAGGTACGGTGGAGAAGCACCATGAGGAGCGGTATCTCAAACTCGTCGGCAACATCGAGAGCGGTGAAGTGTTCCTGCGGGATAAGACGACCTATTGGATTTGCCGCAATTGCGGGTACGTGATGGAGCAAGCGGGTGCGCCTGATATTTGCCCTGCTTGTAAGCATCCGAAAGCGTATTTTGAGCTTTGGACGGAGAATTATTAAGTTTTAGTTGCCGGTTTCCGGTTAATAAAAAAATCGCCCCCACCGGGGGCGATTTTTTTATTTGATTTCTTGTTCGAGGTTGTTGAATTCGGGGGTGTTGAAGAAGTCTGCCAGGGTGATTTCAAAGCCGTCGCAGAGTTTTTTGATATTGGTGATGCCCGGATTTTTGCTTTCGCCGTTTAAGATACTTTTTACTGTGCCTTGCGGCACGGCGGAGTGAATTGCAATTCCGTGTGGTGTAAATCCTTTTTGTTTGCATAATTGCCTGATTCTGCGTGCAACAGCTTCTTGCGTATTCATGGTTACCCTCCCTGCCGACATATCACTAATCAGATGATATGGGGTGGCAAGAAAGAATGTTAGTGATAATTCACTAAGTGCGAAAAATGTGATATAATTAGTGATATTTCACTACAGGAGGCATCTACTATGAGCAGAGAAATCATTGACTTACGCATCAAACAGGTTGAGAAAGCAATCCCCGGAATCGGGGCGCGGATTGCGGAGGCTATGGCATTGCTGAAAGCGGATGACGCCGCGGTGGTGCCGCTGATTGAGGCGCAACTGGCTTTAGAGGAGCTGTATTTGTTCGTGCGGGGGCTGTAGGGGGTGTTCGTGGTATGCACCCGCCCGTACATGTGCGTTGCGTCCCCCAACAGATTTATATTGTGTTCCCGCGACATTTTTGATATAATACGATACCTATGCCCATCTGTAAGGGAGGTGTGCTCTGTTGAATAAGAAAATTGTACGCTTGCTCCAGCCGGGGATGCGGCTTTATTTTATCGTGCTTGTGCTCTTTGCGGGTGCGGCCGCGCTGTTTAGTCTTTATCTTGCCGCGGGGTATCTTGCGGTCGGACTGATTCTCTTCGTCTACTCCAAGCTCACCGTGCGGCGGCAAAAGAAGGCCTTGCTGGCGCATTTGGAAGAGCTTTCTTACAGCGTGGAGTCGGTGAAGAAAGACAACATGATTAACTTCCCCATGCCCATGGTGATTTTTCGGTTGGACAACGGAGAGATCGTCTGGTCGAACCAGCGGTTTACCGACATGACGGGCGCACGGGAACATATTTTTGAGACGGGGCTGTCCGACGCCGTCCCCGGATTCGACACCAAGTGGCTCATGGAGGGGCAGACGGAATGCTCCGAGCTTCAAACCATTGGCGGGCGGACGTATCAGGTGTTCGGCAACATCGTGCGGACGGAGACGGAGACAGGGCCGTATCAGTTCCTCGGCAACGCCTATTGGATGGACGTGACGGAGTTCGCCGAGACGGAGGCGCGGTATAATCGCAGCCGCCCGGTCTGCTGTCTTTTGGTGTTGGACAACTACGGTGAACTGTTAGGCAGTCTGACGGAGAAAGAAAAGAGTGCCATTTTAGCCAGCATTGACGATAAAATCAGCAACTGGTCGAGCGAGTCGGACGGGTTTTTGTGCCGCTTTGACCGAGACCGCTATGTCTATATCGTGGAGGAGCATAACCTCGAAGCATATATTCAAGGGCGGTTCTCCCTGCTCGACAACGTGCGGGAGATTGTGAATAGTGCAGGGGTTGCGGCGACGCTCTCCATCGGCATCGGACACGACGGGGCGAACTTCGGCGAGAACTACGAATATGCCAAGCTCGGTATTGAGATGGCTCTCTCCCGCGGGGGAGACCAGGCGGTGGTGCGTGACCGTTATAACTTTGAATTTTACGGCGGCAAGACCACGGCGCAGGAGCGGCGGACGAAAGTCAAGAGCCGTGTCACGGCGGATTCGCTTGAGCAGCTCTTCCGTGCGGGGGACAAGATTTTCATCATGGGGCACGCCTATGCCGACTATGACAGTCTGGGGGCGGCCTGCGGGATATGCTGTATTGCCCGCACTTTGGGAAAGAAGCCGAAGATTATCCTCGACCCCGAAAAGCACGCCGTCGCGCCGCTTTTGGGACGGCTGCGGGTGCTGCCGGAGTATGCGGATATCTTTATCGGCCGTGAGACGGCACTCGCTGAGGCGGACGCGGAGACCATCTTGGTCATTGTGGACACCAATCGGCCCGACCAACTCGAAATTCCGGCTTTGCTGAACATCACCGAACATATAGTGGTTATCGACCATCACAGGCGGGCGGCGGAGTATATCGGGAATGCCACCATTAACTTCCATGAGCCGTACGCTTCCTCTGCTTGCGAACTGGTGACGGAGCTCTTGCAATACACGGTACATCAGGCGGATATCCTGCGCTTAGAGGCCGAGGCCTTGATGGCGGGGATTTGCATGGATACGAAGAACTTCACGCTCCGCACGGGGAGCCGCACCTTTGAAGCGGCGGCGTTCCTGCGCAGAGCCGGGGCGAACACCGCCGAGGTCAAGCGGCTCATGCAGAGCGATTTTGACGGCACGGTGGCCCGTTATGACGTAATTCGGCAGGCGGGACTGTATAAGGACGGCATCGTCATCGCCGCACCGACGGAGACCGTAGACCGTGTTATAGCGGCTATGGCGGCGGATGAGCTGCTCAACATCTCCGGTGTGCGTGCGAGTTTTGTGATTTATCCCGTCGAGAGCGGAGCAGTTGTTTCCGCGCGGAGTATCGGGGATGTGAATGTACAGTTTATTCTTGAAAAGCTCGGCGGAGGCGGAAACCGTTCGACAGCCGGTGCGCAGGTGAAGGATAAGGGTCACGCGGAGGTGTTGGCGGCGTTGAAAACGGCGATTGACAACTACTGCGCGGACGAAGTGAAAGAGACAACACAATCTACTAAGGAGGGTTCATAATATGAAAGTCATTCTATTACAAGACGTAAAAGGTCAGGGCAAAGCGGGAGATGTGATTACGGTTTCCGACGGCCACGCCAGAAATTTTCTGATTCCCCGGAAAATTGCGGCGGAAGCCACGGCGAAGAGCATGAACGAGCTGAAGCAGCAGGAGACCAAACGCGCCAAGCAGTTGGAAAAAGAAATTGCCGAGGCCAAGGCGGTGAAAGAGAAGCTTGAAAGCCTGATGGTTAAAGTCTCCGCACGCGGCGGCGAGGGCGGTAAGCTCTTCGGCTCCGTCACGACGGCGGAGATTGCGGACGCCCTGCGGGAACAGCACGGGATTGCGCTGGAGAAGAACAAACTCGTACAAGACGAGCCGATTCGCGCGTTCGGGTCGTATGAGGTAAAGGTAAAGCTCGGCCATGAGATGAGCGGTGTGATTCATCTGGTTGTGGCGGAAGCGTAAAGGGCAATGTACAATTGATAATTGACAATGAATGTGGTCTGCTCCGCAGACAAATTTAATCATCGCCGTAGGCGATACTGCAATTGTCCATTGTACATTGTCAATTAGAAAGGAGGGGATGGTTATGGATGAACTGCTCAGCCGTGTGATGCCGCATAGTTTGGAGGCGGAGCAGGCGGTGTTGGGGGCTATGTTTCTCGACGCCCAACGGATTCCCGATGTGATTAAGCTCGTGAAGCGGGCGGATTTTTATTTGGAAGCGAATCGGAATATCTATGAGACCATTCTCGCCATGTCGGTGCAGTCGAAGGCGATTGACCCGGTGACGGTCTTGGAGCAGATGCGCAAGGATGGTGTCGCCGGGGAGGGGACGGCGCGGTATATCGCCGAGCTTGTGACCCTGCGCCCCACGGCGGCGAATGTGATGGAGTACGTCTCCATCGTGCGGGACAAGTCGCTTCTGCGGCAGGTGGCGGAGACGTCCGGGGAGATTACGGAACTTGTCCACACCGGCGGCGGGACGGCAGATGCCGTGTTGGAGGCCGCCGAGCAGAAGATTTATGCCATCCGCCAAGGGCGCACCACGGGCGGGCTTGTGCCTGTAAGTACGGTTTTGCAGGAGGCCTATGACAAGGTCAGCGCGGCGGCCAAGCGGGATGAGGAAATCCCGGGTGTCACGACGGGCCTGCATGACCTTGACCGCATTATCATGGGTCTGAATAAGTCCGACCTGATTTTCATCGCCTCTCGGCCGGGTATGGGTAAGACGAGTATCGCTTTGAACGTCACCTTGTCGGCGGCGAAGGCGTCGGGGAAGTCCGTGGCCTTTTTCTCGCTGGAGATGAGCCGCGAACAGCTCGCGCTCCGACTGCTCGCGGGTGAGAGCCATGTGAATACGAAGAAATTGCAGACCGGTCGGCTGACGCAGGATGACTGGCGGCGGTTTGCCTCGGCGGCGGCGGAGATTAGCCGCACGAAGATTTTGATTGACGATAACTCCATGTCCACCGTGTCGGATATGCAGGCGCAATGCCGTCGGGTGAACGATTTGGGGCTCGTGGTCATTGACTATCTTCAGCTCATGACTTCGGCCGGGGTCGGGCAGGGGGCGGCGAACCAGAATCGGACGCAAATTGTGTCGGAGATTTCCCGCTTTCTCAAGATTATGGCCAAGGAGCTGAATGTGCCTGTGGTCTGCCTGTCACAATTGAACCGCGCCTCGGCGGACCGTAAGGATAAGCGGCCGCAGCTCTCTGACCTCAGAGAATCCGGTTCGATTGAGCAGGATGCGGATATCGTGCTGGGCCTTTATCGGGAGGACTATTACGCGCAAGAGGCGGAGAATCCCAACGAGGCCGAGTGTATTGTCATGAAGAACCGCCACGGTGAGACGGGCAGCGTGAAACTCCTGTGGCTGCCGGAGTATACGACATATACGACTTTGGAGAGACGGCGTGAAGACCCGGGCTATTGAGCATAAGACGCTGGATTGGATTCGGCGGCAGGGGCTGATTGAGGATGGGGATACCGTGCTCGCGGCTCTGTCCGGCGGGGCGGATTCGGTGTGTTTGGTGCGGGTTTTGATGGCCTTGCGGGCGCAGTTGGATATTCGGATTGTGGCGGCGCATTATAATCATCGGCTTCGGGGAGAGGCATCGGAGCGGGATGCGGGGTTTGTGCGGCAATTTTGTGAGAAGTTTGATATACCGCTTGTCGTGGGTTCGGGTGACGTGGCAGAGGCGGCTCGGACGTCTGAGCGGGGCATAGAGGAAACGGCGCGGGAGATGCGGTATGCGTTTTTGGAGGATGCCGCCCGTGAGTCGGGTGCTTCTAAGATTGCCACGGGACATCATGCGGACGATAACGCAGAGACGGTATTGCTTCATCTGATACGGGGCGCGGGGTTGCGGGGTTTGGCCGGAATCCCGCCGTGTCGGGGTCGGATTATTCGCCCGATACTTGCGTTGGAGCGGCGGGAGATTGAGGATTATTTGGCCGCGTTGGGACAGGATTTTGTGGAAGATGCGACCAACCGGGATACGGCCTTGCGGCGGAATGCGATGCGGCATCAGGTGATGCCGATTTTGCGGGAGATGAATCCGGGGCTGGCGGGGACAGTTTTACGGCAGTCGGGGGTTTTGCGGCAGGACGGACGGTGTTTGGATGCGGTGGCGAAAGAGGTATTTGCGAAGATCGGACAACGGGACGTCGAGGACGCCGCCACCTACAGCATAGATATAACGGAGTTGGGGGCGTTAGACCCGTCGATTGCATCTCGTGTTGTAGTCTTAGCGGTGCAAGCCGCAGGCGGCGAAGCGGATGCCGTGCATGTGCGGCAGGTGTTGGAGATTGCGGGCGGTTGCGCCCCCTCTGCGGAGACTGCGGTGCGGGGCGGTGTGATGGTGCGGCGGGTGTATGATAAGTTAGTGTTTGGGGCGAGGGCGCGTGAGACCGTATCGTTTCAGGCGGCGGTTTTGCCTGAGAACGGGACGATTTTAATCCCGGAAGCGGGCTTGAGAATTACTGTCGGCGCAGAGAATTTGAGAACATTGGCAACAATTTCTGATTTTTGCTTTAAAAGTATTGCCATCTGTGGTAGAATAACCGCTAGGCTCAGACGGACGGGAGACGAACTCCGTTTGGCGGGTCGGAGCGGGACGAAAACGGTCAAGAAACTGATGATTGAAGCCAAAGTTCCCGCCGAAGAGAGAGGGGGACGGCTCATCTTTGCCGACGAGGCGGGAGTGATTGCCGTTAGCGGCATCGGCATTGCCGAACGAGTGGCCCCGCAGGCGGGGGACGAAACCGTGACTATAGTTGTGGAGGAACTGATATGAGCAGCGACATGCACAAAGACGTAGGAAAAATCTTGTTCACAGAACGAAAAATTCGACGCAGAATCCAAGAGATGGGAACACAGATGGCCGCCGATTATAAGGGTAAAAATCCGATGATGGTCGCCGTGTTGAAAGGCTCTTTCGTCTTCATGGCCGACTTGGTGCGGGCGATGGATATCCCCTGTGAGATTGAGTTTTTGGGTGTGTCTTCCTACGAGGGCAAGGCCACGACCAACACGGGTGCCGTGCGGCTCACAAAAGACTTGAACACCGACATCGCCGATCGGCATGTTATCGTGGTGGAGGACATTTTGGACAGCGGTCTTACGCTCCAATACCTCATGGGCTATCTGAAGAACCGCCAGCCCGCATCCATGGAAATCTGCACCCTCCTCGACAAACCCGAGCGGCGCAAAGCGGAAGTCTACGCCAAGTATAAGGGGTTCACCGTCCCCGACGCATTTGTTGTGGGCTATGGATTGGATTATGACGAGGGCTATCGGAACTTGCCGTATATCGGGGTTTTGAAGCCGGAGATCTACGAATGAGCAATGAGCAATTAGCAATGATGGGGATCCGCTACGCGGATAATTTAAATAATCGCCGCAGGCGGCACATCAACTGTTAATTGCTCATTGTTAATTGCTAATTGAAAAAAGGGGTTGATGTATTGAATCAAAAGCCGACGAAGGGGCCGCCGACGCGGGCACCTAATTTTGGAATTTTTGCCGTGATGATGCTTCTCATGATTGGATTGTTTTTGCTGGTCCAGATGCACCAATCGGAGCGGGAGACTATCTTGTATTCGGACATCCGACAGCTCTTTGTTGAAGAGCGGGTACGGACGGTTCGGGTTGTTGGAGAAGAACTGCGGCTTACAATTGTGGATGCGGTTGCAGACGGGGACATGGCTTCCGATGCGGATGCAGACGTTGATGCAGACACAGACACAGATGTCGGCGCAGACATTGATGCAGGCGCGGACGCAGATGTCGATGCGGATGCGGACATAGATGCAGACGCGGACACAGACGTATATACAGAAGAACCGGCGGAAGAGCGGCGGGAGATTCGCTATCGGCTGCGGAGTTTTGCAATCTTTTTCGAGGATTTGCATCCGATCGCGATGGCGCAGTTAGATGCGGGAATTATTGAAAGCGTTGACTACCCTGCTGCCAGTCAGATCCTCGCAGCGGTTCAGAGCTTTCTCCCCGTGGTACTTGTGATTGCCATTATTATCTTTTTCTGGTTCTTTGTTCTCAACCGTGCCGCCCAGGGCGGTGAGCGCGGGGGCGGGATGCGTCACGGGAAGATTAAGCCCCGTCTCGGGAGCGAGATGGAGAAAAAGGTGTACTTCGCTGACGTGGCCGGGGCCGATGAAGAAAAGGAAGAACTGCAAGAGATTGTCGAGTACCTGAAAGACCCCGCCCGCTACACGGAGTTGGGTGCGCGGATTCCCACAGGTGTGCTGCTTGTCGGGCCGCCGGGTACGGGTAAGACTTTGATTGCCAAGGCCGTGGCCGGTGAGGCGGGCGTGCAGTTTTTGAGCATCTCCGGTTCGGATTTTGTGGAGCTTTACGTGGGTGTCGGTGCGAGCCGTGTCAGAGATTTGTTTGACCAGGCGAAGAAAGTTGCGCCGTGTATCATCTTCATCGACGAGATTGACGCCGTCGGCCGCCAGCGCGGGGCTGGTATGGGCGGCGGTCACGATGAGCGGGAGCAGACCTTGAACCAACTGCTGGTCGAGATGGACGGCTTCGGTACCAATGCGGGCGTCATCGTCATGGCGGCGACGAACCGCAAGGATATTTTGGACAACGCGCTTCTGCGGCCGGGACGGTTTGACCGTCAGGTCTATGTCGGGTTGCCCGATGTGCGGGGGCGTGAGGCGATACTCAAAGTCCACGCCAAAGGCAAGCCCTTGGGCGAGGATGTAGACCTCGGGTCATTAGCCCGTGGGACGCCCGGATTTACGGGCGCGGATTTGGAGAACCTGCTCAATGAGGCGGCACTCTTGGCTGCTCGGCGCAGGATGCGTTTTATCACAATGGCCGAGATGGAAGAAGCCGTGCTCAAAGTCATGATGGGGCCGGAGAAGAAGAGCCGTGTGGTGACGGAAAAAACACGGAAGCTCACCGCCTATCACGAGGCGGGGCACGCCGTTGCGGCACAGTATCTGTCTCACATTGACCCCGTGCATCAGGTGACGATTATTCCCCGCGGCGGAGCCGGCGGCATGACAATCTATCGGCCCCGTGAGGAGAAAGACTACACCTCCAAGAGCGAGATGTTCGAGTGGATTGTCTCCTGCATGGGTGGTCGTGTGGCGGAGAAGCTGCACATGAACGACATCTCGACGGGTGCGTCCAGCGATATTCAACAGGCGTCTGCTACGGCGCGGGCGATGGTGATGCAGTACGGCATGAGTGACAGAATCGGGCCGATTTCCTTTGATTCGAGCGGCGGGGCTGTGTTCCTCGGGCGGGACTTTGCGCAGACGAAGTCCTACTCCGAGCAAATGGCCGCCACGATTGACGAGGAAGTCAAGCGCATCTTTGACGAGGCGATGGCACTCTGTGAGCAGATTTTGACGGAGCATAATGACCTCGTGATCAAGACGGCGGAATACCTCTTGGAGCATGAGGTGATGGATGGCAACGTGTTTGCCTACCTCTGCGAGCATGGCGAGCTTCCGACGGAGCAGTTGAAGTGTGCGAGTATGTTCGATCATGTGGAAGTGAAGCCTGACGGTACGATTGAGATTGACGGTAATGCGATGTTGTCGGATTTGCCGTTTGAGGATGAGGAGTAGAAGATTCCCCTCCCATGGGAGGGGTGGCAGGCGAAGCCTGACGAGGTGGTTCCGCGGGTCGTGCAAAGCCTCTCTCGCTTGCGAGGGAGGTGGCCGCCGCGAAGCGGTGGACGGAGGGAGTACTCCCCCAGTCAGCTTCGCTGACAGCCCCCTCGCAAGCGAAGGGGCCTAAGGTCAAGGTCAAGGGCACCACCCCCGCCGTCTTCGGCGGCACCCCTCCGCAGAGGGGAATAAGGGCGAAAAATCAAGAGCGGGCGCACATTGTGCGCCCCTATGTATGTTTGGAGGAAAAAGAGATGAAACTAGGTATCGTAGGCCTGCCCAATGTAGGCAAGAGCACATTGTTCAACGCCATCACGGAGGCGGCGAACGCCGAGAGTGCGAATTATCCCTTTTGCACCATAGACCCCAACGTGGGTACGGTAGCCGTGCCGGACAGACGGCTTGACTTTTTGACCGAGATGTACAGCCCCAAGAAGACCACCCCGGCGGTGGTGGAGTTTGTGGATATCGCGGGGCTCGTCAAGGGCGCACACGCGGGGGAAGGGCTGGGGAACCAGTTTTTGTCCCACATCCGCCAGACGGCGGCGATTATCCATGTGGTGCGGTGCTTTGACGATGAGAACATCATCCATGTTGAGGGCAAGCCGGACCCGATTCGGGATATCGGTATCATCGAGTTGGAGCTCATCATGAGCGACATGGAGGCTGTCCAGCGGCGGATTGATAAAGGGCAGAAGGTCGCCAAGAGCGGGGACAAGCAGGCAAAGTGGGAAGTGGACGTGTTCACGGCTCTCCTTGCGCACTTGGACGAGGGACAGCCTGTGCGGAGCTTTGCGCCCGCTTTGGACTCCGACCTCGCGCTGGTGCAGGCGGGAGACTTTTTGAGCGCGAAGCCCGTCATCTACGCCGCCAACATGGACGAGAGCAGTTTCACCGGGACGGCGGGGGTGAACGCCTATTACGACCAAGTCGTCGCCCACGCGGCGGCCGAGGGGGCGGAGGTATTGCCTATTTCGGCCAAGGTGGAGCAGGAGATTGTCCAACTGCCGCCGGAGGAGCGGGCGGTGTTTTTGGAAGAACTCGGACTGGAACGGTCGGGGCTTGACCGCTTGATTCAGTGTTCGTATTCGCTCTTAGGGCTGATTTCTTTCCTTACCGCAGGGCCGGAGGAGGTGCGGGCGTGGACGATTACACGCGGCACACGCGCTCCGCAAGCGGCGGGGAAGATACACACGGACTTCGAGCGCGGCTTCATCCGTGCGGAAGTGGTGGCCTTTGACGACCTGCGGGAATGCGGCGACATGGCGGCCGCCAAGGCGAAAGGTCTGGTGCGGTCAGAGGGTAAGGAGTATACGATGCAGGACGGAGATGTTGTTTTGTTTCGGTTTAATGTGTAGATTTTTGTAGGGGCGGCCCCATGTGGCCGCCCGCCCTTTTCACGTAACATTTCGTATCGAAATGAGGGCGGCCACGCGGGGCCGCCCCTACGGGGGTAATCAACATGAAAAAGTTATTCTTGGCAAGCGGTGTTGTCAACGCAATTTGCTTAATCGCGCTCACCCTCTTCGTGGGTATCCAATTGCCTGCGTTCGGGATGTGGTTTTACCGCTTACAGTATGAGGCGAACGAAACCTATGCGCGGGTAGATATGGAGCCGGAGGATTTGCATGAGGTCACACGGCATATGATTCGTTATATGCAGGGGCGGGAGACGGATTTGCAGATTCTGACCACCGTCGGCGGTGAGGAGCGGACCTTCTTCAGCGAGATTGAGATTCGGCATATGGAGGATGTGCAGGACCTCTTTGTCGTGGGGCTTGTGGTGCAGAATGTGTTGGTTGTGCTGTTTCTTTTGACCTTGGGATTGTTCATTTTCCGGGGACGGGAATGGGTGCGTTACCTGTTCAAAAGTTGGCAGATTGGGGCTGCCGCTGTGTTTTTGAGCCTTGCGACTTTGATTGCGCTGATTGCGATTAACTGGCATCACGCTTTTGTGATATTTCATGAGATTTTCTTTGATAATGACTATTGGATATTGGATGCGCGTGTGGATTTGCTCGTGAACATTGTGCCGTATGAGTTTTTTATTGCGATTTCGGTATTGATTGGGAGTTTCTTTGCGCTTGGGTTGGGGGTATTGTTCGGCGGGGCGACGTTGGGGTTGCGGCGGAATCGGAAAGATGCGGAATAAACGTGTGCCCTGTAGGGGTGGGGTTATCCCGCCCGTGGGGGTGTGTTTAAGTACATGATGTAACATGCGGGCAGCAAAACGCCGCCCCTACAACGCATCCCGTATTCAACGCAAACGCATCTCAAGGTGCGCAGCCTCCTTTTCCAAAGGAGGTGGCAGGCGCAGCCTGACGGAGGATTTGTGTCCTCGACCGCCCGACATTGCAAAAAAATGAATCCTCAGTCAGCTTTGCTGACAGCTCCTTTGAAAAAGGAGCCTGTGCGGCTTGGGTGCATGTGCTATATATGATTCGAGAAGTTCAAAACTGGAACGCCGGGCTAACACAGTTCGCCTGCCCATTGACCTTATCCTCTCTTTTGGAGAGGAATTTTTTGATTTTCTTATTGACTTTTCAGTCGTATCATAATATAATTTTGATACGGATTAAAAGTGAGGTGATGCATTGAGTCCGCGTACAGGAAGACCACTTTCCGATAACCCACGGCATGAGCGGGTTGAGACGAAGATGACGAAAGACGAGTTGGAAAAACTTGACTACTGTTGCCGGGAGACTGGAAAGTCAAGGTCAGAGGTTGTTCGGGCTGGTATTGAGAAAATCTATGCCAGCCTGAAAAAAAACCAAAAATAAAAGGAAGCGGCTCAATCCCACCAGAGAACGAAGCCACTTCCCATCACGCAACCGCCTGAAAGGCGACTACAACGTAAATTATACCATGCGTTGTACATTCTTTCAAGGGGCGCACAAAATTTGAAAGGAAATGAACACATGAATATGTTGGAAGAGTTATACTACGGGAATATTGACCCCAGCGCAAAATGTTATGACCGCAAATCGGAATATGCTAAATTTCAAGGCATGATAGTTGATGGGGAACAGGAACTCACGGCATTTCTAAAGGCTCTGCCGCAAGCTGAAAAAGAGCAACAAACACTCGCTAGGATAATGAATGCACAGAATGAAATTATCAGATTTATGGAGTTTGAACGGTTCGGCGAAGGGTTCCGAATCGGCACAGGGTTGATGTTGGAGGCATTTATAGTTCCGCAGCAGAGCGTGTTACGGGATATTTGTTAGATAGTAAAACCGGGCGCATATGCGCCCGGTTTTGCTATTTCAACCTCTCCAACTCCCGCAACCACGCATCCCCCGCCGCATCGCTCGGCATTTGCCACCCGCTTCTCGGGCTGAGCGATACCGCGCAGACTTGCGGGCCGTCCGGGGTGCAGCTTCGTTTGAATTGTGCGGCGAAGAAACGGCGGTAGAAGACTTCCAGCCATTTGATGATGGCGGCTCTGTTGTACTCGCCTGCGAAAGCGGCTTCGGCGAGACAGACGATTTTGGCGGGTGAGAAGCCGCAGCGGACGACGTAGTAGAGGAAGAAGTCGTGAAGCTCGTAGGGGCCGATGATGGCCTCGGTGTTTTGATGGTTCTTACCTGCGGCATCGGTGGGGAGAAGTTCGGGGCTGACGGGGGTTCGGAGGATATCTTGCAGGGTTTCGGTGAGTTCCGGGGTGTAGCGGTCGGACTGAGCGAGCCATTCCGTCACCTTGCGTACCAGCGTTTTGGGGACGCCTGCGCTCACGGCATACATGCTCATGTGGTCGCCGCCGTAGGTAGACCAGCCGAGAGCCATTTCCGATAGGTTCCCCGTGCCGATGACCAGACCGCCGGTCTGGTTGGCGATGTCCATGAGAATCTGCGTGCGCTCGCGGGCTTGGGCGTTTTCATAGGTCGTGTCACAGATTGCCGGGTCGTGGCCGATGTCGGCGAAGTGTTGGGTACAGGCGGCTTCGATGGGGATGTCACGCGTTGTCACGCCGAGGAGCTTCATGAGACACTCGGCATTTGCGTGGGTGCGCGCCGTGGTGCCGAAGCCGGGCATGGTGATGGCTAAGATGTCCGATTTGTTACGCCCCATGACCTTGTAAGCATTCGCGGTGACGAGGAGGGCGAGGGTGGAATCTAAGCCGCCGGAGATGCCGAGGACGGCGGTTTTACTGCGGCTTGCGTCCAATCGCTGTCGGAGGGCGGCGGTTTGGAGGGCGAAGATTTCCTCACAATGGCCGTTGACGGGGCCGGGGGGGAGATGGGGCGTGGAGGATACGGTGCGGACGAGCGGGCGGGTGACGGCGGGGAGGTGAAAGGGGATGCGCCGGACATCCGGAGGCGTGTTTTTTAACTGTGTTGAACTTGTATTCACACACCGTTCTTTTTGCAAAAGTTCAATGTCCGCATCACAGTAGGAGAGGTGACTATCGGGTTGGAAACGTTGTGTTTCCAGCAGAATATGTCCGTTTTCCGCAATGAGACCGTGGCCGGAAAATACTGCATCAGTAGAAGACTCACCCGTGCCTGTGCCGGCATAGACATAGATGGCTTTGTGTTGGGCAGATTGGTGGGCAATCATGCTTCGGCGGGTTTCGGCTCCGCCGATTTGCTCGGGGTCAGCGGCAAGATTTAAAAGTACTGCGGCGTCCGATTTGTCACCATCGATACCCACGGTGAGGGAGGGAGAATCTGTACAGGAAAAACAAAGCTCCTGACTAATCGGAATAGTTTGATTGAATAGATAGGTGATTGTTTGGTCTGGTGCGCATGTTTTTGGCACAAGCCCCAGAAGCGTCCCGTCTGAGATGACGGCGACGCAGTTCCAAATTTTTGCATCTGCCATCATCGGCAGCCCCACCGCAACCAACGGCCGCAACCCCTTCGTATGTGTAATCAAATCCCCCAGCGCACGCTCTGCGGCTTCGAGCAGCGTGGACTGGAAGAACAAGTCTCCGCAGGTCGCCCCGGTGAGGGCGAGTTCCGGGAAAGCGAGGACGTCCACCATGGCGGCGTCGGCCTTGGTGACCAGAGCCTTTATCTCGGCTAAATTTTTCTCACAGTCGGCCACCGTTACCTTTGGGATGGCGACCCCGATGCGGGCGAATCCGTGTTGCATGAAGATACCTCCAAAAGGATTACATTTCCCCTGTCACAGGCGGAGAAATGTAAAAAATCATTTTTACAGGATGCGGGACAGAAGCGATTGGTAGATGCCGAGGCCGCCGAGAACGAGGAAACTCATCAGCGTGGCGAAAAGGTTCCAAACGGCATGGAGGATGATAGGTGCCCAAATGGTGCCGCTTTTTTCATAGACCCAAGCAAAAACCAGTCCCGGCGGGATATAGAGCAACATGATGAGGAGAATGTCTGCGTTGGGGTTGCCGAAAAATACTGTGGTCGCAATGTGCAGGAAAGCAAAAGTGAGTACGGAGACAACGTAGGCCAAAATGCGGTTTTTCTTGCGCAGGGGTGCAAAAATTGCGCCGCGGAAGAGCAGTTCCTCCAAAATCGGTGCCAGAATGACGGTCATGAAAAGGGCGGGGAAGAAGCTCTGCCTGACGATTTCTTCGATTGCCTCTTGGTTGTGGTTCACGGCATCGGGGGCCAGGATGAGGAGCAAGGCACCAAGGCCGTAGGCAAGGACAAGCACGAGGCCGAACCCTGTCAGGATAACCCAGAGGTTGGATATGCCGTACTGTCGGAAACGGGTGAAGCTTTCCTTGAGATAGCGGCGCATGGCGATGGCGAGGAAGAGGACACCCACGCTGAAATAGATAATGTTGAGCGTGACCAGATCAACCCGGAAGCCTACCACCCATAGGATTTCAAAGAGGAATCGGCCGAGGATGAACATGTGCAGGAAGAGGTAGACGAGGCCTGCGATTATTTCACCGAGCGAGGGGCCGATGAAGCGGTAGGCTTTGGGGTGGAATTCTTCCGGCGCGGGTTCGGGAGGGGAGGGGGTATAGGGGTAGTCCCAAGGGTCTTTTTGCATGGCGAGGCTCCTTTTGATGTGTGTAGGGGACGCCGCTCCCTGCAAGGGGTTGTTTCGTCGGCGATGTGCGGGCGGCAGGATGCCGCCCCTACAGGGTGTTTTTCAGCTCGTAGAGGAGGTTCATGGCCTCTAACGGTGTCAGCGTGTTGAGGTCTACGCCTTGTAATCGGTCGGCGATTTGGTTGCCGCCGAGGTCGGTGAGGGAGACTTGCAAATCGGGGTCTTGTTGGGGATGTTTGCCGCCTTTGCCGGGGGCGATATGGTCGCCGCTCTCTATGGCGGCGAGGACAGCCTTAGCTCTGCTGACGACGCTGTTCGGGACGCCTGCGAGTTTGGCAACTTCGATACCGTAGCTGTCATCCGCGCCGCCGGGGACTATCTTGCGGAGGAAGATGATGTCATCGCCCCGTTTTTTGGCGGCGATGTGGTAGTTTTTCACGCCGGGGAGTTCGGCTTCGAGTATGGTCAGCTCGTGGTAGTGGGTGGCGAAGAGGATTTTCGCGCCCAGAGTCTTGCGGTTTGCGCCGTATTCCAAGATGGCGCGGGCGATGCTCATGCCGTCATAGGTGCTGGTGCCGCGGCCGATTTCGTCCAAAATGACGAGGCTCTTGTTTGTGGCGTGTTTGAGGATGTCGGCGACTTCGGTCATCTCGACCATGAAGGTAGATTGTCCCGCCGCTAAGTCGTCCGATGCGCCGATGCGGGTAAAGACACGGTCAACCACGCCGATGCGGGCGTGTTTGGCGGGGACGAAGCTGCCCATCTGCGCCATGAGGACGATGAGGGCGGTCTGCCGCATGTAGGTGCTCTTACCCGCCATGTTGGGGCCTGTGATGATGAGGGCGAGGTTCTCGCCGTTGTCAAGAAACGTATCGTTTGCGACGAAGAGGCTGTCTCTTTGGACAATCTCCACCACGGGGTGACGGCCGTCCCGGATTTCGATGACGGGGCCGTCGTCAATCTCGGGCATAGTGTAGTTCTGCTTGACGGCGACTTCGGCGAGGCCGGTAAACACATCCAGTTCCGCCACGCCCGCGGCGGTTTTCTGGAAGCGGGTGACTTCGCGGGCTACGGCCTCCCGCACCTGTGTAAACAGCTCGAACTCGCGGGCTTCCAGCGAATCTTTGGCCGTGAGCAGGGCGTTTTCCAGCTCCTTGAGTTCTTGCGTAATGTAACGCTCGCAGTTTGCCAGGGTCTGTTTGCGGATGTAATCTGACGGTGCTTGGTCGGCGGCGGAGCGGGAGAGTTCGATGTAGTAGCCGAAGACCTTATTGTAGCCGATTTTGAGTTTCTTCAGCCCCGTGCGGGCCTGCTCTTTGGCTTCGATTTCCGTTAGTGCGCCCGTTGAATCTTTGAGCAGACTGCGCAGGCGGTCTACGGTGCCGTCGAAGCCGTCTTTGATGATGCCGCCCTCACGGACGGAGAAAGGCGGGGCGTCTACGATGGCGCGGGTGATGAGATTCTGCATATCGGCGAGGGGGTCGATGTTGGCGAGGGCTTTCAGTTTCGCGCTCTGTTTGCCGCTGAGTTGGGCGGTGAGTTTCGGGAGCTGGGCCAGCGAGTGGCCCGTCGTCTTGAGGTCACGGCCGTTTGCGGTGCCGTAGACCGCTTTGCCGATGAGCCGTTCGAGGTCGCCGACTTCCCGCAGGGCGAGCATGAGCTCACTACGGGCAACGGTGTCGGCAGCGAGCTCGCCGACGGCTTCCAATCGCTCTAAAATTGCTACGGGGTTCTTGAGCGGGGCAACCAGCCAGCTGCGGAGGAGCCTTGCGCCCATGGGCGTTTTGGTCTTGTCCAACACCCAGAGCAGGCTGCCTTTTTTCTCCCGGCTGCGGAGGGATTCGGTGAGTTCAAGATTACGGCGGGTGTGGGGGTCTAGTTCCATAAATGCGCCTGTCTCGTAGTAGTGGAGCGTGTTGATGTGGGCGAGGTCGCGTTTTTGCGTATCGGCGAGATAGGCGAGTGCCGCACCAATGGCGGAGACGGCCTCGGGGTTATGTGCGATTTTTAGCTCGTCTAAAGTCTGCCCGAATTGGCGGGTGACTTGGGTTTCGGCTAATTGCACGGCAAAACGTTCCTCGTCGGTTTGATAGAGGCAGTCTTTGTGCTGTGTGAGGTAACGGTTGATAACGGGGTTCTTTGCTGCGGGGATATCCAGCACGGCCTCCGATGGGTTGTATCGTCCCAGCTCGTTGACGAGGCGGTCAGGCGCGGTGGGGCCGTCGAAGCTTGTCGCTTTGATTTCGCCCGTGGAGATGTCCACGAAGCAGACAGCACCACGGGTGTCGCCCAATGTGACGGCGGCTAAGTACGTGGAGCGGTCGGTTTGGAGCATGGAGTTTTCCATGACGGTGCCGGGGGTGATGACACGCACGACGTCTCTGTCTACAAGCCCTTTCGCCTCGCTGGGGTCTTGCATCTGTTCGCAGATGGCGACCTTGATGCCTTTGGCGAGCAGACGGGCGATATAGGCCTCGCTCGAGTGGTAGGGGACGCCGCACATGGGGATGCGCTCCTCTTCGGCTTTGCCCTTGTCGCGGGTGGTGAGCGTGAGGTCGAGTTCCGCCGAGGCGAGGCGGGCGTCGTCCTCGAACATCTCGTAAAAGTCGCCGAGGCGGAAGAAAAGGATGGTGTCGGGATAGCGGGCTTTGATTTCTCTGTATTGCCGCATCATGGGGGTGTCTGACATGGTGGTGGCTCCTTACGTCTGTTGTAGGGCGCGATGTCTTCATCGCGCCGTGCGTCGGTATATGTAGGGGGATGCGGCGCGATGAGGACATCGCGCCCTACAGGGGCAATTGCGCTGTCAATGACCATGTGGAGGCATCGGTGATTTCCACGTCTACAAACTCGCCGATTAAAGATTCGTCGCCCGCGAGCCGTACCAGTCTGCCGCCGTCGGTTCTCGCTTTTAGGGGATAGCGGGCGTCATCTGTTTTGCCGTCGATTAGGATGCGTTCGGTTGTGCCGATGTATGCCTTGTGGCGGTCGGTGGAAATTTGGTTTTGCAGGCTTAGCATACGGTCGAACCAACGCTGTTTTTCGGCTCTGGTGACGGGGTCGGGGAGGTCTGCCGCCGGGGTGCCGGTTCTGGGGGAGAAGATGAAGGTGAAGAGGGCGTCGAACCGGACTTGTTCCAGCACGTCCAGCGTGTCCTCGAACTCTGCTTCCGTTTCGCCGGGGAAGCCGACTATGATGTCGCTGGTCAGGACGATGTTCGGCATGTGTTTGCGGGCGGCGGCGATTAGGGCCAGATACTGCGCTTTGGTGTAGCCGCGGTTCATCTCGGCTAAGACCCTCGAATTGCCCGCTTGGACGGGGAGGTGGAGGTGTTTGGCTACTTTTTCACAGGCTACCATCGTCTCGAACAGCCGCTCGCTTGCGTCTTTGGGGTGGCTGGTCATGAAGCGGATGCGGAAATCGCCGGGTACGGCGTTGATTTGTTGCAGGAGCCACGCGAAGTCAGCATTGCCGTCTAAGTCGTGGCCGTAGGAGTTGACGTTTTGGCCCAGTAGCGTGATGTCTTTCACGCCGTCTGCCACTAAGCGGCGGACATCGGCGAGGATGTGTTCTGGCGTGCGGCTGCGTTCCCGGCCCCGGACGTGGGGGACGATGCAGAAGCTGCAAAAATTGTTGCAGCCGTACATGATGGTGAGCCACGCCGACGGCCCCTCGGTACGGAGTGAGGGGAGGTTTTCGGCAATCACGCCGTCGGGGTCGGAAATCTCTACGATGCGGCCTTGTTCTGTCATGAATTTTTGCAGGAGCTCCGGCAGACGCCAGAGGGCGTGGGGGCCGAAGACTAAGTCTACGTGGCGGAAAGAGGTCTCGACTTTTTTCGCCACAGATTCCTGTTGTGCCATGCAACCGCAGAGGACGATGATTTGTTCGGGTTTGGCTTTTTTGGTATGTGTGAGCGCGCCCACGTTGCCCCAGACGCGGTTTTCGGCGTTCTCGCGGACGGCGCAGGTGTTGATGATGATGAGGTCGGCCTCGGCTTCGGACTGTGTAAACGCATAGCCCATGTCTCGGAGGTAGCCGCGGATGGTTTCGGAATCGGCCTCGTTTTGCTGACAGCCGTAAGTGTCCACGAGGGCCAAAGGCGGTGTCGTTTTGGCGGCGTGGATGGCTTGTATTTCGCCTGCGATTTCTCGTTGGCGGGTGATGAGTTCGGGGGAGACTTCTTTGCGTTTTGACAAGGGGAATCTTCCTTTCGGAGTGAATAAGGAATCGTGAATAACTGGTATTTTACCATTTTGTTGTAGAATTTACAAGGTCGATGCGGTATAATTAGGTGCAGGGATTGAAAATTCCCCTCCATGGAGGGGTGCCGCCGCAGGCGGTGGGGTGGTTGTCCTTGACCTTTGTAGAGGGAGGCGTCTCGACGCTTCGCATATCACATGTGCAATACCACGGGGCGTCGGGGACGCCGCCGCCTACAACATACGCACCCCGCAGAACCACCCCGTCAGGCTTTGCCTGCCACCCCTCCGCGGGAGGGGAATTAAGGTCAAGGGCAGGGCGACCACACGGGACCCCACAAAAGACCATTGAAAAGGAATATCACATGGCAATAATCAAACAATTAGACCCCCATGTAGCAGACCTCATCGCCGCGGGCGAGGTGGTGGAGCGGCCTGCGAGCGTGGTGAAAGAACTCATTGAAAACGCGTTGGATGCAGGAGCTGCTGCTATCACGTTGGAGATACAGGGCGGGGGGCTGACCTATATTCGGGTGACGGACAACGGCAAGGGTATGGTGCCTGCGGACGCCAAGCTCGCTTTTCTGCGCTACGCCACCAGTAAGCTCCGTACGGGGCGGGATTTGGAAGCGATAGCAACCTTGGGTTTCCGCGGAGAGGCTTTGGCGGCCATCTCTGCTGTGAGCCGGATTGATTTACTCACGCGCGCCGAGGGCAGCGACGAGGGGACGAGCGTTACGGTGGAGGCAGGGCAGGTTGCCGCCGCCGATGCGGCGGGGTGTCCCGTGGGGACGACGATGATTGTGCGGGATTTGTTCTTCAACACGCCCGCGCGCTTGAAATTTATGAAAACAGACAGAGCCGAGGCCGCCGCGGTGACGGCGATGCTTGTAGGGGTCGCGCTCTCGAATCCGGGGGTGAGTTTTCGCTATATCCGGGACGGTAAGGAAGAGTATCACACGCCGGGGGACGGGAGTTTGCGCTCGGCGGTGTATACGCTTTTGGGGCGGGACTTTGCCAAGGGGCTAATCGAGGTGGAGAGCCGCGGCGAGGCGGCGGAGGTCACGGGTTTCGTCACCGCACCCGCACACGCCAGAGGGAGCCGCGGGCATCAGCGGTTTTATGTGAATGGTCGGCTGGTGCGCTCGAAGCTTTTACAAGCGGCTTTGGAGCAGGCCTATAAAAATGTGCAGTTTTCGGGGAAGTTTCCCGGCTGTGTGTTGTATATCACGCTCGGCCTGGGGGCGGTGGATGTGAATGTACATCCGGCCAAGACCGAGGTGAAGTTTGTGGATGAGAAACAGGTGTTTGACGGGGTGTATTACGGTGTGCTGCACGCCTTGGAGCAGAGCAGTTATATGCCGGAGATTGTATTGTCGAAAGACACGCAGAAGGTGTTGGATGTGCCTGCGGCGCCCGCAGGGGGCGGCGTCCCCGATGCCTCGCGTCCCAACACCGCAATGCCACGGGGCGTCGAGGACGCCGCCCCCTGCAAGGGCAGAGCAGAGCAACCTTTATATCGGCAGGACACGGGAGATTACCCCTTGCCGTTTGCGGCGGACGGGAGTGAGCTGCGGGATGCGATTGCGGTGATTTATGGGGGGAGAGAGGCGGTTACGGAGCCTGCACCGGAGCAAGTGCGCTTGACAGCACCGCAGGAGAGCGGACGGCAGGGTGCCGCCCCTACAGCGGCGGAGCGGCGTGATGAGGACATCACGCCCTACAGGGTGTTGGGTGAGGCTTTGGGGACGTATATTCTTGTTGAGCGGGGCGAGGAATTGCTCTTTATCGACAAGCACGCCGCGCATGAGCGGATTTTGTTTGACCGCTTGAAAGCTGCGGATTATGCCGCCATGCCGCAGCCCCTGATTGCGCCCGTGACGGTGGATTTGGGGGCGGAGCTTACTGCGGTTTTGACGGAGCGGGCGGCGGTGTTGGAGCGGTTTGGGTTTGAGCTCGATGCGCTGGGGCCGGGGACCGTGGCGGTGCGGCAGGTGCCGGAGGAGATTGATTTGGACGAGATGGAGCCTTTCCTCACGGAGCTTGCAGAGGGCCTCGGCATGGGCCGCACGCCGGATTTTGCCGGGGTGCGGGACGAGGTGCTGCACACGATGGCCTGCAAGGCGGCCATCAAAGCGGGGCGGCGGAGTGAGCCGGAGGAACTTGCGGCATTGGCCGAGCGGGTGCTTCGGGGTGAGGTGCAGTATTGTCCGCACGGGCGGCCGGTGACGCTCACGTTGTCGCGGGCGCAGCTGGACAAGCAGGTCAGGCGGAGCAATTAATAATTAAAGTAATGCGGAAATGCAGATTTTTTTGGTTGGGGTAGGGTGTATGCTTGAAAAAATAGTAGTCATCACAGGACCTACGGCGGCGGGGAAGACGGGGCTTGGGGTGCGGTTGGCGCAGCAGTTCGGCGGTGAGGTTGTTTCGGCGGACTCGATGCAGGTCTATCGTGGGCTTAACGTCGGGACGGCGAAGCCGTCTGCGTTGGAGATGGACGGGGTGCCGCATCATATGATTGATGTGGCGGAACCGGGTGAGGCGTATAGTGTGGCGCGGTATGTGGCGGAGGCGCGGGACTGTGCGGATGATATTTTGCGGCGGGGGAAGCTGCCGATTTTGGTGGGTGGCACGGGGCTGTATATTGATTCCTTGCTTGCGGGACGGGACTTTGCGGCGAAGTCGGAGGAGGGAGACGAACGGGCGGCAGAATGCCGCCCCTACAGAGACGCGTTGGCTGAACGTTATGAGCGTGAGGGTGCTGAGACCTTGTGGCGGGAGTTGCAAGAGGTTGACCCCGAGACCGCCGAGCGACTGCATCCGAACGACAAAAAACGGGTACTGCGAGCCTTGGAGGTCTATCAGCTAACGGGGCAGACGATGACGGCGCACAACGCGGCGACACGGCGGGTGCCGCCCCGATATGAGGCGGTAAAAATCGCACTCACGGCACGGGAGCGGGGCGATTTGTATCGGCGGGTTGACAAACGGGTGGATGCGATGCTGGATGCGGGGCTTTATGCGGAAGTCGCCGACCTCTTGCAAAGCGGGTTGCCGCCTGCGTGTACGGCGATGCAGGCGATCGGGTATAAAGAGATGGCTCGTGCGGTGGCGGGAGAGATTTCGCTTGAGGAGGCTGCGGCACTCATCAAGCAGGAGAGCCGCCGGTATGCCAAGCGGCAGCTCAGTTGGCTGCGGCGTGACGAGACGGTGCGGTGGATTGAATGGGACGGCGAGCCTGATTTCGCCGAGGCTGTCCGAGTTTCGACAGAGTTCTGCCGAGATGCGGGTATAATGGACAGGTAGACAAAAACGGCGGATTATGGTAAACTAAGGTGAGCCGTTTTTTTATTTGTGAGAAAGAAAGGGCGGTACATAATGCAAAAATCATTGAACTTGCAAGAGACATTCCTCAACCAAGTGCGGAAGGCCAAACTGCCGGTGACGGTTTTTCTGGTCAACGGGTTCCAACTCAAGGGGTTGGTGACAGGCTTTGACAACTTCACTGTAGTGCTGGATTCGGAGGGGAAACAGCAGTTGATTTACAAGCACGCTATCTCCACGATTGTGCCGGCACGGACGGTGGATTTGACGGGGGAAGCGTAAAAAGGACAGAATCTATGCAACGAGCCAGTTTTACAAAAGTGATATCCATCATCCTCTGCGGGTTTTTGCTGATTTACTTCGGCGTGAACCTCGTGCAGTCGGCGCGTAATCCTCTGCGGACGGCTCCGGCGATTACCATGCAGTCTGAGGACAGCTTTTTCGCGCCCGGCGTATTGATTCGGGACGAGACGGTCATCAACGTGCGTTATCCCGTGGTGGCCGCTTTGGTGCGGGAGGGTGAGCGGGTCTCCGTGGGTATGGCATATCTCGTGTCCTATGCGAGCGAGGCCGACCGAGAGCGGGAGATGCGGCGCGGTCAGTTGGAGCAGGAGATTGCGGGCTTGGAACTTCGGCTCGCGGCTGACGGCGGACTGCATACAACGGCGAGCGTGGAGGCCGAAATTCGGCAAGGGATTCGTGACCTCGGGTTTGCTGCGCGGCAGGGAGATTTGGGACAGCTGGAAGACCAGACCATTGCGCTGCGCACCTTGGCTCTGGCCGGGGACAGGGAGGGTCTGGCACGGCGTTTGGAGACGCTGGAGTCGGAGCTTGAGACATTGTTCGGTGCGGCCGCCGCTGCCAATGTGACGCCCATTGTCGCTGACCGGGCGGGGGTGTATAGTGCGCGGTTGGACGGGTATGAGTCTCTGTCGCCCGCGGATTTGGAGCGGTTTGATGTGGAGATTGTGCGGGAGATTTTGGAACGGCGCGTCTCGCCGCCGCAGCACGGGGCGGGGAAGCTGATCGCCGGGTCTGTCTGGTACTATGCGGCGATTGTCCCGGAGGCGGAAGCGGGGCATCTGGCCGAGCGGCTCGTGGGCAGTTTGCCCAATCGGGTGACGGTGATTTTCTCGGAGCTCGCCGGAGTGGAGATTCCCATGCGAATCCACTCGCTGGGTGTGCCGCAGGACGGGTATCGCTTGGCCGTGTTTTCTGCAAATACGGCATTGACGGAGACGATGGGCCTGCGGCAGACGGAGGCGAGAATCGTCTATGACACTTTTACGGGAATACGCGTTCCGCATGAGGCCCTGCATCGGGGTGAGCCGAACGCGGAGACGGGAATCGCCCCTGCCTATGTGTTCACGCTCACGGTGGGGACTGCCGAGCAGCGATTTGTGACCGTGCTCTTTGAGGGGCCGGATTATTATCTCGTGCGTCCCGATATGAGCAGGAGCACGGACGCGGGCGCGCTGCGGGACGGGAATACGATTATTGTGCGGGCGAGAGATTTGTATGACGGCAGGGTGTTTCGGTAAGTTTGGGATAATGTAAAATGTAGAGTTTAGAATGTAGAATTGTTGTAAATTTAAATGATGCGGCTTTGCGGCATATCGCCATTCTGCACTCTGCATTCTAAATTCTACATTTGACAAAGGGAGCGGTGCAGCGTGAATATCACAGACAACATAGCCCGCTTGCGGGCGGATATTGACCGTGCGGCGGTGCAATCCGGCCGCTCGGGTTCGGACATCACGCTTGTGGCGGCTACGAAGATGCAGAGTGCCGAGGCCGTTCGGGCGGCGATCGCCGGCGGGGTGGATGCTTGCGGGGAAAATCGGGTGCAAGAGCTTATGGAGAAGCAGGCCGCCGAAGCTTATGTGGGCGCGCCGTTGCATTTTATCGGGCATTTGCAGAAGAATAAGGTGCGTAAAGTGGTCGGAGCGGTTGATTTGATTCAATCCGTGGATTCTCTGCCGTTACTCTCAGCGATTGACCGTGTGGCGGGAGAGTTGGGGATTGTGCAGGAGACCTTGATACAGGTGAACATCGGACTGGATGCGGACAAGTTCGGGCTGGACGCACAGGGGCTTGCGGATTTCATCGCCGAGGCGGCTTCACTCCCGCATATTCGGGTGCGGGGCCTGATGACGATGCTGCCTTTGGAGGCGGATTCTAAGGAGATGCGTAAATTGTTTGCGCAGATGTATCAAGTTTTTGTTGACATAAAACGAAAAAACTTGTATGATACTATAGATATGGACTATTTGTCGATGGGTATGAGCGGCGATTTCTATGAGGCCATTTTAGAGGGCGCGAATATGATTCGTGTTGGCAGTACGATTTTCGGACATAGATAGATATAGAAGACATATAAAAGATATAACAAGCAGGAGGACACACGCATGGGTTTTATGGATGAGCTGAGAAAGCTCGCGCGCCCTACGGATGACTATTACGACGACGAGTTCGAGGATTTCTCCCCTCGGCAGGCCGAGCGGGTTTCCGTAGAGCCGCGGACCGCGCCCCGCCGTGAGCGGGAGCGTGACAGAGAGCGCGACCGTGACAGAGACCGTGATTGGAGCCGTGACCGAGACGAGCCGCCTGCACGTCCGCGCGGCGGCGGGTACTTCACGCCCGAGACACACGGCAGGGACACGAACAAGGTTGTCAACATCCACGCTACGACCCAACTTCAGGTTGTCTTGGTGAAGCCGGAGCGGTTTGAGGCCGCCGCAGAGATTGCAGACCACCTGCGGGACAAGCGGACGGTAGTGTTGAATTTGGAATCGACCAACAAGGAAATCGCCAGACGGCTGATTGACTTCCTTTCGGGCGTTGCCTACGCGCAGGACGGGAAGATTAAAAAAGTTGCCGTGAGCACGTATATCATCACGCCCTATAACGTCGATTTGATGGGCGATTTGATTGATGAGTTAGAGAATAACGGGCTGTATTTCTAACCGTATGCTGTATTTTGTGGGGGCGAATAGTATTCGCCCCCACAATGACCCACAGACCCCAAACCCCCGTCAGAAAGGTTGATAATCTATGTTGACGCCCCAGGATATTCAAGAAAAAATCTTTGGAAAAGCCGCATTTGGTGGCTATGATACGGCTATGGTGGACGACTTTTTGGAGTTGGTTTACGACGATTACAGCGCACTCTACAAAGAGGGCGCGATTTTGAAGAGCAAGCTCAAGGTGCTCGTGGAAAAGGTGGAGGAGTATCGTTCCACCGAAGACTCCATGCGCATGGCTCTGCTCACGGCGCAGAAGATGGCGGGCGAGATTCAAGCCGAGGCGCGGAAGAAAGCCGATGCCGTTGTGGCCGATGCCCACGAGCAGGCCAAGCGTCGGAGCGTGGAGCTGCGGCAGAAGTTAGCCGCCGAAGAAGCGCGGCTCAAAGAGGCGGAACGCAAGACGGCTCTCTTCAGCGAGCGGGTGTTGGACATGATTGCCGAGGAGCAGACCTTTATTGAGCAGCTCAAAGATTTTAGTCTTGCAAACCCGGCGGCAGTAGAGCCGAACCCGGCCCTCTCCGCTTCGCCGAAACCCGTCCCCGCGGCGGAACCGGAGCCTGTGCAGGAGCGTCCGATTGCCACGCCGATTGAGCCTGTCATCGCCGTGCCGATTCCCGTGGCTGAGGCCCCTGTAGAGGACGCGTTTTCATTGGATGAGATGGAATCTTCCGTGGGTGCGTATTTAGCGCAGGAGGTCAGCCGCATGTCGGTGGATCCGGAGGAGTCTTTGGATGATGATTCGCCTTTTGTGGAGGACGTGACCGTATCGGCCAGAGTGGTTGCCAGAGACCCCTTTGACGAGCCTGAGAAGACCGCCGATGTAGACTTTCTCAAGATGTTTGACCAAGACCACATCGAAGAACCTGTGCCGGAACCCGCGCCGGAGCCGGAACTCAAGAGTGCGCCCATTCAGACGAGTGATGCCAGAGCGGACGAGAAGCTTGACATCGCCCGCAGTATCTCCAGCGCATTGGGTGACACGGAGGAGATTTCCGTGGACAGGGATGCTTTCTACGATGACGAGGGACAGCCGACCACGACCCGTCCGAAGTTCGATTTTGACGATTTGCAGTTCGGCACAAATTTCCACGACGAGGATGATATATAGAATACAGACAAAGGGCGGCCAAACGGCCGCCCTTTATTGGAAGGAGAACGGATTATGCTTTTAGCTTTACTATTTGGACTTGCGATTTTTCTGGCGGACAGAATTATCAAGATTTTCATTTTGAACAATTTTGCGCTGGGCGAGACACGGGACTTTATTCCCGGCGTGTTGCAGCTCACCTATGCGCAGAATACGGGGATGGCGTTCGGGTTTTTGGCAGGTCATTCTTGGATTCCGATTGTGCTCACGCCGCTGATTTTGGGCGGTTTGGGTGTGATTGTTGTGAAAAATATGTTCCCCTGTAAGGTGCAGCGTCTGGCCTTGGTTGCCATCATGGCCGGGGGGCTTGCGAACTGGGTAGACCGATTGGCTTACGGTTTCGTGGTGGACATGTTCGAGCCTGTTTTTATGCGCTTTGCCATCTTTAACTTGGCCGATGCGTTTATCACCGTGGGCGGGATTGTGTTCGTTGCAGTCTATGCAATGGCGGAGATTCGGCGGGCGAGGGAGAAGCGAAAAGGGCAAGCGGAGACGGAGCGGGATAGTGAATAGGGAAATCATAGTCGGCCCCGACGAGGGCGGGGTGCGGATTGACGCATTCCTCGCCGCTCGGTTGGAGGACATGAGCCGCAACGCCGTCCAGCGGGCGATTGCGAGCGGTGAAATCACCTTTGCGGACGGGCGGGCGATTGCCAAGAGCTATGTCGCCGCGCCCGGAGACTGTTTCGTCTGCGATTTGGCGGAGCCTGAGGAAATCGAGGCCGTGCCGCAGGATATTCCGCTGGACGTGGTGTATGAGGACGATGCCGTTATCGTGGTGAACAAGCCGCGGGGGATGGTGGTGCATCCCGCGCCGGGGCATCCCGACGGGACTTTGGTGAACGCTTTGCTCTATCATTGCGCCGCCAGTTTGTCGGGCGTGGGCGGTGCGATGCGGCCGGGGATCGTGCATCGGTTGGACAAGGATACGTCGGGATTGCTCATTGCAGCGAAGTCCGATGAAGCGCATCGGGTTTTGTCCGACCAGCTTCGGGACAGGAGTTTGACCCGTGTATATGAAGCCGTTGCCATCGGACGCATCGGGCAGGACGAGGGTGTGATTGACGCGCCCATCGGGCGGCATCCGGCGGACCGCAAGCGGATGAGTACTTCGGCCAAGGTCGCACGGGATGCTGTGACGTATTTTAACGTTTTGACCCGATACAACGGGTTTACGCACGTCCGCTGCCGCTTAGAGACGGGGCGGACGCATCAGATTCGGGTGCATTTGACGAGCATCGGGCATCCTTTGCTCGGCGATTTGGCCTATGGGCGAAAGCGCGGGGACAAGGGGATTTCAGGGCAATGTTTGCACGCGCGGAGTTTAGGGTTTACGCATCCTGTGACGGGGGAGCGGGTCTTGCTTACGACGGAGTTGCCGGGATATTTTGTTGAGGTGCTCTCGAAGTTGGGGACAGGAGAAGGGGTGTAGGGGCGGCCATTGGTTGCCCTTTTAATTTGTTGTTTATGGGGGCGAAGCCTCCTTTTCCAAAGGAGGTGGCAGGCGCAGCCTGACGGAGGATTCCGAGCGGCACGTCACCTCGTAGGGCGCGACGCGCCCTACAGGGTCAAGGGCAATCCTCAGTCAGCTACGCTGACTGCTCCTTTGGAAAAGGAGCCTTTGCGCAATATAATAGCCCAATTCTTGATCTTACCTTCTCCTTTGTTGGAGAGGATTTTTTAATTTTTCTATTGACTTTTTGTCGCAACAAAACTACAATTAACGTAGCGACAAAAAAGGAGGTGGAATATGTCGCAAAAGAAGATAGGCCGGCCGGTATCGCTCAATCTGAAAGACACGATGTTCCGTGTTCGCCTTGATGGTGCTTACGTGGCAAAACTAGATGAATGCGCAGAAGAGCTAAAGACCACACGCTCGGACATTGTACGAAAAGGGATTGACAAGATACATGGTAGCCTCAAAAAAAAATAGAGGGAAGCGGCGCAAATCCCACAAAGAAAGCCGCCACTTCCCACACACCAACAACTGCCCGAAGGCAATCGCAGCGTAAATATTATATCATGCGCTGCGTATCCTTTCAAGGTGTTGTCGGAAACATGAAAGGAAGATTTTTATGTATAGCATTTTAGAACAATTTGCTCTTGGAAATATCTCGCCTGAAAACCAATCGCTCGAGAAAGGTTCGCCTGAGGACAAGGCACTAACGCAAATCGTAAACGCCGAGGTGGCACTCTTCTCCGCTTTGGCCTTGGAAAAACATGGACTTCTTACAGACTATAGTGAGGCACAATTGGAGCTGAATCATCTGACTGCCGTGAAGAATCGGATTTACGGCTACAAATTAGGGGTGTTGATGACAGCCGAGGCTTTTGTAACAGGCGGAGATTTGGTTGCGGGGGCGTAGTTGGTAGTGGTATAATGTAGGGGCGGTCATTGGCCGTCCGTGCCCGTATCATACCTTGTGTAATCCGAGAAACGGCGGACGGCCATTGGCCGCCCCTACAATCGGTTATACCCGATTCGGCCTTGGAATCTTAATCATAATCACCGCCTCCGTCTCCGTGCCACCTTGCTCAATGTAGGCGTTGAGGCCCGCCTGTTTCAGCATGGCAATCCCCCGATGAATCGTGTTGAGGAACAGGCGCACGTCTTTGATGACGTAGAGCGGCTTCGGCGGCTGGGCTTTCGGCTCCTCTGCCGCTTCCGGCAGGGGGGCGGTGAGGTAGGCGTCGATGTACTCTTCCGACCGCGCCACGGTGAGTTCGTGTTGGATGATGTGCTCCAATACCTCATACCGTTCCCGGTTGCTGCCGAGGCGGAGGAGGGCGCGGGCGTGGCGTTCGGACAGGCCTGTTTGCTTGAGGCGGTTTAGCATCTCACGGGGGAGTTTGAGGATGCGGAGCTTGTTGGCAACGGCTGACTGGCTCTTGCCCACACGCCGTGCGGCCTCTTCTTGGCTCATGTCGAAGGTCTGGATGAGTTGGCTGAGGCCCTCGGCCTCCTCGATGTAGTCGAGGTCACGGCGTTGGAGGTTTTCAACCAAAGCGATGAGCGAGGACTCCTCCATGTCTACGTCCAGAACGATGCAGGGGACTTTGGCGAGGCCCGCGAGCCTTGCGGCACGGAGCCTGCGTTCTCCCGCGACGAGTTCGTAGCCCATCTTGTGCCGTCTGACGGTGAGCGGTTGGAGTACGCCGTAGCGGGTGATGCTGTCGGCGAGTTCTCTGAGGTCGGCGGCGTCGAAATACTTGCGCGGCTGGGCGGGATTTGGTACGATGTCCGAGAGGGCAAGGAAATAGAGTTGGTCGGTTTGATAGAGACCGTGCTTTTTCACGAGTTGCAAGCGATTCACCCCATTTACACACATCTTGTGCTGATAAAGCAAGGATATACTATATCTGGTGCACATGGTGGCGAAATGCGGCGGGGCTTTCCCGAATAATCACACGATTGGGCACTACTTTTCACGAGGCCTGTCGATGAGAGGAGAAGAAGCGATTATGGACGCAAGAAAACTGAACAAATTTACCTCATGTGGTGGTTGCGCAGCGAAGCTACCCCAAGGGCTATTGCAGGACGTGTTACAAAACATCCCGACATTCGCCGATGAGCGGCTGCTCGTGGGCTTTGACACATCCGATGACGGTGCGGTGTATCAATTGCGGGACGACCTCGCCATGATTCACACGACGGATTTCTTCCCGCCTATGGTGGAAGACCCGTATCTCTTCGGCAAAATCGCCGCCGCCAACGCGATGAGCGATGTCTACGCCATGGGCGGCGAGGTGGCGACTGCTTTGAACATTGTTGCATTTCCCGAGGACGAGAACTTGAGCGTCCTCGCCCAGATTTTGCGGGGCGGGGCGGAGAAAGTCAAGGAGGCGGGCGGTGTACTCTGCGGCGGCCACTCGATTGCCGACCCCGTGCCGAAGTACGGCCTCTCCGTGACGGGGACG
>Ga0131853_10000454_pt1 | contig 75268 bp, 72 predicted proteins | sample TergutLab28metaG_FD_92764 | JGI IMG/M metagenome (GOLD analysis project Ga0131853, IMG submission 92764) | Labiotermes labralis P1 segment gut microbial communities from Petit-Saut dam, French Guiana - Lab288 P1 (version 2) (version 2) | ecosystem: Host-associated > Arthropoda: Insects >... | reverse complement strand
GACTTGAACTATATTTTGCACCCAAATGGCACAGTTTATCGCACACAGCATTGACGGTTGTAGCGCGGTAAATAATGGCGGCATGATGCAAAAGGCGACTACGCGTAAACTGTGGGGGTGTTTGAGTTTTTGGCACTTTACAATAAATAGGGCTTTTTTGTTTGCTTTATTAAGCGGAACTTGCTATAATATGGGGTGTAAGCGTATATTTTTTTGCTTTTAGATGCTATAACAATGCAATATCACAGTAAGCACTATCAAACGCTTAAAAGGAATGAATATGAGTTTCTCCGAAAAAATTAAAATTGTTAGGGATAAATTATTTTTGAGTCAAGAAAAGTTGGCTCACGAGATAGGTGTAAGTTTTGCTACTATTAGCAGGCTTGAGAATAATCGCACCGAACCGAGCCTTGATACTCGGCGCAGGTTTTTTGAATTTTGCGAGAGTAAGGGTATATCTTTTGACGGGGAGGTAAGTAGATAATGGCATCAATAATTGATAACAAGAAAAAAACCATGCTAGAGGCATTTAGAAACGAACTCAAGAAAACCGAGAGCGTGGATATAATGACAGGGTATTTTTATTTTTCTGGCTTTAATGAACTCGCTGACGAGTTGAAGGATAAAAAGATTAGAATCCTTGTTGGAATGACTATTGACCCAAAGAAGATTGGCGAGGTATCGGCAGCGGTTAAATATAGTAAAGATATTTGTCTTGACTCGTATTCTATACCGCCATATCCGATAAGAGGCAAGAGTCAAACAATGAACGACTATGTTGATAGTTTTGTGGGAATGTTTAACAAGTCAATTTTAGCAGAGGAATTTGACGACACGGATAGTCGCAAGGTTTTTGAAATGTTTTTGCAAAAGTTAATTGACGGCTCTTTAGAGATTAGACTTGCTAGTGTAAGAAAGCATGGCAAGGCTTATGTTTTTACTTATGCCAAAGAACACACAGGCATGGGTGTTTATAAAGGAAGCGTGATAATGGGTTCGTCAAACTTTACCTATAATGGTTTAGTAGGGCAAGGTGAATTAAACGAGCCTCTTAATACAAACGAAAAATACGAAGAATACAAATCGGAGTTCGAGGAGCAATGGAACGACTCAAAGGCTGTAGATATAAATATCGAGGGTAATGACGATTTTGTAAAAAAACTAAAAGAGAGATTGTATATTTTTGCCCAGCCTTCGCCATATAGCGTTTATGCGCGGATATTGTTTGAATTGTATAAGCCGCTAGATAATTGCAGAGTTCAATCGCCGAGTCAAATAACGGGTGGCAAATTTAGTAATCTAAAATATCAAGTGGATGCTATCAAATATGGTGTGGATTGTGTAAATAAAAATAATGGTGTAATCATAGCGGATGTCGTTGGTCTTGGAAAATCAATAATTGCATCAGCGATAGCGCGTAACTTAGACATGGATAAAACGGTTATTATTGTGCCGCCACATCTAGTTGACCAATGGGAAGAATATAATCAAGATTTTGGCTTGAGAGGTGCAAAGGTTTATAGTAGCGGCAAAATTGAAGAAGCCTATAAAAGATATGCAGCGGATAATCAACCTATCTTATATATTATAGACGAGGCACACCGCTATCGCAACGAACTAAGCGAAGCGTATATGCAACTACATCAACTGACGCGCTCTAATCCCGATAATAAAGTAATTCTTCTTACAGCGACACCATACAATAATCGCCCGCACGATGTATTCGCGCTTATTAAATTATTCCAATCTCCAAGCCGCTCTACAATTAGGTCGGTGGATAATTTGGGTGTGAGCTTTGCTAGTCTTTTTGCTGAATATGCAAAACTAGAAAAAGAAGGCAAACAAGGTCGTAACGAAATTATAGACGAAAAACTAAAAGACCTAAGTCAAAAATTGAGAGTGCTAATAGAGCCTGTTATCGTAAGACGCAGCAGGATTGATTTGACAGAGGTTAAAGAATACGCAGACGACCTAAAAGCGCAGGGAGTAGCTTTCCCAAAAGTTGTAGGTCCCAAAGTTGTTGAATACGATTTGGGAGAGATTAGAGAGCTATATCTTGATACGCTAGATAAATTGAGTGTTGAACATACTTGTGCAAGGTATAATGCTGCAAACTATCTAAATAATCACGCCGAATTTATGGACACATACGGCGATTTCTTTGAGGCGACAGATATTAGATTGTTCCAAAAAAACTTGGCTCAATTTATGAAACGATTGCTTGTGATGCGCTTTGAAAGCTCAAAAGACGCATTTAGAAAAACATTAAGTAGCTTGATTGATTCTTACGAGAATATTATTAAGTGGTGGGATAAAGGATTTGTGCCTATCAAGAAGGCTGGCTATCTTGGCGACCCAAGCGATATGGATATTACTGATGTTGACGAGATATTGGACGCTGTGTCCGACCCGGATAACGAACCGCTAGATGCTGCAAAAGCAAAAAAAGAGGGCATGAAATTTAAGCGTGAGTTATTCAAGACTGATTATATAGACGCGGTTAAAAATGATATTCAACTATTATCGGCAATTAGAGATAAGTGGTTTGCTGGCGGCAAAATAGGGGCAGACCCTAAGTTTGACGAGGTTAAATCGCATATTGACAAATTGCAAAAAGAAAACAAAGGTCGCAAAATTGTTATATTCTCGTCATTCTCTGATACAGCGGAATATATAAAAGACTTGCTAGAAAAACACAATTATCGAGCGTTGCTTTATAAAGGTGGGCTTGCAAAAACTCAAAGACAAATAGTTAAACAAAATTTTGACGCGTCACATAATGCGGCAGAGCAAGTCAATGATTTTGATATTATCGTGGCAACTGATGCGCTAAGTGAGGGTTTCAACCTCAACCGCGCGGGCGTTATTATCAACTATGATATTCCTTACAATCCTACAAGAGTTGTGCAAAGAATTGGTCGTATCAATCGTATCAACAAAAAGATGTTTGATAATATTTTTATCTATAACTTTTTTCCGACGGATATTGGCGAAGGCAACACAAGAATAAAGGGCATATCCACTCTAAAGATGCTGCTTATAAATAACATAGTAGGCTCGGACACAAAGACACTAACACCCGACGAAACTTTAGAAAGTTACTTCAAAAATCAATACGAAGAAGCGGACAAAGGGTCTAACGATAAAAGTTGGGATAATGAATATCGCAACACCTATAATGCAATCAAGCACAATGTGGAGTTAGAAAGAGATGCGGCGGCAATTCCGGAGCGCGTAAAAATTGTCCGCAAAGGCAAGGCAACCGATGTTGCAATCTCTTTTGCAAAGCGCGGCGATAATGTGCTGTTTGCATTAGCCGAGAGTGATAGTATCGAGGCAGAGATTTTGCCAGCCGATAAAGTGCTGGGTTTCTTTAAGGCAGACAAAGACGAGAAAGGCTTTAAGTTAGACGAAAATCTTGACGCTAAATTTGCTAAACTTCGCAAGGCGATAGCCAAGCCACCAAGCAAAGTTAAACTAGATAAACGAAAAGGTAAGGCTATTGACAATGTAGAAAAATTGTTGTTGCTTTGCGTTGCACAAAAAAATTACCTAACGGATTTGATAGAGTCAATAAGAGTATATGATGACCTTAGTGACGGGGAGTTAAAATACCTTGCGGCAATCAAGGTTAAAAAATCTGATGCGTGTAAGGTTGTCGATAAAATAAAGGAATTGATACCGGAGCATTATTTGATGCAAATCAAGAATAAGGCAGAGAGTATTGATAGCATTACCGAGATAATTATGTTTACGGAGGATTTGAGAAATGCTAACGATTAGTCAAGCAGAGGAAATTCTAAAAAAAGAATATGACCAAAGCAATTATTTGTATTTGGTAGATAACGAATTGCTACCCGATTTTGAGAGCGCAACACATATTGTTCAGCATAGCAGTAGTCTTTTTGCAAGCGTAACGCAACTAGGCGAATCACGCGCTTGTGATGTATCGGTATTTGAGGTTGTACTTAACGCGGGCGTTCAGAATCGCCGAGTAGCCATAACGCAAGAGATGTTTAAGATTTTGCGCCAGCACCGCATCAACAATGCGATAGTCACATTTAGCAATCACGACAAAAAGAATTATCGCTTTTCGCTACTAACAAGCAAATACGAATTTGACGGCGACACAGTAGTTAAGGTTCTATCTAACCCGCGCCGCTATTCCTACAGCTTAGGCTATGGCACAAAAACAAAAACAGCTTATGATTTTCTTCTAAAGAAAGGCAAGGTTTCAACGCTGGATGAATTAGTAGCAAGGTTCTCGCTAGAGGTGGTTAATAAGCAGTTTTATAGTCAAATTGCAGAGCGTTTTACCGAGTTAGTGGGCGGTAAGCGTGATAATGTAGCATACAAAGGCTTACTTAATTTGCATAGTGTTGTTGATAGAAATAAATACGCAGAGTTTGCGGTGCGTCTTATCGGCAGAATAGTATTTTGTTGGTTTTTAAGAGAGAAAAAAAGTGATGCGGGATTGCCGTTGATGCCAGATAGCGTATTGTCGTTAAACGCAATAGAAGAAAACGCTGAATACTACAACACGATATTAGCACCATTATTTTTTGAGGTGCTAAATACTGTGCGAAATCGCCGCCAAGGCAAGTTTGGTGTTGAGGATAAGTTTAATCAAATACCATACTTAAACGGCGGATTATTTTCGCCGCATAAACCCGACGACCTATATAAATATACGGCAAGCAGCGAAAGCGCGGCAATGGGATTAGTGACGATACCTAATCAATGGTTCAAAGATTTTTTTGCGGTTTTGGGCGAATATAATTTTACAGTAGACGAAAACACATCATACGATGTTGAACTATCTATCGACCCCGAAATGTTAGGTCGTATCTTTGAAAACCTGCTTGCTGAAATCAATCCTGAAACAGGCGAGAGCGCAAAGAAAAGCACAGGCAGCTTTTATACCCCGCGCGATATTGTTGACTATATGGTTGATAGTAGCCTTTTGGAATACCTAAAAGAGAAAACGGATATTGATGAGGAGAAACTAAAAACAATAATTAGTTATGCGCGGGATAATGGCGACGCGGCATTAGAAACTGCTGAACGCAAAAAAATTATAAACGCGCTATATACGCTAACTGTTCTCGACCCAGCGTGTGGCTCGGGAGCGTTCCCAATAGGGATGCTGCAAAAAGTTGTATATATCTTGCAAGAGGTAGACCCATTATGTAATTTGTGGTTTGATAAGGTTTGCGAAAATGTGCCAATGCTGGTGCGCAGAGAATTTGAAAAAAAGAGTTTTGACTACATTCGCAAATTGCTTGTAATTCAAAAAACTATTTTTGGTGTAGATATTCAACCGATAGCAGTCGAAATATCAAGACTTCGTTGCTTCTTGTCTTTAATCATAGAAGAAAAGGTTGACGATGCAAAAGATAATAGAGGTGTTAATCCGCTGCCTAATCTTGACTTTAAGTTTGTAATCGCTAATACTTTGATTGAATTAGAAGACGGAACGGAAACGCAGGTGGATGGAGTAAAAAGAACGGCTGTGCAAGCTACGCTATTTGAGGTGGAAGACCACATTAGCGAGTTAAAAAATGTAAGAGAAGAATATTTTAACGCGGATAGCGGGCGGCGCGCAGAATTAAGAGAGGAGTTTGGCGATATTCAAAAAAAGATGTTCCAAGCATCTCTATATAAGTTTCAAAAAATGTCGGGGTCAGACCGTTATCAAAGATTATCTAATTGGTCGCCATTCAAAAACGAAATGACCCCATGGTTTGACCCAGAGTGGATGTTTGGTGTTCAAGGCGGCTTTGATATTGTAATTGGCAATCCGCCGTATATTAAGATTCAAAATATAGATAAAGAACAAGCTAAGACATTAAAGAAGAAATACAAGTCTGCGACAGGAAAATTTGATATTTATGTACTTTTTGTAGAGAGAGCCGTTGAACTTGCAAAAGAGAAGGGTGTTTGTGTGTATATTCAGCCACACAGGTTTATTAGTGCTGATTATGGTAGCGGAATGAGAAAGTGGATATATGGCGCAAAAGCATTAAGTAAATTTATCCATTTTGGAGTGAGCCAAGTTTTTGATAATGCCATTACTTATACAGGAGTATTTTTCTATAAAAAAGAAAGCGATAAAATTCAATTTGCTTATGCTGAATCTAGCGACTTATATTCTTTAGCATTCCAGCATAAAAACTATGACGAGCTTCAAGAGCCATGGACTTTTAGCGCATCAAGCCACACAGTTTTAGATAAGATATTTAACGCTCCTACTAAAGTGGCTAGATATATTTGAGGGTGTTTATCAAGGCGCAATAACAGTTGGGGATGATATTTTTATTCTTGAGGGAAGCAATGAAGGTGGTGTTTTTAGTGGCTATTCAAAGAGCTTAGAAAAGTCGGTTAGAATTGAGAGCGAAATAATGAAACCGCTTCTTAAAGGCGAGGATATTAAAAGATATTCGCAACCTGTCAATCAAAGCTATATTTTTTATCCTCATATAATAGATGCAAAAGGTAAAACTAATCCAATAGACGAAAAAACCTTGATTGAAAAATATCCTTTAGCGTATCAATACATTTCAAATTTTAAGAATTATTTGATTGATAAAAAAATCAAGTATAAAACAAATCCTACTTGTTGGTATTCATTGCATCGCGCTAGAGAAAAAAGAATTTTTGAATCAGATAAATTGATAACACCGCAGTTGCAAAACCATCCGAGCTTTGCCTATGATACAATGAAATGTTATCCCGACGCGGGCGGATATAGCCTTATTCCGATTAAAGAACATAATGAAAACTTATTTTACTATTATTCAATTCTTAATAGTAAATTGTTTTATTATTTTATAACATCAACAAGCACGGCATTTAATAACAATTATTATTATTTCAAAACAGCCTATATTGAGCCATTTAGATTTCCGTATGCGTCAGATAGCGTTATCAATGAGATAAAGACAATAGTTAGAAAAATTTTAGATTCAAAACAAGAATCAGTTACTATAAGTACAAAAGAAAACGAAGAACATATAGACCAACTTGTTTATAAATTGTACAACCTAACCCCCGAAGAAATCGCAATCGTGGAGGGCAAGGCATGAGCAAAAAAGAAAAAATAAAGACTAAATCGGAAAAGAAGCCAAGTGGGATAAAGAGTGCTATAAAGAATATAATGGCACTTGTAAAAAGCGGAGGCAAGGCGGAACTAAAATATTGTGTGGTTAACGGCAACTTATACACTTTATCGGAAATTGAAAAGCTAGGTTATCTTGAATTTTCATCTCGCACTAAGAAAGAGATGCCGAGCAAATTATATAAGTTTTTTCCTAATTTGTGGACAACTGAGCAGGGAAGTAAAAAGCCAATCAATTATTCTCATCAAGCACTTATAAACAACACTGTATTTATGCAAAGTCCAGAGTTCTTTGACGATGTGTATGATTCAGATTTACACATTAAGCAAGAGGAGTTTATAAACATAAGGTTAGTAAGTTACTGCCAAGCCTGTAGTATAAGCATTAGTGAAAAGCAAACTTATGGTGAGAGTCTATTGGAATTAGCAAAAGCATTTCATAAAACAGTCATAGAGGATAAAAGGGAGTATATATCAACTTTTACTAATTTGCCAAAATGCGAGAAAACAAAATTTAGATATATTATATTTGCTAAAGCAGTAGAAACTGAAATTCTAAAATGGTGCCTTAGGAAAGAAAAAGAGACAGGCGAGGAGTGGATGATTGCTATTCAAAATGTGTTGGTGGAAGAGTATTGCAATCATATCAAAAGGTTGCGTACTACTTTTCGCACAACCTGTTTTACAACTAGCTCATATTCCCAACTTATGTGGGGAGGGCTTTATGGTGATACACATAGAGGTTTTTGCGTTGAATATGAAATTGATAAGAGCGATAAAACGCAAGATGTTGCATTGGCAAACTTGTTTCCTTTAATCTATTGCAAGTCAAGACCAAACATGACTGAGAGGCTTGCTAATGTTTTTGATGGCGACTTTACATTTGAAAAAATGTGGGATGTATACTTTCATGGAGTATTACGCAAGGGGATAGAGTGGGCGCAACAGTTTGAATGGCGCTTTGTTTTGCCGATGGATAATGAAGACCCGTCAAAGTTTAGTCAACCATTTTTTAAGATTAGCAAAGTTTATTTGGGTAATAGAATGGCACATAAAGACAGAGCGGATATTATTGCAATATGCAAAGAAAAAAATATTCCATATATTGGCGTTACTCGTGCCGCCGATGTTTACCAAATGGAAGATTGCCCCGTTTTATGTGAAGAGTGTTTGCATTACAATGGCGGAGCAAAAAGTACAAAAAATTTAGACGAGGGGAAGGGAGTGTAGAGTGGCAGTAAGAGCCTACATTAACAAAAATACTCTGCAAGCCTTGCGCGGGCTTAAAAAGGTGTCGTTTGCTTATATTGAGAAAACGACAACTTTTACGCAAGCAATTATTACTAAATGGGAGGATGTCTCTCAAGTCGATGAGAAATCTTATCCAACAATAGTGCAAGCAAAAAAATTAGCAGAGTGTTATAGAGTTCCTTTTGCAGCGTTCTTTTTAGAGCATGATAAATTGCCACAAAGCAATTTGCCCAATATGGTTAATAAAAGAATTTTGCTATATGGTGTTTCCGAAGACGAAAGTTCGGTTAATCTTGCGATTTACGACTTACTTAATAAGCGTGATTTATTTATTGAAACTAGCAAAGAGTTAGGTAATGAGATAGAGCCTTTTGTTATGCCGACCATTGCAGGGGATGATGTTGTGGCATGGGGGCAAGCGTTGCGTTCATATTTTGAGTTGAATTTATCAGAACAATACAGGCTTAGTTCAAAAAGGCAGTTTTATCTATATCTAAGAAACAAAGTAGAGCGTAAAGGCATTTTTGTTAATTGTTTTTCTGGTGTACGCGTGGAAGAATGCAGGGGATTTGTGATTGTGGATAAGGTGCTACCTATCATAGGAATAAACGCTGAAGACCGTCCGCCCGCTAAAAGTTTTTCTATTATTCACGAGGTAGTGCATTTATTTAATAATGTATCGTCATTTTGTAATGTGTTCTTTGATAACGCGGCTAATGACGCGGACGAGGTCTTTTGTAATGCGGTTGCTGGTGAGGTGCTTGTTCCTAGTGATGCTTTAGATGTTATTATTAGAGAACAAAGATATTCTGTATTTAATAGCGAAACCATAAAGTTTATTGCAGAAAGATTTTGTGTTAGCAGAGAGGTTATAACAAGACGATTATTAAATATGGGCAAAATTGTTCAAAACGAATATGATACCTTGATTACGCTTTTTGCAACTGAACTAAAGCAAGAAAAAGAGAAAGCAAAAGCAAGTGGCGATAAGGGTATTCCAAAAAATGTGCCAAGAGAAACTTTTGATAAAATTAGCAATCAACTTTGTATTGCATTGTTGCATAGTTTTGGCGAAGGGTTAATGACTAGATATGATGTGGCTTCATATTTAGCAGTTAAGTCACGGCATATCGAGAAATTTTTAGGGGAGGTGTACGCATGGAATCGTTAATGATGCAAATATCCCTTTTCCAAAAAACTCCAAGATACATTATTGATACTTGCTCTCTTTTATCTCAAAAAGAAGGTGAAAGTCATAATAGAAAGCTCTATAAAACATTGTGGGCTAATATTGAGAAGCTATTGCAGGACGGCGAGATAGTCATATTGTCTGAAATTGAGGACGAAATTAAACATGGTGGTGACGAGGTGGCTGATTGGTTAAAAGCAGGAAACTATAAAACTATCTCATTGGATAAAAGCATTCAAAGTACTGCACGAGATGTGTTGAAAACCGCCCCCGAGATTATAGATTTTAAGGGCAAGTCGTCGGCAGATGTTTTTCTTATTGCTGCGGCAAAGGTTTATAATTTGACCGTTATAACCGAAGAAAATAAACAATCGCCTAAGAAAATACCGAAGGTGTGCGAAAAGGTGGGAGCGCGGTGCATAGGGAACTGGGTCAAATCAACGGGAGGGCCCCCTAACGCGTGATTTTGATTAGCAAAAAAATCAAACGGCGCGGTCTGATGGGGTTAAAACAGTTGATTAATTTTTTAAGGTATTATATAATGAGTTCAATATAATTTTTTAGTTGTGCAAAATTATTTGCATTGCTTAAAGGAGAAAAAATCAAAATGGAAAAATGTTTGATTAAAAAAGGTGTGGCAGAAATGATTGGCACAATGGTGCTGGTATTTATTGCTGTGGGTGTGGCTGTTGCTACGGGATCTTTAGGTTTTTATTTTAATCCTTCAGTTGACTTAGTGGCTACTGCACTTGCCTTTGGTTTGGTTATTGTTGCAATGGCATATACAATCGGGCGTGTGAGCGGGTGTCATATCAACCCTGCTGTGTCTTTTGGGGCGTTTTTATCTAAAAGAATGTCTTTAAAAGAATTTGGTGTGTATGTTGCATTTCAATTTGCAGGTGCTATATTGGGTGCGGCGCTATTGTATACTGTAGTATTTTTGACGGGTATTGATGCGGCTAGTTTGGCTGTGTGGGGTACAAATGGATATGTGGCGGCAGAATCAACTGCTAATGGAATTATTGCGGCACTTATTATTGAAATTGTTTTGACATGTATTTTTGTGTATGTAATCTTGGCAGTGACAAGCAAAAAAGGTGATGCTAAAAGAGCGGGGATTATTATTGGTTTGACATTGACTTTGGTTCATCTAATCGGAATCAATTTCACCGGAACCAGCGTCAACCCAGCTAGAAGTTTTGGACCGGCGCTTATGGCGCTTGCATTTGGCGGCGGAAGTTATGCATTGGCTGAAGTTTGGTTATTTTTAGCGGCTCCTATGGCGGGGGCATTATTAGCTGCATTATTATTTAAATATTTGCATGCTAAAGAAGAAGAAAGCGAGATTTCTGTTAAATTAGAGGAATAAGTTTTTTATGCACTAGGAAATATTGATGCAATCAAAAAATGCTGGCGTCAACAAAAAGGGCATCAATGCAAGATGCCCGAAGTGCCGCAAGGTGCAAGCCAAGCCTCGAAGACCTCATAGCACGGGCTTATGTGCCCTAAGGGCACTTTTGTTCTAATGATGATATATTTGCAGAATGATAAATTTAGGACTATTTTCTAATACTAAATTTTTCATTCTGCTTTTTATCGCTAAGTTGTCATCAATGTTTTTTGGCAAAGAGAGGATTCTATGAGTAATATAGTGTGTCCTAAATGCAAAGAGTCATTTAAACTAGATGGTTCTGTTTATAGTGATATAATTAAGCAAGTTAGGGATGATGAATTTAATAAAGAATTAAATGAGAGGCAAGCACAAGCAGCAAAGGAATTAGACTTGGCTGTTGATGTTGCTAAAATGGCTGTAAAAAATGAGTTTTTAGAGCAGGTTTCTCATTTGAAAAATGAGCTGGCAACAAAAGATAGTGCTTTAAAATTAGAGGTTGAAAGAAAAAATTCTGCCATAAATGAATTAAATTCTAAAATGCAATTACATATTAAAAACACTGTGGCAGAAATTGAAAAAGAGAGGGATAATTTAAAAAGTGCGCTTGAATTAAAGGATACTGAAAAATTATTAAATGAAAAGACATTAAAAGAGTCTTATGAACTACAATTAAGGCAAGAAAGAGAAAAAACAGAGTATTATAGAGATTTAAAAGCAAAGCAGTCTACTAAATTAATGGGCGAGAGTTTAGAGCAGCATTGCCAAAACATGTTTAATATGTTTAGAGTCACTGCATTTAAAAATGCATATTTTGAAAAGGATAATGAGGCAAAAGAGGGGACAAAGGGTGATTTTATTTTTAGGGAAAAAGATGAAAACGGAAACGAATTATTGTCTATAATGTTTGAAATGAAAACTGAAAATGATGCAACTGAGCAAAAAAGGACTAATGAGAGTCATTTTGCTAAGTTAGATAAAGATAGAATAAAAAAGGGATGTGAATATGCTGTGCTGGTGTCGCTGTTAGAACTAGACAATGATTTTTATAATAGCGGGATAGCGGATGTGTCATATAGATTTGATAAAATGTTTGTGGTTCGTCCTAATAGCTTTATTGCGATTATAAGCATTTTAAGAAATCAAGCGCTTAATTTAGTTGAGTCTAGGGCAGAACTGGTTAGGGTAAAAGAGCAGAATATTGACATAACTAATTTTGAGAATGCTTTGATTGATTTTAGAGAAGACTTTGGAAACAATGTGCGGATAGCAGGAGGAAAGTTTAATGAGGCTATTAAAAAATTAGAAAAGCAGCGTGATGATATTCAAGGCATAATTGAGTTATTAAACGGGACGACAAGACAACTTAGTATTGCAAATAAAAAGGTAGAGGATGTGACGATAAAGAAATTGACTAAAAATAATCCTACTATGAGGGCTATGTTTGAGGATAATAAGTTAAAATAACAAAGAGGAGTAAATAATGGACAGAACGGCAAATGAAATATGGCAAAAGGTGCTGCCTCTTTTAGAAAAAGAGGTATCTATTTTAAGTTATGATGTGTGGATTAAAACTTTAGAGCCAATTAAAATAATTGAGGAAAAATTGATTGTAATGGCGGTTAGTGAATCGGGTCGTGATTTTGTTTCTTCTAGGTATTTAGAACTTATTAATAGAGCGATAACCATGGTAAGTGAGATTATAACAGAAGTGCAAATAGTTTCTAATGAGTCAATTAAAGATACTGTTTTAGAGAAGATTTTATTAAAAGATAAAGAGAATGCAGGGCAGGATGAAGATAGACTATTGCAGCTTACATTAGAAGAAAAAGTCAAAGAGCAATCTAAAAAACAAGAAATGGGCGATAGCGGTTTAAAATCTGGTGATTTTATGACTATAAAACCGCAATATAATTTTGAAAGTTTTGTAGTGGGAAAATCTAATAAACTTGCATATGCTGCTGCAAATTCGGTGGCAAGTGAGCCAGGGACTAGGTATAATCCATTGTTTATTTATGGCGGGGCGGGGTTAGGCAAAACGCATTTAATGCATGCTATCGGCAATGAAATCAGGATAAATAAACCGCATTTAAAAGTATTGTTTGTATCAAGTGAGAAATTTGTTTCTGATGTAATTGCATATATAGGTATGAGTAAAGACGGATCTGCTTTAAGAGAAAAATATAGGTCAGTAGATGTATTGATGGTGGATGATATTCAGTTTATTTCAGGAAAGGTGGCTACTACAGAAGAAATTTTTCATACATTTAATGCATTGCATGATGCAGGCAAACAGATGGTTTTTACTTCGGATAGAGAGCCTAAAGAGATTAAAGATATTGATGACAGGTTAAAATCTAGGTTTGAGTGGGGTTTTAAGGCAGATGTATTGCCGCCTGATTTAGAGACAAGGATTGCTATTTTAAAGAAAAAAGCGCAAGGATTAAAAGCTAATGTGAGTATGGATGTTTTAGGAGCAATGGCAGAGGCTGTCAAAAGCAATGTGCGTGAGATGGAGGGGTTGTTAAATAAAGTGCTTATGCTAGCTCAGCTAGAAGAAACATCAGCAAGCATTGATTTGGTTAAAGAGGCGATAAAAGATTATAGCGACAGAGGAGATGATGAGATTGGTCCTGATGATATAATAGAGGCTGTGTGCAAATTATTTAACATTAAAAAAGATGATTTATTAGGCAAGAAAAAAACAAGAGATGTAGTAGAGCCTAGGCAGCTTTGTATATATTGTATGACAGAGATGCTGGATTTACCGCTTGCTGCCATCGGCAATATTTTTGGCGGCAGAGACCATGCTACTGTGCTGTATTCAAGGGATAAGATTATGCAAAAGCTAAAAAGCGGCGGCGGAGGAAAAACAAAGGCATATGTAGAGGATATAAAAAATCTTGTATGGCAAAAGTGATTGACATTTATAAAATTTTATTGTTATAATAATAAGATACTTGTAAAAGGTTTAGATATAACATAAAGGCATAAAGAAGAGATTCTTACAGAATGACATAAGTTTAAATCTTAAGCAGAGTAGTTTTTGCATTTAGCAAATAATTTTTTGTCATCCTGTAAGGCTCTCTTCTTTTAAAAATATATTTCGGATTATATCAATTTCTTAACTAGGATATATTTTAACTGTTAATTTTATCATTCTGTCAATCAAGATTGTATCAAGAAATATTTGCAGGTTCAGTGTGTCTAAAGAAGCTCATCTGTTTTAAAAAATGGAGGATATAATATGGACATGAATATAAAAAATAAACCCAGACCTTTATTTATTATTAGCATGATACTGATTTGTTTTGCTATCGTCTTAATCCCTTTATTTATTTTTTCTGCTTGCGTGGTTATTCCTACTTATATTCGTTTTTATGATTATGAATTTGGTATTGAAGATGATTATTTGATTTGGAATGAAGAGGGTGAGTATGTTTATTCTTCTTATGATGTTTATGTTTTTGAATCAGGTTATGATCCGCTTAAAACTATGTTTAATAAACATCCTGACCGTGCTGTTTCTGAATGGACTATGCATGAAGATTCTATTGGTGCTTTAAGGGTGAGCGGGGCAAGAGGCAGAGTGCCGATAAATATCTTAGGCTTAACAGCGGGTTTAAATATAGTCAGAGTAATATCTTCAGTGCGTGGTTTTGAACCAGGAGGCGGTTGTGCCGGCGGTGGGAATAATATAAAGTTTGCAGGTTTTTTTGAAGTTTATGTGGCGCATAATGCTGTTGTTATAGATTATGATTTTAATATCAATCAAGATTTATCTTTTTATTGGATTGGACAAGAATATAATAACTATGCTGTGTATGCATTAAACTCTAGTGATAATGGTTTTAGATTTATTCAAATGAGTGAGAGCGGGCAGTCAATTAATCTTGATAGACTGGGGTTAACAGAGGATGAGAATACAATTAAGGTAGAAGTAGTGTTGTCGGCAGAGTATGATGGGGATAAATTGCTGTTAAATTCAAAGATTGCATTGTTTGAATTTGATTTAATCTTTAATGATTATTGCCCTGATTTTGATTTTAGGGTGGGGAGCAACGGACACACACTTTTTTTTGACAGAGGGGATAATCCGCTTATTGGCAATCATAGGATTTATATATCTAATAGTGGTACAGACGGATTTATTTTTTCAAGAATAACTAATGCAGCTAGTGTTGATTTGAGGGGTGGGGCAATAGAGGGGCATAATGCTGTTAAGGTAGCGGGATGGATTAGTTCTTCTTATGCAGATAGCGTAGTTACTATTTATAGAAGAGTTGGTGAGTGGAGTTTTGAGTTTGTTTTAGCTGAGGGCGAATTTAATGTTAATGCAATTGTTAGAGTGGGGCAGTTTTATGAGTGGAGAAGCAGCGGATGTTTTAGAGAGGGTGGGATGAGGTATACAGATGAGTGGGCAATATTTTTGGATGGGGAGTATAGGTTGGATAGCAGTGTGAGTATTGACAGGCGGGGCAGAGGCAATTTTGGCAGAGTGTGGATAAGCGATAATGTGATTAGACGGAGTAATTTGTCACGTGGCAGAAATACGATAAGGATATATGAGGCAAGGCGATATATATTTGAGGATGGCAGGTTATATCAAATAGACAGAGTTGATTATATTGAGGTCAGGCGCAGGTGGTTTAGCCGTAGATTGGAGATTTTGTGATAATTAGAAAAAGAATAAAGAGGAGCTTCTTAACAGGATGACACAAATTAAACAATTTTAGATTTATGTCATTCTGTAAGAATCTCATCCGTTATGGGTATTCGTGGGGTTCAGCGTTCCTGAAGAATCTTAATTATTAGAAACAACAAAAAAATTCATTATAAATGGAGATATAAATTATGAAAACATTACCTTTTAAGTTTGGTCCTATTCTACTCCCTAAAGAGGGCATTGACATGGATAAATGGGCGGTTGTTGCCTGCGACCAATATACCTCTCAGCCAGAGTATTGGAAAGAGTTAGAAAAACATGTAGAAGGACACCCGTCTACTTTAAACATCATTTACCCAGAAGTTTATTTAGAAGAAGAGAATCCTCAAAAAAGGATAGAGGATATTATTTCTAACATGAATGAATGTGTTAGTGAGGGGCTTTTTCAAGAAATTGAAAATGGTTTAATTTTAATTGAGCGTACTTATCCTAATGGTATTAAGCGTAAAGGCTTAACCATGCTTGTGGATTTAACTCAATATAGTTTTAAACCAGAGGATAAGGCGCTTATTAGGGCTACTGAAGGGACGGTCATTGAGAGGATTCCTCCTAGAGTTGAAATACGCAAAAACTGTCCTTTAGAGTTGCCGCATATTCTTGTATTGATTGATGATGAAAAAAAGACAGTTATAGAGCCTTTGTTTAAAAATTTAGCTAAACATAAACTTGTGTATGACAGCAAATTAAATATGAACGGCGGTCACATTAAAGGCTGGAATGTGGCAAAAGAAAAATTTGAAGATAAGATTGAAAATGCTTTGATTAAATTATTAAAAAAGTCTGTTAAAAAATATGGTGAAGAGTTTTTATTTGCAGTGGGTGACGGAAACCATTCATTGGCAACTGCAAAGGCATGTTATGATGAGAGCAATCCATTAAGTAAATATGCGCTTGTTGAAATTGAAAATATTTATGATGAGGGAATTATTTTTGAGCCTATACACAGGGTTGTTTTTGTAGAAAATAAAGAGTTGTTTATTGAAAAACTAAAAGGTATAGGTGGTACTGATACAGCTAAACTGTTTGTTGGTGACAAAATTGAAGAGATTAACTTGCCTAAAAATGCTATTGAAGGTGTTGATAAGGTACAGGTATTGATTGATGAATATTTAAAAGAACATGGCGGAAAAGTGGATTATATCCATGGTGAGAATGATTTAAAAGAGATTTGCGCAAAAGAAAACGGGATAGGCATTGTGCTAAAATCTATGCAAAAAGATGAATTATTTGAGTTTGTTGTTAAAAACGGAGTGCTGCCAAGAAAAACTTTTTCTATGGGTGAAGCTAATGAAAAAAGATATTATATAGAGGCAAGGAAAATAAAATGAGGTCATGTCAAGGGGCTATATAGTGCGCAATAAGAATAAAGAGGAGATCCTTAACAGGATGACATAAATTTAGATTTTAAACGGAGTAGTAAATACATTTATTAAACAATTTTAATTTATGTCATCCTGTTAAGGATCTCCTCTTTAAAATATGCATCGTATCATGTAATCCGTCCAAGAGGTATTTGTGAGCCTAGCGTTTCTAAAGAATCTCTTTTTTAAAAAATAAGAATCACTTTATGATTGCTGCATGGCAGGGATTTGCAGTAATGGCCTTAAAATCCCATATGATTTTAAAGGGAGTCAACATCTTAATATTAGAAAAAATGCATCATGACGGTTGTGATTTTGTGTTTTTAAAAATCAAGTTAAGGTATTTCAAATAAAAAAACCATCATGTGTATTTTTTAACTCTCATGATGGTTTTTTCAATATCAAGCCAATTTTAAACCTCCCGACCAACAAACTGATCAAGAGTAAGTTTAAAATAATCTGCAATACCAATAACTGTTTCTAAATATGGTTCTGAACCATTTTTCCAAGCAGAAAGATTATAGTCTGATGCTATACCGTCTTTGACAATTCGATACCATGTTATATTGCGTTCTGCCATTAATCCACGCAATCTCTCATAAAACGGTGGGTGAATACGCAACGCAAAATCAAGCTTGTTATCTGTTTCGCTCAAAAGATATCTAAGCGAGCACTTGAAATAATTAGCAACTTTTATAGCGTTAGCAAGAGAGATACCTTGTTTTCCTTGAATCCAGCGACTAATATTTTGTCTGCTTATATCAAGCTCTTCTACCAATTTATCATTTGTTAGTTCATTTTCAAATATAAGTTCTGAAAGTCTTGAGCCAATGTTATACCGCATAAATTATTCCTCACACAATGAATATCTCAAAAGTACGTACAAAACAGTTGACTTGCATGACAAACATAGATATACTATAATTATATCCGTATTATGATTAATTGATTCGGTGTGATAAATCAAAGGAGAAAACAAAAATGCAAAAGTTAAACGAAAAAATAGACTTGACAGTCAAAGATGATGCTGAAAGCCTAATGCTTAAGTCCCTAGATGAAAAAGTTAAAATAATTGATATAGCAAAAATTATAGATGACGCTATATTCAAAATAGAAATTAGTTATGAAGCGATTAAAGGAGACAAGGTGATAGGAAATTATTTTGATTTGTCTATAGCAAGAGATAAGTATGATGATATAGAAGAGGCATTTGACATAAAAAATGGGATGTATGATGAGTTTAAGGCTGTATTAGAGAGATTGGTGAGGCTGCAAGGGTTTGATAGGTTGGGAAAATGGAATGTTTGGTTTTGAGGGGGTATCAACTATATAAAAAAGGTGTTCCTTTGGGACACTTCCCTCGCTTAGATAGCTCGGCTTTTTTGAGTTAGCGTACTCTCAAAAACAGATGACTGAAAGACGAAGTATTTTTCTTATACTAGACCTGTCCCAAAATCAAATTAGGAATGACTAGTGGCATCATTGTTGTTCAAAAACTCCGCATTCGGTCGTCAATACTGCTAGTATAGCCTCTCTCAAGTGTTCATTTTTGTTTTGGCACGAAGTGTGCATTACCACGAATACTTCTTGGCACGGCAATCAAAAATATGCTCACTATACACCCAATTTAATTTCGGAACAGGTCTAGTATAAAAAAATTGCCATGAGATTAAAATACTCATAGCGGTTTTTTATGTATTAAATAAGGTTTTAGTAAAATTATAATTTACCTATTCAAGCCGCCCCATTTTCTATCCCATTCTTCTTGCTGGTGGTGTGTGTACACTCCATAAATAATTGCTCCTGGCCAAAAGGCAACAACTAAAAATGCAATCAAACAGCCGCTCATTTTTGGTCTTGGCGGAGGAGTGCCCATGGGTCTATTTTGCGGATTGTTCGCATTAAATCCTGCCGCAGCATTTGCCCTGTCCCATGCAGTATGCCCCCAAGCATTGTTAAAACCCTGTCCCATCTTTTTGTTGGGATTGGTATATGTAGTATTGCAGTATGCACATACAATAGTAGTTTTATTGTCATCAAGCTGAATGGTTGCGCCGCAACCATCGCAATTAATTGGTTTAAGCATAAAATAATTATAGCACACGCAAAATTAAAATGCAAGCATTTTGTATATGCATATTATGTATATTTAAATGCTTGACAAATGAGGATAAGCCATAAGGGGTATACTTATTGTTAAAATATTTTTTTCATAAAGAAACTCTATATAATTTTATATGCAATTACGCAAAAATGTACAAATAACAACATCTGAATACTTAGTAAATTGTTTAAGTAATGATAATATTTTTAATCAAGAAGGAATTGTAGGCATAGAATATCCAATTGAATTAAATGCATTTATTATAGTAATGGATTGTGGCGAAAAATATCTTGTTGAAGTGACAAGATATAATGATGATTAAAAATTAAAGCGGCATTAAACATAATTAAAAATCGTATGAGTTTTGGTTTTTATATAATTTTGTTCATGTTGGAGATTCTTTCATTTATAATCAGTGTTTCTTAAATTAATAGCTAAAATTCACTTGCTTTTTTTGTTTTGTAGGGTTATACTATAAAATAATTACTTCAAAGTTTTTTGCATACTTTTTTAAAAAAGTATGAAGGAGTTTTTTTAAATGTCAAAAATTATAGCAATTGCAAATCAAAAAGGGGGAGTAGGCAAGACTACCACTACTGTTAACTTGGCTGCATTCTTGGCTGCTATGGGCAAAAAAACATTGGTTGTTGATATTGACCCGCAGGGCAATGCTACTTCTGCTTTTGGGATAGACAAAAGGACATTAAAAAAGACCGTATATAATGTATTGACAGGTGAATGTGAGATTCAAGATGCTACGCTTACTACCACTATGCCTGGGTTAGATATTTTGCCTGCTACTATTGACTTAGCAGGCGCTGAGATTGAATTGGTGTCTATGGGGAATAGGGACAAGGCGTTGTCTAAACAGTTAATAGGTCAAAAGAATTTATATGATTATATTTTTGTAGACTGCCCGCCTAGCTTGGCTCTATTGACAGTAAACGCTTTATCTAGTGCTGATGGAGTATTGACGCCTATGCAGGGAGAATTTTTTGCGCTAGAGGGGCTGGGGCAATTGATGAATACAATTAAATTGGTTAAAAAACATTATAACCCTCAATTAGAGATTGAGGGTGTGGTGATGACTATGTATGATTCTAGGTCTAATTTAGCACAGATGGTGACAACTGAGATAATTAAATTTTTTGGTAAAAAGGTCTTTTCTACAAAGATACCAAGGTCAATTAGGTTTGGTGAGGCGCCAAGTTATGGATTGCCTATTTTGCAGTTTGACCCATTAGGCAAGGGGTCATTAGCATACAAATCACTGGCGGAAGAATTTTTGACAAGAAACAATGAAAACTTTAAGCCGCTGACAGGATTGGGACAATTTAGAAAAATTTTGCCTAAATAAGGACAAGCCGTTAAATACAATTAAGGGTCATTGATACCAGCCTATCATGCGTTTTGGCTATATCAATTTGTGTTTGAGTGATGGTTGTATTTTTAGCTAAAATTAGTTGTCCGCTGTTGTTGTAAATATCTTTAATAAGGTGCATTCCTATTAGAAATTCGTACTTATTTTTTGTGCTGGTCAAAATTGGTGAACGATGTACATGAGTACGGCTTAAATCAATTTTTTCTGGAGTACTGATTTGTTTAATATCATCAAAAGTATTTTGTGACTGATAGTATTCATCTATATTTTCATTTATGCTTTCATTGACAATTATCTCATTATTGTCAATATTTTCTTCAATCATCAAGGGTGCTATTTTGTGTTTTTTGATAGCTGCTGTCTTTTTGATTCTTTCTATTTTTTTGTTGGGCGGTCTTTTTATGTGTTGTCCTGTATCATTAAAAATCAACAGATCATCTGATGCAATTAATAAAGTAGACGCTTCAATGTCCATCATATCTGTAATAAATAACTCTATTTTGTTGTCTTGCATCACAATATCCCTAATCACACCCATGTTTTTTCCGTCTTGATTAAAGCATGATAAATTCATAGGGCAGCCAACAACTCCGTCATAAACTGCATCAATTAAATTAGCATTAGATCTTATAACAGCAGCCTCTCCGCTAAAGCTTGTAATCACTTTAAATGCCGCCATTTTTCTATCTTCCTCATCATCTATAATAAGTTCAATAAACTTAAAATATTTTAAGCGTGCATCAAAAAACACATTTGAAACAGTGCCTGCGCTTTGTCCATTGGATAAAATAATGGCTTCTTTGCCGATAAATTCACTTAATCTATACATGATATGTACCTCTATACTATTAATATTTATGGTTTGTCCAAAATATAACTTGTCTTATGATATTATTATATTAGACGCAATGCGGCTATGTCAATTATTCTAGCCGCATTTTGGCTAGAATAATAAAATGAATTTTTTCTCTGATAATTTTAAAAAGCTTCGCATTGAGGCAGGTAAGAGTCAATTAGAACTTGCAAAAGAGTTTAATTGTTCGCAAAGAAGAATATCGCATTTAGAGTGTGGAACTATTGTGCCTGATATCAATGCGCTTATTGAAATTGCTAAATATTTTGAAATTACAATAGATGAATTAGTTATGTATAAATATTGACAGCTGGTATTAATATTTATGGTTTGTCCAAAATGTAACTTGTCTTATGATATTATTATATTAGGTGCTATTTAGTTATAATGTTTATATGGGAAGTATTTTTATAAACTTAAAACAATATGAACTTCTATATAATTTTTTATTATGACATTGAGATGAGGTCATTTTAGACCAAAATAAAAGTTTATATTTCATATATTATATCGGTTGAAAAATCTACCGTCAAGCATTTTTATCGGTTTTTCGACCATAATATATAATATATGACAAATATTTTTAAAGAAAGGCTTAAAGAATTAAGGCTTGAAAAAGAAATGGGGCATAGGGAACTTGGCAAAATTATTGGAGTTAGTAATGGTACAATAAGTACTTGGGAAAATGGAATCAATGAGCCAAAATTATCATACTTGATAAAACTGGCAGTTTTTTTTGATGTTTCATTAGATTATTTGACAGGCAGAGAGGATTAATAGTTATTTATTTTGATGTGAAATGGCATAATTATTCTTGACAGGGCTTGCTTAAATAAAGTAATATAGTGAGATAATAAATTTAGAGGGAAAGTGTTTCCCTAAAATAGGAGAAAAAAAATATGATACACAAAGATTTATTAGTTAGTGAGGTGCTAGAAAAATATGAAGGGGTTGGACAAGTTTTCAAAATTTTTGGATTAAATTGTTTGGGCTGTGAAAAAGCTAGGACAGAGACTTTAGAGCAGGCGGCAAATGGACATGGTGTGGATTTAGATAAATTGCTTATGGCTATCCATAACTATGCTAAAGGCATGGGCGGCTGCGGAGCGTGCGGCGGCGGCTGCGGCGGAAGATAAACAAATTTAATTTAATGGCAAAAATTTGTTTTTATTTTAGGAGCAAATTTGCTTAAAATGGCAAATTTGCGACCACCGACAATAGGTTAATACATCCTGTGGTTTTTGTCGCAGAACCACGCCCGTAAGGCGTGGGGGTCTAGGGGCTTTGCTCTAGGGTTATCCCTTTATTATTTGGTAGAAGATGAAACTAATCATTGGACTAGGCAACCCTGGTGCTAGATATGCCTATACTTATCATAACTTAGGTTTTTTAGCTGTAGAGGCACTTGCTGATAAGTTAAATACAAATTTTAAAGTTAAAGAGTGCAATAGTATTGTTGCACGAGTTTTTTCACATGACTTGGTTATAGCAAAGCCGCAGACTTTTATGAATTTATCGGGCATAGCAGTCAAAGGCTTATTAAAAAAATATAAATTGATGCCAAAGGACATGATTATAGTATATGATGATATTGATATTGAAAGAGGGGTTATGCGGTTTAGAGAAAGGGGAAGTGCTGGCACACACAATGGCATGCGCAGCATAATAAGTGAAATTGGGACAGATGATTTTAAGCGGCTGCGTTTAGGGATAGGACGGAGTGATAATATGAGTTTAGCAGATTATGTTTTAAGTGAGATTGATAAGGATAGCCGCCCAATATTTATAGAACTAATAGAAAAAGCTGTGGAGTTTTTGACTATTTAAGAAATGAATTATATACTTGCAATTCTTAAATTATAAAATGTGTATTAATTTTGCTTGATATTATCCATATGCTTGTGATATACTATGTAGTAATTGTAAAAATTTAACAACTGGAGTAAATTTTGAAATCAAATAGCAAAAATATTTTAATCGTTGCTTTAGCTTTGGGGGCATTGGTTGTGGTCATGGTTATATTGATTACCACTTTATTAGCACCTGTTTCTATGAGGAATGATCAGTTTGTGGCACACATGCGACAAGGTGTAGTTACTGAAATTGATTTAAATGGTGATACTGTTACTTATAGGATTTATGGAAGCGATAATCGTTATCGTGCGGTTACTTTTGGCAGAGCCAGTGTAGAAAGACTAATTGACAGATATTTTCATAATATTGATGAGATAGAAGAATTTGAAGGCAGGACACCGCCTCAAACAAACCTAGCAGATAGATACGGCACAAGTATCTGGAGTTTTTTGCCTGTCATTATAATGGGATTGTTTGTTATATTCTTTTTCTTTATGATATTCAGAAACATGGGAGCAGCGGATAGAAAAGCAACAAGCGTGGGTAAAAGCGGTGTCAATGCGCAAAGTTCACTTAAAACACGCTTTTCAGATGTAGCAGGTGCTGAAGAAGAAAAGCAAGAATTGGCTGAAATTGTTGAGTTTTTAAAAACTCCGCAAAAGTTTCATGCAGCAGGGGCAAAGATTCCTAGAGGTGTGTTGTTAGTTGGACCTCCAGGGACGGGAAAAACTTTGTTTGCAAAAGCTGTTTCTGGTGAAGCGAATGTTCCGTTTTTTAGCATATCTGGGTCAGACTTTGTAGAACTTTATGTAGGTGTGGGTGCGTCAAGGGTGCGTGACTTATTTGATATAGCAAAACGCAACAAGCCTTGCATCGTTTTTATTGATGAGATTGATGCGGTGGGCAGACAAAGGGGCGCAGGCATGGGCGGCGGTCATGATGAAAGAGAGCAAACATTAAATCAGCTGCTTGTGCAAATGGATGGATTTGAGTCTAATGATGAGATTATTATTATGGCAGCGACAAACAGGTCAGATATACTTGATCCTGCGCTTATGAGACCAGGTAGATTTGATAGGCAGATTCATGTTAATCCTCCTGATGTTAGAGGGCGTGAAGAAATCTTTAAAGTTCATTCCCGCAATAAAAGTATTGACCCGTCAGTTGACTTTAGGGCACTAGCTAGGATAACAAGCGGTTTCACCGGTGCAGATATAGCAAACTTATTAAATGAGGCGGCTATATTGGCAGCTAGGGATAATAGGACTATTATTAAGATGGCGGATGTGTTTGAAGGCATAAATAAAGTGACGCTTGGACCTCAGAAAAAATCAAGGATTATCACAGAATATGATAAAAGAATAACAGCATATCATGAAGCAGGGCATGCTATTGTGGCATTTGAGACTCCTAAATCTGACCCTATTCATGAGGTTAGTATTATCCCTAGAGGACGAGCAGAAGGGTATGTATCCTTTAGACCTGATAATGATGACAGACATAGATCTTTAGGCAAGCTTATGGATGGCTTAGCAGTGGCTTTAGGCGGCAGGGCGGCGGAAGAAATTGTTATTAAAGATATTTGTACTGGTGCGGTGTCGGATATAAAACATGCAACTAATATTGCTAGACATATGGTTACTGAGTGGGGCATGAGTGACTTAGGACCTATATATTATGGTAGTGACGGAGAGGTTTTTGTAGGGCGTGGATATGGGGCTACTACTACTCATTCTGAAGCTATGAGTGCAAAAATTGATGCTGAGGTTGATAAGATTATAACAAGTGCTCATAAAAGAGCAAAAGAAATTTTGTCAAACCATAGAGAAAAACTTGACACAATGGCAAGAATATTGATAGAATGTGAAACAATATATATTGATGAAGTGGCTATGATTATGGAAGGTAAGAGTTGCAGTGAAGTTTTAGAAAATATTAGGGCTAAATATAAAACAAATGTTGTGAGTAATAATGCAGCTAATATAGGCGCTTCAAATAATAGCACAATCAATTAAGGAGGCTAAAAACAAATGAGTCAAGCAAATAGAAAATTTAAAAATAAATTGCCTTATATTATTATTGCTGGAGTGACGGCAGCTCTTTTGCTGCTTACATTAATATTGCATTTAGTGCAAATTAGACCATTAGAGCAATTTATGAATGCAGATAGAGTCTTTGTTGTAAATGGCATAAACAGTGCACCTGCTGTTACTGAAGGTCATCAAGCTGTGATAAATGAGGCATTTGAAGAGATAAGACATTCAGCTTTAAGAAACATGTTTGAAAATAGCGGCAATCATAGAGTAAGACCGCACGCTATTTATAATGACATTACAAATGAATGGGATAGGATTTCTCACTCGGTTGCGGCTTTTGGTTATATTAGCCCAGGGCAAAATGAGTTTATGCTAAGGTTAGAGTGGAATCAAACTCAAAATCTAGATCAAGAAAATCCTGATAATAATTTGTTTTTTTATTATAGAGAGTGTCTAGAGCATGAGGGTGAATACAACAGGCATTTTATTGCTTTTGATAGAATGATTATGATTATACCTGCGCCTACTGCGGATATTCAAAGAGTAAGATTGATTCCTTATTTGCAATTCAATCTTAATAATGGACGCCCGAATATTATGGAAGAAGGTTTTAATTGGCCTGATAGTGAAGGCAGGATGTCAAGTTTAGTGTATAGAGCGCATGAGTTTAGTTCTTATATGTATGTTAGAAGGTTTCATCAGATATTGCAAGATGCTGATGGATTTAGACCTGGCGGCGGATCAGGCGGCGGGTCAGTAGAGGATGAAGATTAAAAAAGTTTTTGAAAACGGATAGTTGTTTATATGGCTATCCGTTTGCTGTTTTCTAAGGGATATAGCATGTATGAGATTGATGGAAGTCAAAAAAAACTTGGCTTTTGCAAGGGTAGATTAGTGGATGAGGAGAATAAAGTTAAGATACTTTGCTGGATGACAAAAATTGAATTAGCAGGGCGGGGAGAGAGTTTAAGTATCTCTTCTCTTTATCTTTTGCATTGTAATATGTATCATTCTTGAGTGGATATATGGCGCATAGTATCATTTTTTATATTATAAGAAGAATCGTTTGTGAGAAAAGGATAAGCTAACTCAAAAAAGGGGCGTCAATGCAAGACGCTCAAACCGTCTTTAGGTAGTTTTTTTACAGAGTAATAAGAAAAAACGTCTATGAGAAATGTATAAGCTAACTCAAAAAAGCCGAACCTCTAAGTGAGGGAAGTAGGCTTTAGACCACCTTTTTATAGCATAAGGAAAAATTGATTTATTTGAGAATGCTTGGAAGCCAAAAAAACCCGTGCAATGCAAGCACGGGTCGGGGCGAAGCCCCTTTTTTTATTTAAAGGATATTTATTATGATTAAAATAGATTTAACTAAAGAAAAGTATAGTTTTGATGAGCTTGTTGAGCTGGTCAGTTTTTTGACAAGTGAGCATGGTTGTCCTTGGGATAAAGTGCAGACACATAACAGCATAAGAGGCAACATGCTTGAAGAGGCTAATGAGGCAGTAGAGGCTATTGATAGCGGGGATATGGATAACTTAAAAAAGGAACTTGGTGATGTTTTATTACAAAGCGTGCTGCATAGTGATATAGCTAAAAGAGCAGGTGAGTTTGATATTGGAGATGTCATAAGCAGTCTATGTAAGAAAATAATAAATAGGCACACACATGTTTTTGGTTCAGACAAGGCATACAGTGCAGAAGAAGCGATGGAGTTTTGGAAAAAGGCTAAAAAAGAAGGAAAATAAAGGGTATAAAACCCCATGGCAAGCCCTGGACTCCCTCCCACGCCATAAGGTGTAGTTCCTATGCTAAGCGGCGGAAAGGTTACTTACCTTTTTCGTTTCGGTTTTGTGGGTTTTAAGTCGTACAGACGCTAGAGGCGTGTGGGCGATAAGGGGCTTGCTCTAGGTTTAAAACCCTTTATTAAGGTCATTTTAATTTATGTCATGCTGTAAGCATCTCTTCTTTATATCTTATGTGTATAGAGGATGCTTTTGTTCTAGTATAGGAAAAATTGTTTTATTAAGAAAACTGGGATAACAAAAAAAGGGGCGGCACTGCAAGCCGCCCGAAGTGGGCTTTAGACCACCTTTTTTATTGCCTTCTAAAAATACTAGCTCCATAAATAGATTGGACTGCTAAATCGATATTGCCAGCGTCTGTTATTCTGCCTGTCCTGGTGTGACCGTCATCAAATGTCAATATAATTCTATTGTCTTCAGTTACGCTAAATCTGCCGCTGCTTGCCCCTTCAAAAGTGCTATCAATAGTTCCACGCTCATTAAGTCTTGACAAACTAAAATTTCCGTTTGCTCTTAAATCAAGTACAAGAGTTAAATCTGGTCTTCCGCTAGGGTGTGCGTGAAAAATACCTGCCGCATCTTCATATCTTCTGCATGCAGAAAACATAAAAATAGATGACAAACTAAGAATAAAAATTGCACCGAAAATAATCAGTTTTTTCATATGAATTCTCCTAAATTATTAGTATTTTAATCAAAAAAAAATAAAAAGTCAATAATTTTAGCCTTTAAAAGCGACTTTTAGTAGACAAAAAGTTGTTTTTATAGTACAATATAAGTGAAAATAAGATGTTTAGGAGGCAAAAAATAATGCAAAGTGAAATTCTAAAACCCGATTATGCTATTGCAAAGCATAGATTGTTATCACTAGGACTATGTCAAGATGATTTGGTCAAACCATTGGTGCTTATTTTGTATGAGGATGGCTGTTATGATAGTTTGACGGATGTTAAAATTGGTATCACCATGGCAGGAGGGTGTGCTGTGCAGTTTGCGTTGCCTTCATTAAATGATATGGCGGCAATGGGTAATGGCAAAAATTTGCTGTTGTCAAACAGAGAAAGTGTGGCTGATTTAACTGAGTCGCTGCTTAGTATGTATGATGCTGATTCTGTTTTATTGATAGCAAGAAGTGAGATGACGGCAGCAGGTATGTTGATAGGCGCTGTTAGAAAAAATACTCCATTAGTATTTCTGCCTTCTAAAGGTGCAGGCTTTTCTCATGCTAAAGCACATTTGACAAAAGCTATGGTTTCATGCGGAAAAGCAAGCTTATCAGAGATGGATTTTTTAGAGAATGTATCTACAGTAAGATCTAAAGAGATGGATAATTTTAATTCATTGGCACTATTTTGTGAAGGTGCGGGTATTTCTGTGTTTGGGTCATTTGCGCCTATGACAGCGTCTGATAGGATTATGATAGCAAGAGAGAGCGGAAAAAGAGCAGCTTTTAGGGCAGAAAAAATGAATTATCCGCGCAAAGACTTTTCTATCAAATCGTTTATGACTGGACTTAGCGCTTTTTTAGCTGCAAGCGGTACGCTGGCATCTTTGCTACATATTATTTGCATTGCAAGAGAAAATGGTTTTAAAGATGTGGATTTTGACTATGTGGCATCTTTAAGTGAAAAGATTCCTATCTTAGTTAAAATGTCGCCGCTAGGTGAGCATGATATATTTAAATTTCAGTATGCTGGCGGCGTAAGGGGCTTAATTAAAGAACTTATTAATGTGCCAAAATTATTGGATATGAATATAAGATATGCAGAGAGTACTTTAGCAGAAGTAGTAGAAGATTTAAAAGTGGATAGTGACATAATAGTAGGAGTATCTAATCATTTTGCTATGAGCGGCATTTCTTGTTTAAAAGGCAATGCATTTGATGCGGCGCTGTTTAGAAGGGCGCTAGGTGACGGAGCTGGCGGGGTATTTAATGCAGTGACTAGCGATAAAACAAAATTAAAGGCACATGTTTATGATAGTGAGGATTTAGCTAAAGGTGCTATTTTAAGTGGAAGTATAGGCGATGGAAGCTTGATTATAATAAAAGGGCAGGCAGCAAAGACAAACGGCATGCCGCTATTGGATATTGAGTCATTGATTTTAGCTAAAGAATTAAAGGATGTGATGGTGATTACAGATGGGAGGTGTTTAGAATTTATGCAGATTCCTTTTATTTGTATGGCGGATAAGACGGATGTTTTTGATGTGTGTCAGACAGGTGATATGGTGGAAATTGATTTTAAGAAAGATAAGGTGAGTATTGACATTAGTTCAAAAGAGGTTGCAAACAGGATAAAGAAAAATATATCGGATAATATGCTGACAGGGAGCTTGAATAAATATACAAGACTTGTTGGATTGCATAGTGCGGGGGCAGGGTTAAAGCAAAAATTTTAGTTATCTATTTTCTAAAATATAATTAAAACTTCTGGATAGGTATAATTAAAAAAAACGTTGTCATTATGACAACGTTTTTTTTAAAGATGAGGTGATTACAAGAGGTTTATAAAAAATAGTTTTGCTTTATTAATTAAATCTTATATTATTTAATGTTCTTATTATTTGTGCAAGCAGCATACTCATACTTTCTATTTGATATCCATTCACTTTTTCAATCCTTGTTCTTACTCCTTGGTTATATTTATAAAATCCATTTACATACTGTCTTATATAAACATTGCTAAAATTCGTTAAAATTAAATGTACTCTTCCGTCATTATTAATAAAAAACCCTAGATTAAGGTGTGCCATTTGCTGGTCGCTTATAATCACTCTATCAAAAATTGCGCTTGCTATTAATGCAGGAATATTATAGCTAATGCCAAATGGCATGACTACTCCGTTATGAATATATCCCCATGACGGAATACCTACAAGCCGCCCGTATATATCAATTAATGCTCCGCCGCTTATGCCGCCTCTGATTGGAGCAGTAGAAGATATAGCATAAAAATTTCTGTTAAGCGCCAAAAAATTTGTTTCTGTTGCAGATATTAATCCATCAAGCACTGTAAATGTGCCGATGGGAGTGTTTGTCCCTAGGCTGACTAAATAGCCTAGTGCAAACACTTTTTGAGTTTGATAAATTTCATAATTAAACTCAAAAATGTGATAGTTTGATGGTATATATGGGGCTGATATAACAGCTAAATCATAGTTTAATGCATAGCCAATGACTGGAGCATAAACAAAGTTAGAGCTTGTATAGAAGCGGATTTGAACATTGCTAGGAGTAGTGTTGAAAGAACGAATGATGTGTAGATTAGTTAAAATTTTCAAAGACCCGTCAACTTTATCTATTATGACACCGCTGCCTCTTGAGCCGGCAATAGCTACTTCAACAACACCGTATTTAACAGTGGATATTGTTTGACTAATTGATGGCGGGGGAGGAGTAGTGCAGCAGATTGGGGGATGGTTTTTGTCATTGCAGCCGAAAAAATTAAGAGAAATGATTAGTAATAATAACACGGTTAGAATTGCTTTTATTTTCATGTTGAGAGTATTCCTTTTGCAAAATAGGTAATTACTTTGATTTTTCAATAATATTTAAGGATTGAGATGTCTTTAGCATGACAAAAATAAGTTTTAGTTGAACATATGCGATACAAAAGGAATAAAGAAGAAATCCTAAAGCAGGATGACATAAATTAAAACTGTTCAATAACTACAAAACTACTCCGCTTAAATTTAAAATATCAAAGATTAATATTAATCCGTTTTCTTAAATTCTTAAACAACGCTTGGTTCTATTACTAAATTTCCTTTTTCAAATCTATCAAATTTAAGCATAGATACATCTTGAGTCATATCAAGCCCTAAAATCATTTCTGTCATGGCGACGCCTGTTACTGGACCTAGCATAAACCCATGACCACTATATCCTGCGGCTAGGTACATTCCTTCTACATTAGGTATTTGGTCATAAATGGGTTGTTTATCAGGTGAATAATTATACAATCCTGACCATTGTCTTATTATATTTAAATCTTTTAATGCGGGCAGCAATTTGACTACATTTTTTGCTTGGCGCTCCATAAAATTCCATCCGCTGGATATGTCCAAATCTTTTGGTTCATCATCATCACCTCTGCCCATAATAAAGCTGCCGTGCGGGGTTTGCTGACAATAAATATTGTGCACAAACCCCATAAACATAGGTCCTTGAATAGGTACAACGGGCTCTGTGACAAGAATCTGACGCCTTTGTGAATAAAGGGGCAGTTCTACTCCTGCCATTCTTGCAATTTCACTCACATATCCGCCTGCAGCATTGACAACTATAGGTGTAGAAATATATTCTTTATCAGTTTGAACTCCTACAATTTTACCCCTTTTTTTGTCAATTGAAACCACACTTGTATACTTTTGTATTTCTACCCCTAGTTTTTCTGCTGCAGCACAATAAGCTAAGGTAGTTGTAAAAGGGTTTAAGTGACCGTCTTTTGGGCAAAATGTGCCGCCTATCATATGGTCAGTGTTAATATGCGGGATAATTTGTTTGGCTTCATATTTATCTATAATACGGCTAGGTATCCCTAGACTATTTTGAAGAGCGACATTAGTTTTAAATTGATTAAATTCTTTGTCGGTAGCAGCACACATTAAATAGCCGCTTTGTTTAAATTCTAAATCATATTGGTCACCTAATTCATTTTGCAAATTTTCAAAACGTTCTATACAATATTTAGTTAAGCGGCAATTCATTTCAGTGCCCCATTGCATGCGTACACCTGCTCCGCAGCGGCCTGTTGCACCGCTGGAAGGGTATTGTTTTTCTATTAGTATAATATCTTTTTGACCACGCTTAGCTAATTCATAAGCGATGGCAGCGCCGCTTATTCCGGCGCCGATTATAACAACGCTTGCTGTTTTTAATGTAGTAATTAAACTCATTGTTTTCTCCTTTTAAGAGGTAGAGATTAGGGATTAGTGGATAGAGAAATATAAAATCCTCTTTAATAAAAATTTGATTTTTAGTCTTCTTCTGCTAATATAGACATCTTAATAGGTTTAGTTGGCGGTCTAAATGTAACCATAGGCATGTCTTGTGGATTTATACCTGTTTCTTTTGCAATTATACTCATAATAAGCTGACGGCATGTGCGTCCTTGGCATGCACCCATGCCTGCCCTTGATGCAATTTTGATTTCATTTAAAGTAGTGTGACCTTGATTAATTAATCTTTTGATGTCTTCTTCAGAGATTTCTTCACATCGGCATACATATTTAGATTTATTTTTGCTTTTTGATGCTGGCTTTGTTTCACATTCGCATGACCAGTCTTCTCTTCGCTGCTTAAAAAATCTCACATGCATTGCCCATTCTTTTGGCACAATTAATGTTATTAATGGAGTTCTGTCGCATAAATTGGGTGCTTTTATGCTGTGTACAGTGGCAGAGCATACTTCTTTGCCTTCTCTATTTAGTCCGATGACAATGTCGCCAATGTTTGGAAGCGGTACAAACTCATAAGGGATGCTGACCAATGTATCCATTTTTGAATAAGTTTCATCAATCATAAAGATTGCTTGACCAGGGCAGGCGAAAGCACAGATTCCACAGCCGTTGCATTTATTGAAATCTGTTTTTGGCAAGTCGTTAATATCTTGCATAGGGAAAATAGCGTTTCTTGGACAAGCGGTTTGACAAGGATTGCAAGGGATACATTGAAAGCATTCAATTACGGCAAAGGGTCCTTTTTTTCTGCGTGCTTCATTTGGATAAGCACTTTTTATTAAATCGTCCGTTGGGACGCCTGTATTTTTTAACATAGAATTTCTCCTAAAAGGTTTGGTGTAGTGATTTAGAGAATAGCTTTATGAAAGATTTTTATAATGAATTAACTATTAGTTTCTGTTTATTAGATTTCTACTTCGGCTATGCCTCTTTTTAGTTTAGCAGCAACATCTCCGCTTCTTAATGATTCTAATTGACCTATTAAGTCATTAAGTCTTTCTTCTACGCCTTCGTCAGTTTTTTTGATGATTCCTGCTTCTAATAATGCAGATAAAGCCGCCAAATGACCTTCTACCATAGCGCTGGACGCCTCCTCAATCTTTGATACATCGCCAGCGATAAATACATTAGGAACACTGGTTCTAAGCATTTTTGACCTGATGGGCACATGTCCGCCGAATTTTGCACTATATTTCATTTTGCAGCCTATTTGCCATAAAAGGTCAACCAGGGGAGAAAGACCTGCAGAGATGCAAAGGTTGTCACAAGTAATATCAAATTCAGTGCCCTTGATTGGCTTGCGATCATCATCAACTTTAGTGACAGTTACGCTTTTTAATTTATCATCTCCATTAGCCTTTAAGACAGTATGCTGGGTAAATATAGGTACACCCATTCTGCGTATTTTTGATGCATGTACTAGATATCCGCCGATGGTAGGTCCTGTGCACATAATCGCTTTTACATCAACACCAGCTTGAATAAGCTGATAGCTGACAATTAGACCGATGTTGCCGGCTCCTAGCATTACCACTTCTTTTGCAGGGAGTATACCATAGGAATTCATTAGCGTTTGTACTGCGCCTGCACCGTATATTCCGGGCAAGTCATTATTTTCAAAGACTAAAAATTTTTCACTAGCACCTGTTGCAACTATTATGGTAGCAGGCTTTATTTTTTTGTATTTATTTTCATGCTCTATTGTGATTACTCCATCCTCATAAACACCGATTGCAGTAGCATTTGTCCAAATAGTGACACAAGGGTTTTTTATAGCATCATTTATTAATATATCAGAAATATCTACGCCTCTTATAGATGCATATTGACGCTTTGATCCAAAAAACTTGTGAGTTTGCTTATTTAACTGACCGCCTAGTCTAGAGTCTCGTTCTATTAATAAAACATTAGCGTTGTATTTTGAGGCCTCTATAGCAGCGCAAAGTCCAGCAGGTCCTCCGCCGATTATTGCTATATCTATGTTTGTAATCATTTTAAGTACTCCTTATTTGAGAATGAAGAAAAAAATTCAATCTTACTTAATTATTAATTTTAATAATACCTCTGCCATGCTGTTTAATAATAACCATGCCTTCTTCTAGCTTGGTTGTGCAAAGTCTTATATTGGATTGACCGTTTACACTGGCTAGACATGCCGAGCAATTGCCTATAGCGCAATATAAACCCCTAGAGCGGCCAGTGTGGCTGTGCCCTAATATCATTACGCCATTGTTGTGAAGAGCGCAGGCAATGGGTTCGCCTAAAACACCCGTATAGGTTTTTCCATCAAAAGTGAATTCTACTAAGTCTTGTCTGTCATCAAAATTAAGAACAGGATGATTTTTTATGCGCATAAGCAAATTGCCTCCGAGAGGAATTTATATAATATTAATTAAATATTAATCCCCATTTTATATTATAAACTATTAATAAAAATATGTCAAGGATTTAATAAGAAAAAGATTTGTTTATGGGAGAATTTTTCAAGTAAAAAAGGAGTGCTTTATAAATAACTTTCAAGATATGTGAGTTTTTATTTCTAAGCTTTATGGGTATATCATGAAATTTGTGCCTTAATGCTGCTTAAAGTGCAACAGTTAAGCCTAGATAAAAAAGAATTAGCGCCCGTCGTTGATGAGGAAACACTACAAGAGTAAGTAAATATGAGAGCCTTAAAATATTAATCATATTATACCCTCCCCATCGGAGTAAATTCGCCATTCACATACCACAAAACCCACCTTGCCATAAATAGCTATCCTCTTACTTTCATTAAGAAGATAGCTATTAAAACTGGTGTGCAGCTTAAATAAAATTAACTCACTCTACTTTACTTTTGATAAACCTATATCGTAGTTTCATCTACTATAACCCTATCCCTATACTCAACTGTAAATTGAGCATTTCTGCCTTGCAATTCTTTGTGCCAAAACTGGACTTGATGGGTGACACCATTGGGAGTAGTAATCTCAAAACGAATTGTTTCGGCTCTCACTCCATTTACATATGCTTGACGATTTAGCGATAATATCCTCAAATCCTCAACTACTGTAGTAGTCCTTCCATTTGTCCCGATTTGATTAGTTCTTTCATAACTAAGATTATTTACCCAAAATTCGCTTTCAAGGTCAGTTATTCCATGACTACGCAGTGCATATCTTTGCCTAAACCTACAGCGAGAAAAACCAACACTAACCAATTTATCTGATTCAGACCAAAACACCATTACTACACTATCCTCAAAATGAACATTCACAAAAATATTTATCGGTAAGAAATCTAGACGATTAAAATCTATTAGTGATCCTCTATACTCACTCAAAGCCAATTCTGGAGTATCATGCAATGATGAGTCAAACCACCATAAAGAGAAGATACCACCCAGCACCAATACAACAGCAAGTGATATTGATATAACTTTTATAATCAGTTTATTTTTTGGTGTCATAATCCCTCCAAATATTTTTTGCTATTAAAATACTAAAGCTCCTATTCTTGATGGCACAAAACCTGCGGAGATTAATGCAGCTCTTGGACGCAAAATTCCTATTTTTTTCTTTACAAACATTGGTGATAATTTCGGCAAAAGTAAAGATGCAAGTGCTAAACCAGCTACCATAGTCAATTTTAACCAAGTAGCAATTTCCACCCCAAATTCAAAGTAAACCTTTATACTATTATCTATAACAGTGTAAATACGCATTGCCACAAATGTTTTTCCTCTCAAGCCTCTTTCAAAACCACGAAGATAAGCTCCTTTAATCCCGCGACCTAAGTTAACATTGGTTGCAAATTCAAGTCTTCCATTTCTACTTAAAGATACATTTAATACTCTTCCAGCAGATATACTTAAATCAGTTCTTGTAACACTAATATTTGACGATTCCTTCCAGCCAGCCTTAATATACAACCTGAAATTTCTTGAAATTTGTCGTGATAGTAAATACTGTACTCTATTTCTTTCAACATTTGGATCTCCACGCAACAACATTAACAATAACCTAACCATCCAAGATCTTTGTCTATAATCTCTAATATCAATACTTGAGTACCCAAATTCATCAATATTATTCACCGGGTCATTATTGCAATACGCATATAAATTAAGTCCTTGCAAATCTTGTGCAGCCATCACCATATGCGGGTCATCAGCATTCAAAAATCGCCCAGTTTCAGGGTCATAGTATCTTGAGTTAAGGTAGTATAAATCAGTTTCTCTATCGTAGTAATATGAGCGATAGCGGATAGGGTTTATATTCGCAATATGACTTGCATTACCAGACACATCAGCTCCATTTCCATCTCTTACATATATGATTTTGCCCCACGAATCGTACCCATATTTTGCCACAAGGTTGCCGTCTCTGTCAAGCAATTTTATCACATCCCCTTGTAAGTTTTTGACAAAATAGTGCGGATTGCCATTATAGTTTAATCCACATACGCTGTCATTTGAATCGTGTTACTATCGGATAAACTTATTGTTAATCGCTTCCAAAAATACTTGAGCCTCGCCATTTGGATTGGCGTTTTCTATAGCATTTTTGATGTACCACGCACTCATTTCAAGATCATGTATTATAATAGGAATTGTTTTCCCAAACTTTTCAGGTATAATTCTCTCTTGCTGAATTCTCCTTGCTACATTTGACACAGCCATCAATAATTCATAATAACCTTTTGGTCCTTTGCCAATATAATAGTTTTTATCATCGTAGCAATTATTATAGTCTTCATGCCCAATGTTGACTATTTTATTTTCATTGTACCACTCAAATAAAAATTTTATACCTTCGGTATTTTTTGTATGTATTATTTTTCCAGTTTCACTCTCCCCATTAGGTTGTATTATTTGCATTTCTAAATTGCCTTGGCAACAAGATGACAATATATCCCAATCTTCTTTACTAGTTGCGGCTTCATTCTTAAAATGCTTATTTGCTAAATAATTAATAGAAAATTCAGAAATATTATTTATTCCATTCCAATTATTGCATTCATTTGAATAAACAAAAAATGAAATTGCATAAATGTCCTTTATGTCTTTCTTTATTATCCACCCATCAAATATAGGCACAATCCTATTGAATAAATAGTCTTCCAATTTAAACTTCATTTTTTGTCTCCCCTAAAAATTATTTATTATGTTGATAAAAAACTAGTAGCCGACAAAACAGATGATATAAAATTCAATTTTCTTGTAACCCTAGCAAGATTTCCATGAGAATTTTCAAAGATTGAATTTATCACACCATAATAAAATGAGTTGCGATGTAATTCAATGTGAAGATTTTTCTTGATTCTAACTAAATTCAATCTATTTTCGGTAGACATACCAACACTTGTCAGCACATCTCGAGCAGGCTGTGCCGCAGGTGCAAACCTAGCAATAATGTGATGATTGTGCGTTTGTCTGTTTCGCCTTCGTCTTCTAGCATCCCTCAGTGCTTGTGTTGCAATAGCCACAATAAATGATGACATCATCAGTATATGTGCCCCGAACGCCTGGAGGTCTTGCAGTCGTCGCCTAACATTCGTATTATTCAACACTAATCTAGGTCCTGTAAAGCGAACTCCAGAAATTTGAATTGTCATTATTGACATCATTATTAAGAATGCCAGTGCCAATATGCCTAATACCGCTGTTTTTGTAAGAACCAAATATCCTAAAGGGTCATCACTATTAACTGGATCATTATTACAATAAGCATACAAATTATTACCCACAACCCCTTGTACTGCCAGCACCATATGCGGGTCATCAGCATTCAAAAACCGCCCAGTCTCAGGATCATAATACCTTGAATTTAGATAATAGAGCATGGTCTCTGTATCATAATAATAAGAGCGATAGCGGATAGGGTTTATGTTGGCTATGTGAGTAGTTGCTGTTGGTACTATATTATTATTATTATTCCCGTCTCTAATATATATGATTTTGCCCCAAGAGTCGTAACCATATTTTGCCACAAGGTTGCCGTCTCTGTCAAGCAATTTTATCACATCCCCTTGTAAGTTTTTGACAAAATAGTGCGGATTGCCGTTGTAGCTTAAGCCGCATATATCGCCGTTGTCATCATAGATGTATTGAATCGTGTTTACTGTATTGCCACTGGTGATATTCTCAATCTGAATATTAGCACCTTGCAAGAAATAGTTGTGAGTGGTTGAAGTGGTGGCATTAGTCTTTCTTGTCCTAATGCCGTTGGCATTGTACTGAAAGGCAAGGTTTCGAGCATTGACTCCCGCTCTAGCCATTGCACTAAGTTGTCGTCCCTTCTCCCATGTCATAGTAAAGCCGTTATAGCCAGAGGTGGGGTTGCCCATGCGATCATAAGCAATCGTGGCAGTGCCAAAACCATTATATGTCCTTAGTTGGTCAGCCCACAAAAGTGTTGTGTTGGTGTTATATGTATATGTGCGAGTAAGCGTAGGAATGCCTAGAGTATCAATAGTAGCTATATGCTCTCTTTTAGTTGTCATGTTGCCACCAGCGTTGTATACATAGGTTGTAGTTATGTTTGTATCAAAGTTGTCATCACGAACTAATCTGCCTGCACCATCATAAAGGTTGGTACTTGTTAAATTTCAAACATTGATTGTTTTACAACCAAAAAAGATGTATACCTCCACTTGTTTTATTTATTGAACAAGTCTATTGATTATAAAAAAAAAGAATGGGTGCAATTCCACTCTCTTTAATTTTGTGTTTGTTAAAACTTGATGCTAAAAACTAATAGCTTTTAAGTATATGAAAAAATGGCACTTGCTCCTCTGTCGGAGGGTTTATTATCTTACTGTAAATGGCAGGTACAAAACTTGTTGCGAAAGCGTCTGCCGCCACCTTAGCGTCCTCTACACTTGCGTAAATAGTCAAATCATAATATTTAACACCATCAAATAAAAGTTTGTTATCTATAAAACCTTTGCACTTAGAAAAAAACTCTTTATATACTTTTTCATGAATTTCAAAAAGTTGTGCTTCTGTTGCACCTTCTTTGAGTGTAAAAGCTCCAAAGTCCATAACATTTGTTCCTCTGTCTTTTATGGTATATACATTTTGCATTTGTTTACTTCTCCTTAGTATTTGTAGGATTATATCATATAAAATATATAAAGTCATTAAATCTTGTCCCCTAATTTCCGTATAATAAAAAAAGGAGGCTTACGCCACTTCGGGCGTCTTGCATGGACACCCCTTTTTTGAATTCGCTTATCCATTTCACGCAGACGACTGAAAGACGAAGTATTTTTACTATACTATAAAAAAAGGGGTGTGCGCTCCGACCCGTGCTTGCATTGCACGGGTTTTTTTGGCGTCCAAACATTTTCAAATAAATCAATTTTTCCTATAGCATAAAAAAACCCCGCTTTAATAATAAAGGCGGGGTAGGAGGTAATCAAGTTTTTAAAATTAACCCATTAAACCTATATTTAATAATTCTCCAAACAACACTTTTTCAATTGGTTTTGACGCATCAATGCAAATATAATCTGCCTCTCTGCTTCTTGCAAAATCTTTTATGTCTTGTTTGAAATCTCTCAGGGCTTCATCATATGCTGCTTGCATACTTTTAGTTATTCTGATTTTCATGTTTCTAGCATCATCAGCACTGCCTGCTTCAATATCCTGCAATTGCATTCTTCCTGAATAAGAAGGGTCTAATTCATCAGGAGTCAAGATTTGTACAAGCATAACTTGTCGCTTTTTAAAGACTAGATAATCTACTGCTTTTTTCCAGTCACCGCCCATAAAATCTGAGATAATTACAGTCAGACCATCTTTTGAACCAACATCAGGGCATGCGATAATAGCTTCTGAAAGATTAGCCTCATCAACATAACTTATATTTTCCAGTTGGTTTACTGCCCTAAAAAATGACTGTTTGCCAACGATAATGCCTGATAAATCTTCTGCAGTATTGCCTTTAACCAGTCTATAGGACGCTTTGTCCATGTTATGAACAGATAAAAAACCCAGTGCTGCTGCAACTGCAACCGCATAGTTCCCTTTTCTTGGGTCGGATTTACCCATAGATGCAGAGCAATCAATAAATGTTTGCAAATGCATTTGTCTTTCATCAGTAAAAAGCTTGATGAAAAACTTTTCAAATCTAGAATATAGATTCCAGTCAATACGCCTAATATCATCGCCTAATTGGTATTCACGATAGTCAGAAAACTCTACTGTTTGACCATAGGTGCTTACTCGGTGTTTTCCGCCGAAAAAGCCTGATAGTTTGGGGCTAAGATTTAAGGACAAAGATTCTAGCCTTGAAAAAAATTCGTCATTTATTAACGATTTCATTAAAATTTACTCCATTAATGTGCATAATGACAAATTACAAATTAATATTTTAAGTGGTTTTAAATTTGTAAACTGCCAATTGTAAATCGTAAATTATTGTTATGCGTTTTGGTTGTCGCTATCAGCATTGAATTCTGTTGTTTCTTCAGCATCTTCTTTATTTTTTTTGCCGAACAAGCCTTTTTTCTTAGCTTTTTTTCCTTGATCGTCAGGATTTCCATAACCAGTGTCAAACGCTTTTACTTTGCCTTCTCTAGCCAATGCCGCTTTTTCTAAAGTTTGGTTAGCTTTATAGTCAATGCCTTTTTCTTTTAGAATCATATGGATGACATCATCAGCTGTGATTCTGTCTGCAATTGCTTCAAAGTTTAATTTGATTCTGTGTCTAAATACAGGGAAGGCAAGCTCATTAATATCACCATAAGAAACATTGTATCTGCCGTTTAGAAGTGCCTTAACTTTTGCAGCAGAAATTAATGCTTGACCTGCCCTTGGGCTGGTACCAAATCTAATATATTTAATGGCAGCTTGGCTAGGTCCTTCTGAATCAGGGTGAGTTGCAACAGATAAATTCATAGCATAGCTCATTACTTCATCAGCAACAGGAATAGCATTTGCTACTTTGCGCATTTCTAATAGTTCAGTGCCGTTACATGCAGCTTCAGCAACTTCAGCCATAGTTTTTTGCGTCATGTTTACGATATCTTTAAGTTCTTGAAGTGATGGATATGTCACGATAAGTTTAAACATAAAGCGGTCCATCTGTGCTTCAGGAAGAGGATAAGTACCATCTTGCTCAATAGGGTTTTGTGTTGCTAAAACGAAGAAAGGTTCTTCAAGTTTTCTTGAAACACCCATAACTGTAACCGTGTGCTCTTGCATCGCCTCTAAAAGTGCAGATTGCGTTTTTGGTGTGGCACGGTTAATCTCGTCCGCTAGGATTATGTTAGAGAAAATAGGTCCTTTTTGAAACTCAAATTTAGAGTTGCCCGTTTTTTCATCCTTGACGATGATGTTTGTACCTGTTACGTCAGCAGGCATCAAGTCAGGAGTAAACTGAATCCTTGAGAATGGAAGAGAGAATACTCTGCCCAGCGAACGTACAAGACGGGTTTTTCCAACCCCTGGCACACCTTCTAATAGGACATTTCCGCCGGCAATCATACCGATGATAGTGCCTTCAACAACACCCTTTTGTCCGACGACGTCTCTTTGAACTTGTTCAAAGATTTTTGCGCATTTTTCAGAAAACAGTTTTATGTTTTGTTCATTAACCACAGACATTTTTAATTTGGTCTCCTTTGATTTTGTCAATTAAAAGACATTATACACCTTTATTATGTGTAAGTCAACCTTTTTTGAAAAGAATTTTAAAAATATTTTTATGTTAATTTAAGAAAATTACTTGTGTTATTGGATAATTTTTAGTCTTTTAAAGAAGAGATTCTTAACAGAATGACAAAAATAAATATTATAGAGAGTGGTATAGAAAGCTATATATAGTATAAATATTAAAATCATGTCATTTTGCAAGAGTTTTTTCTTTAATATTTCTTTGTTTAAGGCATCTAAAAAATAAAATTCCATAATAGGGAGATAAGCATGAAAAAATTAAAGCAATTGTTTATGGTTGTAATAATTTTGTCTTTTATGATTGTATCAGTATTTGTCATCATGGCATGTAACGATGATAATGGTTATTACAACGGCAACGGCAATGGTGAATATGTTGATGAGGCTGGACAAATCAGTTATGCTTTGTATAGTGAAATGGAATTTGATCATTCAATAATCACTCTTTGGCCGATTGACAGATTCCTGCACTAGCGACGTGGTCGGTTGTGTTTAATTCAAATGGCGGGACGGCGATTGATACAATTACACATATTGAAAATGGTGATACTATTAATGCTCCATCAGCACCTGTTAAAACAGGGCATATTTTTGGCGGCTGGTTTTTAGATGCAGAATTTGAAATGGCAAAGAATTTTAATGATGCAATTACACAAAGTTTAGTTTTGTTTGCAAAGTGGACGCCGATGGTGTTTGATATTGTGTTTTATGATGTAGGGGGTGGGGTGTTTAGTGGAACACATGGAAATTATAATCCAGTTACACATACATTTGGGACAGAAACGATTTTAGTTGCATCTACTCGTGAAGGATTTATTTTTGGTGGTTGGTTTATGTGTGTTGATGGTGACGGTGAGGCGATTTATGCAATTAATTGATGCATATGAGTTTTTAGACGATGTGACACTGTTTGCAAAGTGGACGGCGGTGCAAACTTATCCAGAGTGTGGCAGTGAAAAATAATTTTTGATAAGGTGACAGTATTATAAGTTATACCCCTTTATGCAAAGGCTTTTGTATAAAGGGTGTTTTGATTAAAGGAATCTTTATATGCATTAATATGAATTTTTGATGCTCTAGGAAAAATTGATGCTTGAAATAGCCACGGACGCCAAAAAAACCCGTGCATATCAAGCACGGGTCGGGGCGTAAGCCCCTTTTTTTATAGCAAGATTTTAAAAACCCCCCTCAAAACATTTTGCATTTATAAAAAAATGTTTTATAATACATCATGTATACAGAGGAGTCTAAATGAAATTTATTTTGACTAATAATCCGCTTGTTAAAACCAAGCTTGGCAACAGTATCAAAATAGAATTTTGTGATGTATCACTGCATCAAATTCTTCTGTTAACCAGAGATTATATACACAAAGGTTATAAACTATTGTCTCATCCATTATCAGGAAGCATCAAGCCAAATGAAACTCTTTATAAGTCTATTATGCTTGATGCTAATATAGAAAAACTTGATATGCAATCACTATCCATTATTGAGAATAGCATAATGCTGGCTAAAAATTTTGCAGATCGGGATATCAAGATTATGCAGCAGCATAAAGATGATATGATGACAGTGGATTTATCTATAATAAGCGGAAGGCTATAAAACTAACAAAAAACCCCTTAGGAGGAATCATATAAAATGAACTTAGAACTAGGCTACATCAAAATCAAGGACATCAAGTTTGCCGACAAAGCAGAAGTCAAAAACGGCGTGTTGTCAGTGTCAAAAAAGGATTTAGAAAAAATTATCCTTGAAGACGAAAATTTTACAGCAGTTGACTTTGATATTGCTAAACCAGGTGAGAGTGTGCGCATCACTCCTGTCAAAGATGTAATTGAACCACGCTGCAAAGTCAGCGGCGGCGGAGATATTTTTCCTGGCGTTGTTTCAAAAGTACACACTGTTGGTACGGGTCGCACACATGTTTTAAGCGGAATGGCTGTAGTTACTACTGGTGCTATAGTTGGTTTTCAAGAAGGCATCATAGATATGAGCGGAGTAGGTGCTGACTATACGCCTTTTTCTAAAACGCTTAATCTTTGCATCAATTTTACACCTAAAAAAGGCTTGCATACACATACTTATGAAGAGTCTTTAAGAAAAGCTGGTCTAAAAGTTGCTTATCACTTAGGTAAACTAGGTAAAGATGTTAAGCCCGATGAAATTAAGTCTTATGAATATTTGCCTATGATGCAATCAGCTAAAAAATATCCTAATCTTCCTAGAGTAGGCTATGTGCAAATGCTTCAATCTCAAGGTCTTTTGCATGATACTTATGTATACGGTGTGGATATGAAACAGTCATTGACAACAATGATTTCTCCGTTAGAAATTTTTGACGGGGCGATTTTGAGTGGGAACTGTGTGTCTGCATGCGATAAAAACACAACATACCATCACCAAAATAATCCTGTTATTGAGGATTTATTTGAACAGCATGGCAAAACCATCAATTTTTGCGCTATGATTATCACTAATGAAAATGTCTTTTTGGCAGATAAAATCCGTTCATCTGACTGGACTGCTAAAATAGTTTCGCATCTTGATTTGGATGGTGTAATCATTTCTCAAGAAGGCTTTGGAAATCCTGATACAGATTTAATAATGAATTGCAAAAAAGTTGAGGGCGTGGGAGTTAAAACTGTAATTATTACTGATGAGTATGCTGGAAGAGAAGGTACTTCGCAAAGTTTAGCTGATGCTGATCCAGCTGCTGATGCGGTTGTCACTGGCGGAAATGCTAATCAGGTGATTACATTACCTAAATTAGATAAAGTAATCGGTACACTAGACTATACAGATAAAATTGCAGGCGGTTTTAAAGGCAGCTTAAATAAAAAAGACGGCACTATAACTGTTGAGATTCAAGCTATCACTGGTGCAACCAATGAATTGGGGTTCAATAAATTGAGTGCAAGATAATTAAAGCATGATGTGACCTGCATAATTTATGTGAGTCTGTTGTGCGAATTTCATAAAAAATTAAGATAAAAATTCATTTGTTATGCATTATGCATTAAATAAGGAGATAATATGAGCGCTACAAAAAAATTGCGTGTAGTTCACTATATAAACCAATTTTATGCAGGTATTGGCGGCGAAGAAAAAGCTGATCATAAACCTGAGATTCGTGAAGGTGTAGTAGGTCCTGGAGTTGCATTAAAAGCAGTATTTGGGAATGACGCTGAAATCACTCATACAGTTATATGCGGTGACGGATATTTTAATGAAAATTTAGAAACTGCTAAAAAAGAGCTTATTTCTATGATTAAAGGTGCAAATCCTGATTTATTTGTTGCTGGTCCTGCTTTTAATGCAGGAAGATATGGCGTAGCTTGCGGTACTATTTGTGACTTGGTTCAAAAAGAATTGGGTATTGCAACAGTGTCAGGTATGTATAGAGAAAATCCTGGTGTAGATATGTACAAAAAGGATGTATATATCATTGAAACAAACAACAGTGCTGTTGATATGAAAAATGCTGCTCCTAAAATGGCTAAACTTGGATTGAAGCTGGCTAGAAAAGAGGAAATCGGTGCATCAATTGAAGAAGGATACCTGCCAGGAATGTCAAGGATAAATTTCTTTGATTATGCTAGAGGCTCTAAAAGAGCAGTTGACATGTTATTGAAAAAATTGGCAGGTCAGCCGTTTGTTACTGAATATCCTATGCCTGATTTTGATAGAGTTGAGCCTGGCAAACCAATTAAAGACATGAAAAAGGCAACTATTGCTCTTGTCACAAGCGGCGGTATTGTACCTAAAGGCAACCCTGATCATATTGAGTCATCATCAGCATCTAAATATGGTGAATATGACATTAAGGGTGTTAATGACTTGACTGAAAAAACTCATGAGACTGCGCACGGCGGATATGACCCGCTTTATGCAAATCAAGACTCTGACAGAGTATTGCCGGTTGATGTATTACGTGACTTAGAAAAAGAAGGCAAAATCGGAAAATTGCATAATTTATTCTATACTACTACTGGAAACGGAACATCGATTAAAAATTCAAGAGAATTTGCTGCTGAGTTTGCTCAAAAATTGGTGGCGGCTAAGGTTGATGCGGTTATCTTAACCTCTACTTGAGGAACATGCACTCGTTGCGGCGCAACGATGGTTAAAGAAATTGAAAAGACTGGTATTCCTGTAGTTCATGTATGTACTGTTACACCTATATCAATCACAGTAGGAGCAAACAGAATTGTCCCTGCAATTGCTATTCCTTATCCGTTTGGAAATCCTGCTAAAACAAGCCAAGAAGAAAAGCAAATCAGGCGCAAACTGGTTGAAACTGCATTGAATGCATTGACAACACCAGTGACTGAGCAAACTATATTTGAAGTAAAATAAGGAGTAATTTAAGTATATAGTATAAAGTTGGGGCGTTGATATTTAGAACCCGCATACATGAATTGTGAAATGGCTAAAAAGAGTCTTTTTCACCCCAAATTAACTAAATTTTTTGTTAATACCGCCAGTATTAACTGCAAAATTTAATTAATTTGGGGCAAACAATCCTTCTGTTTATCTCATTTCAAATCCATGTCTACAGGCTCTTAAATTTAAAGATGGTCATTACTTTATATTCTATAAACTTAATAAACCACTATGTCAAAAACATACGATATTATTATTCTAGGCGCTGGTCCTGCGGGACTAGCGGCTGGATTATATGGTGGTAGAGCTAGATTATCTACTCTTATCATTGAAAAAGGGCAAGACGGCGGACAAATTGCAACTACATCTGAAATTGAAAACTATCCAGGCGGTGTTGACCATGAGTCTGGCAAGTCTTTGATTGATAGAATGGCAAAGCAAGTGGTTCAGTTTGGTGCTGAAAGAGTGTCTGATACTGTATTAGAAGTCAAACTTGATGGAAAAATTAAAGAAGTTAAGTGTGTTAAAGCTACTTATCAAGCTAAGGCTGTTATTATTGCAACAGGTGCGCACCCAAGACCAATTGGTTGTGAAGGTGAATCTGATTTTGTAGGCAAGGGTGTGTCTTATTGCGCAACTTGTGATGCGGCATTTTTTGAGGAGCTGCCAGTTTATGTAGTGGGCGGCGGTGATTCAGCTTTAGAAGAAGCTATGTTTTGTGCAAATTTTGCTAGGGAAGTGACTATTGTTCATCGTAGAGATGAGTTTACTGCGGCAAAATCTATTCAGGAAAAAGTTAAAAAACACCCTAAAGTTAAATTAATGCTGTCTCATCAAATTGTCAAACTAGAAGGCGACGGAATTTTGACCAGTATGATAGTTAAAGATTTAAAAACAGGTAAAGAGAAGAGGATTGAAGCAAGTGAGGATGACGGAACATTCGGAGTTTTTGGGTTTGTTGGATTTGTTCCGCATACAGAATTATTTGTGGACAAAATTGCGTTAGAAAATGGATATGTCAAAACTTGTGAAAATATGAAAACTAATGTGGACGGAGTTTTTGCGGCGGGAGATGTAAGGGCTAAGAGTTTAAGACAAGTAATCACAGCGGCAGCAGACGGTGCGATTGCAGCTGTCCAAGCAGAGCACTATATAAATAAATAATTATTTATATTGATGAGATTCTTTATAGAATTAAAAAATTAAATATTCCAAAAAATTAAATTTAATGTCATCTTGTAAAAATCTTATCATTATAAAACTAAAAGGAGAATCCCATGTTAGAATTAAACAAAGATAATTTTGAAGCAGAAGTTAAACAAGCTAGCGGTAAAATACTAGTTGACTATTTCGGAACAGGCTGTGTGCCATGTGAGGCACTGATGCCTATTATTGTTAAGTTATCAGAAAACTATGGTGACAAATTAAAATTCACAAAATTGAACACTACTCAAGCAAGAAGATTGGCTATTGGTGAAAGGATTTTGGGATTACCAGTTGTTGCGATTTATGAAAATGGGCAAAAACTAGAAGAATTGGTTAAAGATGATTGCACTGAAAGCAAGATTGAAGAGATGATTAAAAGACACATTTAGTTAATTGTGAATTATGAATTATTGGCGGCTTTTATTTAAAAGAGTAATAATTCTATATTCTGAATTAGAAAAATAAAGCAAGGAGGTAAATACCATGTTAAAAGGAAAAAAAGTCATCATCATTGGTGACCGTGACGGTGTTCCGGGCCCTGCGATTGAAGAATGTGTAAAAACTGCTGGTGCAGAAGTAATATTCTCTTCAACTGAGTGCTTTGTGTGAACGGCGGCGGGAGCTATGGACTTAGAGAATCAAAAAAGGGTAAAAGAGTTTGCAGAGAAGTTTGGCGGAGAAAATGTTGTTGTTGTTATCGGCGCAGCCGAGGCAGAAGCAGCAGGATTGGCAGCTGAAACTGTTACTGCAGGTGACCCTACATTCGCAGGTCCACTCACGGGAGTCTCGTTGGGACTTAAAGTATTTCACATTTGTGAAGAAGAAATCAAATCAGTTGTTGACGCAGGCGTTTATGACGCTCAAGTTGGCATGATGGAAATGGTGCTAGACGTGCCTGAAATTGCTAAAGAAATGAATAGCATTAGATCACAACATTGCAAATTTTAATTTTAATGTGCAATCCTTATAAGGATTGCACATTAAAGGAAAGAATGCTGTCCAAAGGCATTCTTTTTTTATGCACTAGGAAAAATACTACATAGAACACGCTGGTTTGAGAATGTTTGGAAGCCAAAACAAACCCCGCCAATGGACCAAGGCGGGGTCAACTAAAACTATCGTCAGGATTAAAAATAGGATGTACCTCAAAATCTTCATTAATCTCTGCTCTGCTCTAAAAACAGCAGCAGTTTTTTGATTAGTATTTGGATATAGTTTTCTGTTACATCCATTTTTAGCGATAGGCATCTTTGGGTGAGGGTGCGTATGTAGAGTCCGGCGTAGATTTTTTGGAGGAGCGGTGGGGGCGAGGGTGATGGCGTGGATTATGCTCCTCAAGGGTTTGAGGGAAGTTTTTGGGTGGATTATATTTTATGGGTCGCCTATCATTTCTTTGTGGGTGTGGTATTCCTTGATATGTTCAAGGTCTTTTCGGATTTGGTCTATGGTTTTTCATTGGGTGGAATTTTCTCCTTCATAACTACACTTAGAATAGTAGTTGTTTTTAGCGATAACAGCCTAGGGATTTTGAATTATAATCCATTGACACCCCCTAGTGGAGAAATCTCTATTTGAAAAAACTTGTCAAGATATAAATAAACTTTAAACCAAAAACAGCCAGCATCTTTTTTCGATACTGACCATTTTTGATTTAGATTAATACTTTGCGCTAGTTGTTATGACTTTTTCCTAAGTCATACAAAAATACTTTCTAAAATAATTCAAAAAATTACCAATTTATCTGATAAATTCCCGGAATGCTACTAAGTGCCGTTCCTGTCTTAAAAAAGCGTCCTGCATGGTCAAACCAAACATAAACTTGTAAATGATTGACGTGGTCGCTATGTACTAGTGTCATAATACCGCTTCTGCCAAATACTCTTGTATCATTCACTCTAAATAAAGATTGTCCTTGCGGCACAGGTTGAATGCCTAATTGCATAGTTATTTGTGAATCATTATTATTTGAATCGACAGTTCCCGATACATATCTAACGCTTATGTGGCGATTCGCAAAGTCTAGCTGAGTGATGCTATTTGGCTGGATACCTTGAGCCTCAGCAGGGCTTATTGTATTGCCGACAGTAAATACTAACATAATTGCAGTTATGACAAGAAATGTTGTCACAATAAGAGCAATGCTTTTTTTTCCTAATTTTGTTTTTTTCATAAAAAACTCTCTCCTTTTTTTTAAATAAATAATATATCTAGCGCCAATATATTTAACTGTAGCAAATGTGCATACCACACTAAATTTTGACTTTATGACTTGTTTTTTATGTTTTACTAGCTATATTATAATTTTTAATTTATGTCAAGTAATTTTCAATAATTAAATTAAAAATGTAGAATTTATTATCAACAATTATTGTAAAATGTATTAGAATTTTATAAAAAACATTGTTCAAAAGACTTTCAGAATTAATGTTTGAAAATGATTTGAATGCTGTAAAATTAGCAGCGGCACTAGGTGTAAGTGATGTTTCTATTGGTCGTTGGAAAAAAGGTGCGAGCAATATCTTATTAAAAAATGCGTTGGGGATTGCTGATTATTTTGAATGTTCACTACAGTATCTCATAGGCAAAACAGATAAGAAACTTGATTTTACTTTGCAATCGTATCCGCCATTTTATGAACGGTTACGGCAAATAATGGCAGAACATAATATAACATGGTATCGTATTGTCAAAGATGATATTTTGTCAGACAATAATATTTCCTCTTGGAAAAATGGTGCTGACCCTTATTTAGAAACTATTATAAAAATAGCAAATTATTTTAAACTTACTCTTGACCAGTTTGTCGGTCGTGAGATTTAAGATTTTAGTTTTTAAAAACCTATTTGCTGTTAAGATAGGGCTATTTTAAGAGTCAGTCCTTTTTTTAAAAACGATAAAAAAAATGCTAGACAATCAAATTTTAATATGTTAAAATCGTTAGGAATACTTAAAATATTATAAGTGAGGAAAATTATCTATGAACAGCATTATCAAAGGTGCGGCATATACTCTTATTCATGCCCCTGACATGGTTGTCCACAATGGGACTACCCAAACAACAGAAAGAATCGTAAACCCTAATTCTGACTATCTTAAAGCTTTGCCTAAGCATCTTAGGTCATTTGATGATGCTGCTATCTATCCGCCGAATCAAGTATATATTGGCAACCAGCACCCAGAGTTTTTAAATACTATTGGGGATTTACCATGGTACAATAAGCTTATTAAAGGCGCTAGCCGTTTTTCTAAAAATGGTGAAATTATGCCAGAAGAAGAATTTTATTTGTTGATGCATGCGGTTGATGCATTTAATTTGGTTATGCTTGATGCTGATTTTATCAAAAAATATAAGCCTATATTTGATAAACATCCTGTGGTGACTGCTGAATTAAAAGCTAAGATAGGTGCTGGATTTATTCTTAATGATATTGAAGCAGAAATTAAAAACAATCATGCAGAAGGTTTGTATTTTAATCATAAATTGATAGGCTGCGTAAAGCGTGCGCATGATATTGATGAAAATTTGTCGGCTCATGTAATTTTAGAAAATCTAGTATCAAAAGCGTCAAGCGTGACGGCACTTTTGAATCTTATTAAGCATACTGGAATTTCTCCTGATGAAGTGGATATGGTATTAGATTGCTCTGAAGAGGCAGTGGGGGATATGAACCAAAGAGGCGGCGGCAATTTAGCTAAGGCATGTGCAGAGTCTTGCGGTTTTGTTAATGCATCTGGATCTGATATTAGGGCGTTTTGTGCTGCTCCTACGCATGCTATTATTCATGCGGCGGCATTAGTTGCTAGCGGAACATATGATAATGTAATTGTTGCGGCAGGCGGTTCTACGGCAAAATTGGGCATGAACGGCAAAGACCATGTTAAAAAAGAGATGCCTGTTTTAGAGGATGTTGTGGGTAGTTTTGCTGTATTAATTTCAAAAAATGATGGTGTTTCACCTGAAATTTTATCGCCATACACTGGAAAACATACAGTGGGCAGCGGTTCGTCGCCTCAAGCGGTTACAAAAGCATTGGTGGCAGACCCATTAGAAAAAATGGGCATCCGTATTGTGGATATAGATAAATTCAGTGCAGAAATGCACAATCCTGATGTCACAAAACCAGCTGGTGCGGGTGACGTGCCGCTTGCTAATTTTAAAATGATTGGGGCATTGGCGGTTATGCGTGGTGAGTTTGATAGGACGCAAATTGATGCGTTTACGGCAAAACACGGAAACCCTGGCTGGGCGCCTACTCAGGGGCATATTCCTTCTGGCGTGCCATTTTTAGAATTTGCCAGACAAGATATTTTGGCAGGTAAAATTAAAAATAGCATGATTATAGGCAAAGGCAGTTTATTCTTGGGCAGAATGACTAATCTATTTGATGGTGTGTCGTTTATTATTCAAAAAAATGCTGGAATAAGTGCGCAAAATACTGCTAGCGATATTAAAAAACCTAAAATAATATTGACAGGCTTAGGGTCTGAGCATGGTGAACAAAATATGATTGAAGGAGCATTGCAAGCATCAAAAGCTAATGCGGCTGATATTACTTATATCGGTTCAAACGGGGATCATTCTAAGGCAGTATCAATAGTTGAGACTAATTGTGAAAAGATTATGCATGAGAAAATGGATGCAATGCTTAATTCTAAACAAGCTGATGGTGCAGTGACAATGCATTATTCTTTCCCTATTGGCGTTTCTACTATCGGTAGAGTAATCACTCCTGCATACGGAAAAGCTATGTATATTGCATCTACCACTGGCACATCTTCAACAAATAGAGCCGAGGCGATGGTTAAAAATGCGCTTAACGGGATAATTGTTGCAAAGGCTAGCGGTGTCAAAACCCCTAAGGTGGGTATTTTGAATGTGGATGGAGCAAGGTCTTGTGAAAAGGCATTAAAGGATTTAAAAGCGGCGGGTTATGATATTGAGTTTGCTGGGTCTAACAGAAGTGACGGCGGCTGCATTATGCGTGGTAATGACGCTATGACGGCAGCATGTGATGTGCTGGTGTGTGACTCTTTGACAGGTAATGTGCTTATGAAAATGTTTAGTGCGTTTACTACGGGCGGCAATTATGAAAGTATTGGGTTTGGTTATGGACCTGGAATGGCATCAGATTATGAAAAACTTGTATTGATTTTATCTAGAGCATCGGGTGCTCCTGTGGTTGCAAATTCTATTTTGTTTGCTGCGGAATTAGTAAATGGCAACTATAAAAAAGTGCTAAAAGATGAATATAAAAAAGCAGAGAAAGCTGGGTTAGAAAAAGTTTTAGAAGCTGTAGTCAAGGCAAGCGGGGCAAAAAAATCTACGGCTAAAAAGGCAGGGGCAAAAGAGATTAAGGCTCCAAAACAAGAAGTAGTGGATACTGATATTAATGGTGTTGAGGTTGAAAATTTAGATGCGGCGGTAGAGGCAGTTTGGGCGGCAGGTATTTATGCATCAAGCGGTATGGGTTGTACTGGGATAGTAATTCAGGTTGCTAAAGCTAATGAGAAAAAGGCAAGAGATGTATTGATTAAAAAAGGGTTTTTAGTGAAGGAGTAATTTTCTTTGTGTAAAGATTGTTTAAGGCAATTGCCGTCAGTTAATGAAATCAAAGATTTAGTATTATCAAAAGAGAGTGGCTTAAGCTCCTCTCTTTTGAGTAATGCCGTTAAAGAAGAACTTGATAAATTTAGAGGGCATATTTTTGACGGGATATTTTGCATACCGAAAAAAAATACGCCGTTAGGCAAGGAGTTTTTGGATAAAGTTGTGGAGTTAGTGCTTAATAATTTAAAAATTGCAAACAGACATAATTTGCGTCCTGTCGTTAATGCAACAGGGATAGTGCTGCACACAAATCTAGGGCGTGCGCCTATGTCAAATATTGTGGCGCAAAATATTGCTTCTGTGGCACAAAATTACTCTACTCTAGAATATAATTTGATTAGTGGCGATAGAGGAAGCAGATATGCACATGTTGAGGAGTTGATTTGTAAAATTACTGGTGCTGAGGCTGCGCTTGTAGTAAATAACAATGCGGCGGCAGTATTGTTGATTTTATCGGCATTAGCTGTGCATCCTAAAAATGAGATAATAGTTTCAAGAGGTGAGCTTGTTGAAATTGGCGGAAGCTTTAGGATTCCTGATATTATGAGTTTAGGCGGGGCTGTCTTAAAAGAGGTGGGGACTACTAATAAGACTAAATTAAATGATTACGAGGGTGCTATTTCAAAAAAAACTGCAGCCATTTTAAAGGTGCATACTTCTAATTTTAAGGTGGTTGGATTTTCTCATGAAGAGGGAATCGCTAATTTAAAACTATTATCAAAAAAACATAAAATTCCTCTTGTATATGATTTTGGCAGCGGTATGCTGGATGAGTATGAACCTAAATTGATTGACGAAAATTATGTTTTGCAGGCGATAAAAGATGGTGTAGACTTGATATGTTTTTCTGGGGATAAGCTTTTAGGCGGTCCTCAGTGCGGCATAATTGCAGGGACAAAAGAGTTTGTAGAGCGTATCAAAAAACATCAGCTTACAAGAGTGCTTAGAGTAGACAAGTTGTGTTTAAGCGCACTAGAGCCGCTTCTAAGGCTTTATTTGGATAAGGAGAGGGCAAAAGACGAGATTCCTGTCTTGAAAATGTTGTCTTTTAGCATATTAGATTTGGAAAATAGAGCAAAAGATTTGTATGAAATTTTGGATAAATCAAAGCCAACACATCTTAAAATTAAAATAGTGAAACTTGATGGACAAGTAGGCGGAGGAAGCGCTCCTACATTAAATTTGCTATCATTTGGGATAGAGGTGTATTCTGATAAATTAAAGATAAATGAAATAGAAAAAACTTTAAGAGAGTATGACACGCCTATAATATCCCGCATTAAAAATGATAGAGTTTTGCTGGATGTGCGCACTATTTTTGATTATCAATTTAGTATTATATCAAATGCAATTTCAATTTTATAAAATTTTACTAATTATTAACTACCATGAATAAACAAAACTATACAATCATTGGCACGGCTGGTCATGTCGATCACGGAAAGACTACTTTGATTAAAGCTTTAACAGGCATTGATACAGATAAGCTAAAAGAAGAGAAAAAACGAGGTATAACCATTGAACTTGGTTATGCTTATTTAGATTTGCCTAATGGGCAAAAGGCGGGGATAATTGATGTGCCTGGGCATGAAAAATTTATCAAAAATATGCTTGCTGGGGCATCTACAATATCACTTGCTCTAATTATAATTGCTGCTGATGAGGGTATCATGCCTCAAACAAGAGAACATCTTGATATATTATCGTTGTTATCTATAAAAAAAGCTGTTATTGCTTTGACTAAAGCTGATACTGTTGAAATAGATTGGTTAGACATGGCAAAAGAAGAAATTCGTACTGAGTTAGATAAAAATTATACATTTATTAAAAATGCTGAGATTATTCCTGTTAGTGCGCATACTGGGTATGGAATGGATTCTTTAAAAAAATCACTATTTAATCTTGCACAAAATGCTGCTGGGCATCCTAAAGCTAGTGCTCCTTTTAGATTGCCTATAAATAAAACATTTTCTTCAGATGGATTTGGGACAGTAGTTACGGGTACAGTTACTGATGGCAGTATAAGCGTAGGTGATGAGGTAATACTATATCCTAAAGGAATTAGTTCAAAAATACGATTTATACAAAATCATGCAAAAAAAGTTGATACTATTTATACAGGGCAGCGTGCGGCTATAAATTTGGGCGGCATATCTTTAGAGCAAGTACAAAAAGGTGATACAATTGCTATTGCTAATTCTATGCGTGCGGCAACAAAAATTGATGTGAAAATAAATGTATTGTCTTCATGCAATAGAGAAATAATAGATAAATCTAAGCTTCATTTTCATAGCGGTACTGCAAATACTTTAGCAAAATTATTGTTATTTGATAGAACTTCTTTAAAAAAAGGTGAAAGCGCTTATGCACAGCTTTTGCTAGATGAGCCTATGACGCTAAGATTTAAGGATAAGTTTGTATTAAGGTTTTATTCTCCTTTAGAGACAGTTGCAGGGGGGGTGGTGTTGGATACTGAAGGTGCTAGGTATAAAAAGGGTGAAGATTTGGCTGCGTTTAAGATAAAAGATGAGGGTGGGATGCGAGAGAGGATTGAGAGGGTTGTTTATGAAAGACAAAGTATTAATTTAGCGGATTTAAGGACTAGGCTTTTTGATGAATCGGCTGAATTTGATAAGGAAATGGCTTATTTAATTAAGGCAGAGAAGATGTTTTTGATGGCTGGTGCTAAAGGTGAAACAGTGATAGGAGTACAATTTTTAAAAAGCTTAAGTGATAAATTAATAAAGATTTTAGATGAGTATTTAAATAAAAATCCGTTGGTTAATGGTATGCCTAAGGCTAAGCTAAATGGTATTGACAATAAAATTTTAGAGATAATGCATAATTTGAAGCTGATTAAGTTTGAGGGGGATGCAGTTAAGAGAGTGGATTTTGTGTCTAGTGTAGGGGTTAGACATCAAAGGATTTGTGATGGAATTGAAAAGAGGCTTAAAAATAGTGGATTTACTACTCCGTCTTTAGATGATTTAAGGGGGGAATTTATAAATGAAGGCAAGTTTTTTAAAGAAAGTTTTGATATGCTGGTAAGTGATAAAAAGGTGGTGATGTTGACTGCGCAAGTGATGATGAGCGGGGAGTATTATCAAAAGGCTTTGGATATTTTTAAAGAATTATTTAAAAATGGACCAGTTGTGCTTGGTGATTTTAGAGATAAATTGGGGACTTCTAGAAAATATGCTTTAGCGCTTCTAGAGCATTTTGATTTGAAAAAGATAACTAAAATGATAGAAGATGCTAGGGTATTGTGCTAGCATTTAATAACAAGTTTCAAAAAAATTTTTTCTAAATGCAATAAATATGCTTGCGTTTTGTTTTTTAATATGATATGATTTATGTTGCATGTGCGGACGTGGCGGAATGGCAGACGCGCCAGACTTAGAATCTGGTATCTTCCGATGTGCTGGTTCAAGTCCAGTCGTCCGCACCAAATGCTTTTGAGTATTTGATTAAGATTAGCCCCTTAAATTGAAGAAAAAAGCGACTTTCTTTTTGTTAGCGTGAAATGACAAAAAGGTAAAATATTATTTTAAAGGTGAAAAATATAGATGAAAACTTTTATGGCAAAAGAGTCTGACATACAAAAAAAATGGTATGTTGTTGACGCTGATGGTGTGCCTCTGGGTCGTTTGGCAGCTCAAGTTGCAAGCGTTTTGCGTGGCAAAAATAAACCTGAGTTTACTCCGCATGTAGATGTAGGTGATTTTGTGATTATATTAAATTCGGACAAGGTTTTATTGACTGGAAAAAAATTAGAGCAAAAAATGCATCGTTATCACACATTATATATGGGCGGAATGAAAGAGATTAAATATAAAAAATTTATGGCAGAAAAATCTGATGAGGCTGTGTCTGTTGCGATTAAAGGAATGCTTCCTAAAAATGCTTTGGGCAGAAAATCTTTAAAAAAATTAAGAGTGTACAAAGGCAATGAGCATCCGCATGTGGCGCAGCAGCCTATTGAATTTAAGTTAGTGGAAAAAAATTATAAGGGGGATAAATAATCATGGCAGCTAGTGGAAAAGTTGTTAAGAAAAAATTGGCATTTTGGGGAACAGGTAGACGCAAAAAATCTATTGCTAGGGTTAGATTAATACCAGGCGGGGGTACTATTATTGTTAATAAAAGACCGCTGGATGATTATTTTGGATTAGGGACTTTAAAATTGATTGTTAATCAGCCGCTTGTATTGACGGGTTCTGGTGCAAAATTTGATATTCATGTTAATGTTAAGGGCGGCGGTGTTACAGGGCAGGCTGGGGCAATTAGGCATGGGATTTCAAGGGCGCTTATTAATGCAGATATTGGATATAGGGCAGAATTAAAAAAAGCAGGATTTTTAACAAGAGATCCAAGAATGAAAGAAAGAAAGAAGTACGGTTTGAAAAAAGCAAGAAAAGCACCGCAGTTTTCAAAAAGATAATATGTATAAAAAAAGAACGATTGTTATTTATCGTTCTTTTTTTATATGTTAAAAAATATATTAAGATACATTTATCAACCGAGCAAAAACGTTTGCTTGCAAGGACATTTTTGAAACCATCGAAAAGGTATAAAGCCCCGTCGCTTGCGGCGGTTCCAAAAACACCAAAGGTGTTTTTTTTGCAGGGCTTGCCTTGGGTTTAATGCCCTTTATTAGTTATAAACAAGGCAATAAATATCAAAATTAATTCTCTAACTTAAAAAGGCGCCTATGTAAAGCGCCTAAACCGCCTACCTAAGGGCGGATTTATCATAATTTATGTATTAAAATTATATTAAATACATTTTTGCTGCACATATATAATAAATGTGCAAGTTGCTAAGAGGTGATAAAACTCCCTCTAGGTCAATAGGGGGAGTTTTTTTCAACTATATTTTAGAGCTCTAGCCTCTTATTCCTCGTGACATTCGCATGTTCCGTCTTCGCAATCGCACTCAGTGCAAACGCATTCAGTGTCACAATCATCTGGACATACTGGATCTTGACAAGCAGAAATGATAAACGCAACAGGTACTACGAAAAGTATCACCATAATAGCGATTAACCATTTTTTCATACCAGTGAACATTTTTTTAATCATATGTAATGTGCTCCTCCTTTTTTCTTTTCATATCTAGAAAATAAGAAAAGTATTATTGTAATCTATGCAATAATAGACTACTTGGTTCAGTTTATCATAAATAAAATTGAATGGCAAGTAATTTTTATAGGTAAATTAAGTAAATATACAAAAAAATTGTATATTTGTCAAAATATTTGGGCACAACTAATATTTATAAATTCTTTTAAAAGCACATTATTAATGCCTTAGATTTGTTGACAAGACGATTATATTTGAGTATACTATATTTGAAATAAAAAAATCAAAGTGAGGCAAAATTAATGGAAAATTGGAAAAACTTTTGTGGTCAAAAATGGCAAGAAAAAATTGATGTAAGACAATTTATTGTAGATAACTTTTCTCCTTATGAGGGAGATCATAAATTTTTGGCTGGAGTCAGCACAAAAACGGCAAAGTTAAGAGATGCTTTTTTTAAGCTGCTAGAAAAAGAAAAAGATAATGGCGGTGTTTTAGATGTGGACACATCTGTCCCTGCTGGTGTGCTTTCGCACAAGGCGGGCTATTTGGATAAAAAGAATGAACTTATTAAAGGTTTTCAAACAGATGAGCCGTTAAAAAGATTATTAAATCCATATGGCGGAATCAAAATGGCAAGAGAGGCTTGCACGGCGTATGGATATAAAGTGAGTGATAAAGTTGAAGAACAGTTTAAATATAAGACTACGCATAATGATGGTGTGTTTAAAGTTTATACACCAGAGATGAAAAAATTTAGAAAAAATGGAGTAATCACTGGGTTGCCTGATGCATATGGAAGGGGAAGGATAATAGGTGACTATAGAAGATTAGCTTTGTACGGGGCTGATAAACTAATTGCAGAAAAGCAAAAAGATTTTTCTGAACTTGGTGAGCGTACTATGACTGATGATGTAATTATCTTGCGTGAAGAAGTCTTTCATCAAATTGAGTCGTTAAATAACTTAAAAGAAATGGCAGCGCTTTATGGTGACGATATTTCTAAACCTGCTGCAAATTCTAGAGAGGCGGTTCAATGGACATATTATGCTTATTTAGGGGCAATTAAAGAGGCTAACGGAGCGGCGATGAGTTTAGGGCGAGTCAGCACTTTTTTTGATATCTATTTTGAGAAGGATTTAAAAAGCGGTGCGATTGATGAAAATGGTGTGCAAGAATTGGTGGATCAATTTGTATTGAAATTGAGAATGGCACGCCACCTTAGGACTCCTGATTATAATGCGCTTTTTGCAGGTGATCCGACTTGGGTGACAGAGGCAATTGGCGGGATGTGTATAGACGGGCGTACAATGGTTACAAAAACTTCTTTTAGGTTTTTGCATACTTTATATAATCTTGATACTGCGCCTGAGCCAAATATGACAGTGCTTTGGTCTAAAGATTTACCTAATAATTTTAAAAAATATTGTGCAAAAGTATCACATGATACATCAAGTGTACAATACGAAAATGATGATTTAATGAAACCCATATTTGGCGATGATTATGGTATTGCATGCTGTGTGTCGGCTATGACGCTGGGCAAACAAATGCAATATTTTGGTGCAAGGTGCAATATCGTTAAATTATTGCTTTTAGCATTGAATGGCGGAAAAGATGAACTATCAGGTGAGCAAATTTTGCCAGAAAGAATTGGTTTTAATGATCCTGCAAAGCCTCTTGACTATGAAAAAGTCAAAAAGAGTTTTTATGAATGCGTGGATTATTTATGCAAGCAATATGTAAATACAATGAATGTCATTCATTATATGCATAACAAGTATGCATATGAGAGTGTACAATTGGCGTTTCATGATACTAATGTAGAAAAGTTGATGGCATTTGGTATTGCAGGTATTTCAGTGCTAGCGGATAGCTTGTCGGCGATTAAGCATGCTAAAGTGACTCCGATTGTGGATAAAAACGGCTTGATTGTGGATTTTGATACTAAAGGAGATTTTCCTACTTTTGGTAATGACGATGAAAGAGTTGATAACATTGCAGCTGAGATTGTTGAATATTTTTACAAGTCACTTCAAAAAACTCCTTGCCATAGAGGTGCAAAACATACTTTAAGTGTGTTGACTATCACATCAAATGTTGTGTATGGAAAACTAACTGGCAATACTCCGTGCGGAAGAAGAACTGGTGTGCCTTTTGCGCCAGGGGCAAATCCTTTTCATAATAGAGAAAAAAACGGGGCGCTTGCAAGTTTAAATTCGGTTGCTAAACTTAATTATGAATGCTGTCAAGACGGGATTTCTAACACATTTAGCATTGTGCCAAAGACATTAGGCAAAGAAGAAGATGCTGTTTTAAGCAATTTGGTGCAAATGATGGATGGATATTTTGCCAATGGCGGATTTCATTTAAATGTAAATATGCATACAAAAGAGGATTTAGAAAAAGCGCATAAAGATCCTGATAAATATCCGCATTTGACAATTAGGGTATCTGGATATGCGGTTAGGTTTTCTGTGCTTAGTCCAAAGCATAGGGAAGAGGTTATTTCAAGGACATTCTTTTAATTAAATAAATATAATAGCGGCTTTTAGTTAGATGTTGCTTGTTGGTAAAAAGGCTTGTAGAAGGGATAGGGCGGGGTAATGATTTATTTAGAGGAATATAAAAGCGGACAGTGAGGTATTAATTTGCTGGTGCACATTGTGTAGTTATGCCTAGAATGAAACACATATGCACTAGCGTATTAATTAAGATTATACATTGCGAACATAAAAAATAAAGAAGAGATTCTCTATAGAAGATGATAAAGATAGATTGAAGCGGAGTAGTTTCTGCATTTAGTGAGTAGTTTATTTTTTTGTCATGCTATGAAAGATTGTGCCAAGGGGTGTTTGTGGGTTCAGCGTTTATAAAGGATTTCTTTTTTTAAAAATAAGTTTCATACTATGTAATCCACACAAGGGATTTTTGTGATGATGTCGCTTGCGGAGTTCTCACGACATAAGGCTTATCAAGTGAGATTCATCGCAAATTATAAGTGCGGTGATGGATTTCATAAGGGGTTAATATTTAGCATTAGTTCTCTTCTTAACAAGAATCCCGTCATTCTTAAACACTTTATTTGATGAAGATACATAAGATTGTTTGCTCTATATATTAAAGAATTATAATTGGTTTTTTAAAGCATGAACTTAAAAATTTCTACAATTGAAACACTTGGAGCGCATGATGGACCAGGTCTTAGGACTGTACTATTTTTGCATGGCTGCCCATTAAAATGTTTATATTGCCACAATCCTGAAATGACTGCTTTTAACAAGGATAAAAGCAGTCAAGTTTTTGCTAGTTATTCTGTTCAATATTTAGTTGATTTTTGTAAAAAATATAAAAGTTATTATGGAGAAGGCGGAGGAGTAACTTTGTCGGGTGGTGAACCTTTAGTTCAATCAAAAGCTGTATATGAATTAATCAAGGCATTAAAAAAAGAGGGGATTCATACATGTTTAGATACTAGCGGCGGGGTTGCTTTAACTGATGATGTGAAAAATGTACTGGATGAAGTGGATTTGGTACTTTTAGATATAAAACATACAGATAATGAACAGCATAAAAAACTAGCGGGGCAGCCTTTAGATAAAACGCTGGCAGTGCTAGAGTATATGAAATCTATAAGAAAGGATTTTATTATAAGGCAAGTAGTCGTTTCTGGGTTTACGGATAATGAGACTCAAATTAAGGCTTTAAAAGAGATAGCTAGTGGTGCTAGGACTATTGAGCTATTGCCGTATCATGGCATGGGTGCACATAAGTGGGAAAAGCTTGGGATAGATTATGCTTTAAAAAATGTACTGCCTCCATCTAAAGAATTGATGGTTAACTTAAATAAAATATTATGAAAATAAAAAACATAAAAAAATTGGGTTTGATTTCATCAAGCATCATAGGTACTGCTATGGTGGCGGTTTATGTTTTTTCTGTTATTGGTTTAAATTCATTAATTGCTTATAATCAATATGCATTAAACAACGGTGATTTAAATTGGGCTGGTAATGTTTCAAGAGAGCAAAAACTTGGAATATTAGAGATTAGCAGGATATTATCATTTATTTTGATTGGTTTTGGTTTAATATTAAAAATTGCCGCCTTTATTCTATTTAAGAAACAAAAAGGCGACAAAGATATAGCAAAAACACTTGTTTTAATTAAGGCTATTGGGATAGTCTTAAAATTATTTGGAATAATTGTGTTGATTCCAGTGATTACATATTTAGGATATACGGATACAAGCATGCTAGTAAAATTGATTGGGAATATTTTGTTTATATTTGCGCAAGGCAGTGTGATAGTGCTTGGAATAATGTTTTTAAATCGCTTAAAAAAAGAGGATAATAATAAAGAGGATAATTTAGAGCTTTAAACCTTTAACCATGTCCAATGAATAAGTGAATGCTATTCCGCTGCCTGGTTCATCTAAAGAACCTACTATTCTTTCAATAGCATCTAAAATAGATGGAATTTTTTCTTCACTGACAACCATCATTAATGTCTTTGAGCTGGATTGCTGCATAGACTTTTTTCCCGCCCCAAAAATCATGCTAAAAGCATCAGGGGTTTTATATGCCAATTCACGCCCCATACCGCTTGTGTCAAAGATAGTACAGCCCCTGACACCTGCATTTTTTAACTCATCTAATAGCGGCTGCAATAAATCCGCATCATTTAAAATAAAAATTAATGCTTTCATACTAATATTATATTATATTTTTTAAAAGTTGTCAACTATTTTTTATATCTTAAGAATTTTAAGTCTTTTTTTATGCCCTATGAAATATCACCATTATAAGATTGCATCAGAAGCCAAAAAAGCCTGCCCAATGTAAGGGCGTGTCGGGGGCTTTAGCCTCCTTTTTTTATAGTATAGGAAAATACTTCGTCTTTTATATAATAATAAAAATATTATATCCTAAATAAGGATGTTTTAGTTGACACAACCTTATTTATCCAGTCCAATAAAACAATCAAGTGTATATCCAAAATAATCAGCTAAATCAATAACAGTTTGTATAAATGGATTACCGCCGTTTTTCCAACTATAAAGATTTCCGTCAGATATTTTTGTGTCTTTAACTAAACGATAACGAGTCATTCCTTTTTCATCTATAATTTGCAAAAGTCTATCATAAAATGGGGGATAGGTACGAGGTGTATAACTTAATTTATCATCACTACGACCCAATAAAAAATCAAGAGAGCATTCAAAAAATTCTGCAAGTTTAAGTGCATTAGATAAGGTTATATTTCTTTTGCCTGTTTTCCATAAGTGTACTGTTGAACGACCAATATTGAGCCTTTTAGCAAGCTCCTCTGTTGTAAGATTGTCAAAAAGCATAAGTTCAGTTAGGCGGTCTCCAAAATCTTTTAGTATCTTCATATTAAAAATATGTCCAAAGTAGTCGCAAAATGTTGCATTGCCACTTGATTGGTGTTATACTTATTACATTATTATATCATAAATGTACAGGAGTATTAAAAATGAACTTTAATTTTTCAATAGGAAAAATAAAAAGACCTACAGTATCGATATCTAAATATGGTATTAAATTTAATAAAGAGGCAATAGAGTTATTGGGCAGCCCGAAGTATATATCAATAGGCTTGGATGTAAAGGCAAAAAAGCTTGCATTTAAGGCGTCAGAGGAGAAAAATTATAAAGAGTCTATTTATGATTTTGTGACTAGTGTAAATAGGCAAAGCGGTTTAATAATTTCGGCTAAGGAGATAAGAGAGGAGGCAATAAAATTAATGAGTGAAAAATCTCAGGGAAAGGGAGTATACTTTTTGCTTGAGTTGGACGAAGATGTTGGATTTAGGGTGATTGATTTGTCTAGGTCGATTTAAGCTTTTGAGTCAGCATATTCATTTTGCAATAATTTTACTTATGCAATAAAATAAGGTGGCTAAAGCCCGCTTCCTTAGCTTGCAGTGTTCGGTTTTTTTGAGTTAGCGTATTTAATTATTATAATAATTTTATTTATGCTATTAAAAAATGCTTGATTTATTGGTTTTAGTGTGGTATAATATTTTTTACCATGCTATGTGGGGAGCTAGCGGTGCCCTTGGGACCTACAATCCGCTACAGTAGGGCAGAATGCCGTCCTAGGCGGTGGTGTGGAAGGCTGCTTTTATCTAGCGGCGTTGATCTTAAGGTCTTGAGCAATTCTATACCGTGAACCGTGTCAGGGCAGAGATGCAGCAGCACTAAGCGGATTTTAGGGTGTGACTCAAGGTAGCTTTAGGGGAGCTTGTTAGGTAAAATAACGCTTCGGCATTTACTTGTCAAAGACGGTTGCATGGTTTTTTTGTCTTTAGGTGCGATGATAGCTGTGATAAAAGCAGCAGAGCACTTATTAAAGACGGCGTGAGAAGTATTTTCTACTTACGCTGTCTTATTTTTTAAGAAAGGAAATGTTTTATATAAATGGGATTCTTTATCTAATGCCGCTTAAAATGGGCTTTTGCAGAATGATAGAATTTTATGTTTTGTGATCTTTAAATTTATCATTCTTAAGAGTGAAGAATTTCATTTATTATAATAAAATATAAGGAGGTATTTTATGTACGACAAAGTAGATTCAAATTTAAATTTTGTAGACAGAGAAAAAGATATAATTTCGTTTTGGAAGAAAAACGATATTTTTAATAAATCATTGGATAAGAATAAGGATAAAAAAGAGTTTTCTTTTTATGACGGACCGCCTACGGCAAACGGCATGCCTCATATTGGGCATGTTTTGACTAGGGTTATTAAGGATGTTATTCCTAGATATAAAACTATGAAGGGGTTTAATGTTAGGCGTAAAGCTGGCTGGGATACGCATGGTTTGCCTGTTGAACTTGAGGTTGAAAAGAGTTTAGGACTGGACGGAAAGGGCGAGATAGAGGGGTATGGGGTTGAGTCGTTTATAAAAAAGTGCAAAGAGAGTGTGTTTAAATATGTTAGCGAGTGGGAGAAAATGTCGGATAGAATTGGTTATTGGGTGGATATGGACAAACCCTATGTGACATATAGTGATGAATATATTGAGTCTGTTTGGTGGTCGCTATCAGAAATTTTCAAAAAAGGCTTGATATATAAGGGGCATAAGATTGTACCGTATTGTCCTAGGTGCGGGACTGCCCTGTCATCTCATGAGGTGGCACAAGGATATAAAGATGTTAAAGATGATACGGCTGTTGTTAAGTTTAAGCTTAAGGGTGATGATAATTTATTTATATTAGCGTGGACAACAACGCCTTGGACGCTGCCGTCTAATGCGGCTTTGTGTATGCATCCTGATTATGAGTATAGTGTGGTGGAGAGTGAGGGAAGTAGATATATACTTGCAAAAGAGTTAGTAGGCAAGCATTTTGAGGATGGCACATACAGGATTGTTGAAACTAGAAAGGGTAAAGATTTTGAGAACTTAGAGTATGAGCCGTTGTTTGATTTTTATAATAAGACTGTTAATAAGGATGAGATTCTTCGTTGTGCTCAGAATGACAAAAAATTGAAAGCTCATTTTATCACTAACGATACTTATGTTACGCTAGACAGCGGAACAGGTGTTGTTCACATTGCGCCTGCATTTGGTGAGGATGATGCTAGAGTCGGCAAAAAATATGATTTACCATTTATTCAATTGGTGGATGAGGCGGGCAAGTTTAATAGTGAGTCTGGCAGCTATGCCGGTGTTTTTGTCAAAGATGCGGATAAACATTTGATTAAAGAATTAAAAGAAAAGGGTTTATTATTTTCAACTGAAAAATATGAGCATTCTTATCCGTTTTGCTGGAGATGCGATACACCGCTTTTGTATTATGCTAGACCTACTTGGTTTATCAAAATGACTAGCTTAAAGAATAAATTATTAAAGAACAATGCAAAAATTAATTGGCTGCCTGATAGTATAGGCAAGGGAAGGATGGCAAACTTTTTAGAGAATGTAGTGGACTGGGGGTTGTCAAGAGAAAGGTATTGGGGGACGCCGCTGCCTATTTGGGTTTGTGAATGCGGGGCGATGGAGTGTATTGGAAGCAAGGCAGAGCTAATAGAAAGGGGCGGAATAAAAAAAGACATTGAATTGCACAAGCCATATGTAGATAGTGTTTTAATTAATTGTACTAAGTGCAGTAAAAAAATGAAGCGCACGCATGAGGTGATAGATTGTTGGTATGATAGTGGCAGCATGCCTTTTGCACAGTATCATTATCCATTTAAAAATAAAGATATTTTTGAAAAAACTTTTCCGGCACAATTTATTTCTGAAGCGGTGGATCAAACTCGTGGCTGGTTTTATACTTTATTGGCTATTTCTGCTCTTTTATTTAATAAACCTGCTTTTAAAAATTGTATAGTACTAGGGCATGTGTCTGATAAAAATGGCATTAAAATGTCAAAGTCAAAGGGCAATGTTGTTGCTCCTGATGAGGTGATTGATAAGGCTGGGGCAGATGCAGTCAGGTGGTATTTTTATTCTGGGTCGGCTTTATATTTATCATCTAGATTTTCATATGACATGGTAGTAGAGTCTCAAAGAAAGTTTTTAGGGACTTTATGGAACACCTATTCATTTTATTGCTTGTATGCGGATATTGATAAGTTTGATCCATCAAAGTACAATCTTAATAAATGCAAGTTATCTTTAATGGATAAGTGGCTGTTGTCGGGTTTAAATTCTTTGATAGAAAAAGTGGATAAAAATTTAGAGGATTATAAGATTGTTGAGTCTTCTAAAGAGATAATTGAGTTTGTGGACAAGCTGTCTAATTGGTATATTAGGCGTAGTCGTGAGAGATTTTGGGCGAGTGGGTTTGATAGTGACAAACAGGCATGTTTTATGACGCTGTATCATACTTTAAAAATGCTTTCGTTGATTACAGCCCCATTTGTGCCGTTTATGAGTGAAATGATTTATCAAAATATCGTTAGGCGTGTTGAAAAAGGTGCTGAATCGGTGCATTTATGTGATTATCCAAAAGCTGATAAAAAGTACATTGATAAAAATTTAGAGGACGGAATGGCATTGATTTTAGAGGCGGCGTATTTAGGGCGTGCTGCTAGAAATACTGTAAATATTAAAACAAGACAGCCATTAAAAAGAATGCTTGTTGCAAGTGAAAAAAGGGTGGATGGAGAGTTGGTTGAGATATTAAAAGGTGAACTTAATGTTAAGGAATTAGAGTTTATTAATAATGCGGATGAGTATGTATCTTATGAATTAAAGCCGCAATTAAAGACGCTTGGACCAAAGTATGGGGCTAAGCTGGGGTTAATAAAACAGCACCTTGCTGAAAATGGAATGAATGTATATAATGCAGTCAAGGATGGTGATTATGAGGTGGAATTGGGCGGAGAGAAAGTTGTGCTTGCTAAAGATGATATTTTATTTAATGTTATTAATGCAGCTGGATTTAGTGCGGCAAGCGGGCATGGTGTTAGTGTCATTTTAGATATAAAGTTAAATGAGAGTCTAATTAAAGAAGGATATTATAGAGAGTTGGTTTCTAAAGTGCAGGCTATGAGAAAGGATAGTGGTTTTGAAGTGACAGATAAGATTGTGTTAGGTGTGGCGGGAGATGATGAGATTGGTCAGGTAATTAGAGAATTTGAGAGTGAGATAAAAGAAGATGTTCAGGCATGTAAAATTGTGATAGGTCAAATTGACGGAATGATAGAGAGCAATATCAATGGAAAATTGGTAAAATTGCAAGTGAAAAGGGTTTAAATTTTAATGGATTAAGATTCTTATTGAGGGGAGCATATAAGCGATTGTAAGAATTTCAGCCGTTTAAAAAAAGGAGCAGCATTTGACTGAAAGACAAAGTATAACAAATAATTGGAAAGATTATCAAATAATAGCAACAGGGGATGGACAAAAGTTAGAGCGGTGGGGGGATGTGATACTGCTTAGACCAGACCCTCAAGTCATTTGGCCTGCTAGTTTTAAGCTATCAAAATATGGCGGACTAAATGCGGTTTATAAGCGCAGCAAAAGCGGCGGCGGTTATTGGGAAACGATTAAATCGTTTCCTAGTGAGTGGAAAATAGCATATAAGGACTTAAATTTTTTAATCAAACCCATGGGTTTTAAGCATACAGGGTTGTTTCCTGAGCAAAGTATTAATTGGGATATAATGCGAGGATTGATAGAGCAAGATATAATTAAAAAGGATGGGGTTCTTCACTGTACAAAAGATAATAAATCACCAATTACCGTTTTAAATCTATTTGCTTATACAGGCGCAGCATCTATTGCTTGTGCTAAAGCTGGGGCAAAGGTGACGCATGTTGATGCGGCAAAAGGTATGGTGGATAGGGCGGCGCAAAATGCTAAATTATCGGACACAAATATTCGTTTGATTATTGATGATTGCTTTAAGTTTGTGCAAAGAGAGGTAAAGCGAGGCAACAAGTACGATGCAATAATCATGGATCCCCCGTCTTTTGGACGAGGACCAAACGGAGAGATGTGGAAAATAGAGGATAACTTGTTTTCGCTTGTTTTAGAAGCTAGCAAAGTTTTGTCAGATAATCCAATATTCTTTTTAATAAACAGCTATACTACTGGACTGCAGCCGACGGTAATCAAAAATATACTTAGTCTTGCGTTAAAAGATTTAAAAGGCATTGTGGACGGTTATGAATTGACGATTCCCACAGATGAAAAAATTTATTTGCCTTGTGGGTGCAGTGGATTATGGAGGAACAAATGAAATGAAAAGTGAAGAATTAATTATACTCCATGAGGACAACCATGTCATTGTTGTGCTAAAGCCGCAAAATGTTCCGTCTCAAGAGGATAGCACAGGTGATAAGGATATGCTTACGCTTATTAAAGAATATTTAAAAGAAAAACATAATAAGCTAGGCAATGTATATTTAGGATTAGTGCATAGATTGGATAGACCTACTGGCGGGGTAATGGTGTTTGCTAAAACATCAAAGGCGGCGGCAAGGCTTAGCGAGCAAATGAGAAAAAAAGAAATTGAAAAAAAGTATTTGTGTGTGACAATAGGGCGGCCAAGAGATAATAGGGGGCGGTTAATAAATTATTTAGAAAAAGATGAGAAAAACAATAGGGTGAGGATTGCACCTGCGACAAATGAGAATGCAAAAGAGGCTATATTAGATTATGTGGTGTGTGAGGATGAGGGGGGATATAGTTTGATTGAGGTGAGTTTGGTGACAGGGCGGCCGCATCAGGTGCGTGTGCAGATGGCAAACGCTGGGGCTGTGTTATTTGGGGATGTAAAGTATGGGGCAAATGTTGGCAAAGGGCAAAACTTAGCATTGTTTGCGTATCATTTAAAATTTAAACATCCGACTACCGACCAAATTTTGAGTTTTAAAGTTTTTCCGCCTGAGACTAATCCATGGACAGGTTTTAATGTTGCAAAGTTTATTAATGTTGCAAAACCAGAATAAAGTAAAAATGATTAAAAATTTTTTGCTTACTTTTTATAAAAAGTAAGAAGGAGTATATAAAAATGGAAATTTTCCCAACTATTGAAGCATTGTTGCATTATGCAAATGCACATTTAATGTTAGACGAATTAGACTATGTCTATGCTAGAAACAAAATTTTAGCTTTGCTTAATTTAAAAGATTATGAAGAGTATGAGATTAACTATGATGAAGCTGAAAGCATGAATAATCCAGCTGAATTATTAAATGCTTTAGCTAATTTTGCTGTTGCAAATAAGGTTGTTGCGCAAGAGTGCGCATCGGATTTGAAAAGAAAAATCATGGATTGTGTAACTAAGCGTCCTGGTGAGATGGCTGATCTTTTTATGGGGGCATCGATAGCAAAAGGTTTTGATTTTTTGTTAGATTATGGTGTTAAAAGCGGATATATTCAGCCTGTTAATAAAAAATGGGAAGCTAAGGCGACTAAAGGTAAAATTGAGGTAGTGTATACTGGACAAGACTATAATTGCAACAATGAAGAAAAGGCAAAAAAAGTCTATCCGAAATGCAAAAAATGTAATGATAATGTGGGATTTTCTCATGAGTTATTAAAAAGAGCGGTTCCTATTGAATTAAATAAAGAGCGTATGTTTTTATTTTTTAAAAATCGCCCTTTAATGCAAAATCAGGGTAAGATTGTATCAGAGCATCATCAGCCGCATGTTGTGGATGAGGCAGCTTTAGAAAAAATGTTTGATTTTGTCAATTTGATGCCAAATTATTCTATTGCGGCTTGCGCTTCTGAGCATGAAAATTTTAATATTACAAACCGTCCTACTCCTTTTGCAAGAGCGGCAGATTTAGCAAAATTCAAGTCAAAGGATTATCCTTATATTGGGATAACTACAGTAGATTGGTATTTAGGTGCTGTGAGACTATTATCTAGCAATCGTGAAAAACTAATTGAATATGCGATTAAATTAAAAGATAAATGGGTGAAAATTGAAAAGGGTAATAATGTTGCTTTTTCATTAAGAAAAATTGAGGCTAACTATTGCTTAGAAGTAATCATGTTATCTGATAAATCAGTTAATGAAGAATTTTCTAATTTTGGGCAGCTTAAATGTGTATGTAATTTGCTTGGGGTGTTTGCTATCGGTAAAAATGATGAAGAGGCGATGGAGCAAGTGGCAAGATTTTTAACTAAGGAAGAAAAGTTTTCTCCTGCTAAATTAGAGGGGAATCTATCAAAACATAGTGTGTTTGTTAATAGGATTATGGGCAGCATAGGTAATTCTAAATTTAGTGCATTAGAGGCAAGTTTAGAAGTTAAAGATGAAATTAATAAAACTTTAGAAAATGCATTAATTTCTATATCTAATCCTATTGATGCATTGCATGGGGAATTTTAGGCAGAAGGAGATAACTATTGATGAGTAAATATAAATTGTTTACATCAGAGAGTGTGTGTGAGGGGCATCCAGATAAGGTTTGCGATGCTATTGCAGATGCTATTTTAGATGAGGCATTGTCAGGTGATAAGGATAGCCGCATTGCTTGTGAGGTGGCTTGCACAACGGGAATGGTGTTGGTGATGGGCGAATTTAATACTAAGAAGTATATTGATATCCCTGGAGTAGCAAGAAGAGTTATTAAGGAAATTGGGTATAATCGCCCTGAGTATGGCTTTGATTATAATACTGTTGCTGTGTTGACATATATCAATCAGCAGTCTGAAGATATTTCTATGGGTGTTGATAAAAAAGAGCATCTTAAAGATGAATTGGATAATATTGGGGCGGGTGATCAGGGCATGATGTTTGGTTATGCTTCAAATGAGACGCCTGAATTTATGCCGTTGCCTATTATGCTAGCTCATGCTTTAACCAAGCAGCTTAGTAAAGTAAGAAAAAGCGGACAAATTGGATATTTAAGACCTGACGGAAAGGCTCAGGTGACAGTTGCTTATGATGAGAATAATAAGCCGCTTTATGTTGATACGATTGTAGTATCCGCACAGCATGATCCAGAGGCTAGTCAAGAACAAATCAATAAAGATATAAAAGCGTTTGTTATTGAAAAGGTGGTTGATAAAAAACTATTGACTAAGGATACAAAATATTTTATTAATCCTACTGGTCGTTTTGTTAAAGGCGGACCGCATGGTGATAGCGGATTAACTGGTCGCAAAATTATTGTGGATACCTATGGGGGGAGCTGCCCTCATGGCGGCGGTGCGTTTAGTGGTAAGGATGCGACAAAGGTGGACAGGAGTGCGGCATATTATGGGCGATTTGCATGCAAGAATATAGTGGCGGCAGGATATGCGGATAGATTGCAGCTGCAAGTGGCATATGCTATCGGAAAAGCACAGCCAGTGTCTATATCTATTGAGACATTTGGGACAGAAAAGATAGAAAAAGATAAGATTTTAAAAATCATTGAAGATAATTTTGATTTTAGACCAAAGAGTATTATTAGGCAGTTGGATTTAACCAGCCCTATTTTTTCTAAGACTACCAACTATGGGCATTTTGGCAAAAATGGGTTGGCTTGGGAGAGGTTGGAGAAATTGAAATAATATTTAATTTTGCAGTTTAAATTTGGCAAATTAAAGAAAGAGGATGCGTATGAAAAATAAAAATTTTTATTTGGAAGCAGATAAAATTTTGAAAACATTTATTATGCAAATTAAAAGTGCAGAAAATAATGAGCAAATGTTAATATCTTGTACTGCTTCTAAACTTAAAGGATTGAAAGGACAAAGAGAAGAGTTTGAAAAATTGAACAGTATAAAGGAAAATGAGGACGGGATAATATTTGTTGCTTATAAACAAGTATATGAGTACAACAATATTATGAAGGAAATAGATTTGCAATATTTTTCTCAGAACACTTTGATTTCTAGTATGTTAGTATCATTGTTTAGTTTTTATGAGTCATTTTTATCAAAGTTATTAAAGATGTGTTTCATTAATAAGCCTGAATTAATTAGGGCGATTGATAAAAATCTCAAATATTCTGATCTTGAAGAATGTAAAAATGATTTTCTCTTAGCAAAAAATGTTTTAATGAATGATTATAATGCCGCTTATAAATTAATGAAAAAATTAGGAAATGAAGATGAAAATTTGAAATTGGGATACTCTACATGGCCATTATTTAATGAATTCAGGAAAGAGATTGAGTTTAAACAAACCTATAGAGAAGTTTATAATGAGGATTTTGATACAACAGTTAAAGAAGTAGAACCACCAGAATATCAAGATACAATGGGATTAGGTAAATCAATAGAATTGTCAAAAAAAATGCAAGAGTTAAAAGAGAGTGTAATTGTTGTAGATGAAGAGAAAATAGGATAGAAGAAAGCGAAAAATATTTTTTAATAGGTGAAACTAACAGGCACAATAAAAACAATTCGTTTCAAAAGTGATGACGGATTTCATATTTTGGTTATCTCTAATGGCATGGTAGATACTGTTGCCGTTGGGTTTTTTCCTAAATTATCAGAGGGCGAGTATGTTGTATTGGATGGGGAATTTGTTGTTCATCCAAAGTTTGGCAATCAATTTAAGGCTGTTGCTATAAAAAAGGAAGAACCAAAATCAAAAGAGGCATTGATAAGGTATTTAGGAAGCGGGCTGTTTAAGGGTGTGGGAGAAGTATCGGCAAAGAGGATAGTAGATACTTTTGGAGAGGAGTCTTTGAAAGTCATTCAAGAGCGACCGCATTTATTATCAAAAATTAAAGGATTTTCTAAAGCAAAAGCAGAGGCTATAAGTGAAGATTATATTAAAAATAAAGTACTTCAAGAGGCGGTGATATATTTGCAAGAAAAGGGAATCACTATTAATATGGCGCTTAAGATTTATAAAGAGTATGAAAAGGACACTATAGTCATTGTAGAAAAAAACCCTTATAAATTAATTGAGGATATACATGGAATAGGATTTTTGACGGCGGATAGGATAGCATTTAGTGTAGGGATTCAAAAGGATTCTCCTTTTAGGGTGAGGGCTGCAGTTATTCACTGCTTAAAAGAGGCAGTTGATAGAAACGGACATACTTATTTAACTGTGGATGAGTTATGTGAAATGGTAGAAAAGTTGATAGGTCAAAGTGATAAGATTTTAGGTATGATTGATGAACTGGCTAGTTTTAATAAGATTAAGAGGATAGTTTTGCCTAGTTTAGATGATGCCATCTTTTTAAAAGGTGTGTACCAAGCAGAGTATGGCAGTGCAGCAAAATTAGTGAATTTGATAAAAAATGGCGGTGAAGAAAAAATAGCTGAAGTAGAAAAAGATATTGATGATTATGAAAAGCAATATTCGATTGAGTTTAATGATGAACAAAAAAATGCAATAAAAATGGCTTTAACAAGTGGAGTGTGTGTTATAACGGGCGGACCTGGTACAGGTAAAACTACTATAATTAAGTGTCTAATTAATTTGTTTAATAGAAGTGGTTTAGAGTGTTTATTGTTGGCTCCTACTGGGCGTGCGGCAAAGCGCATGAGTGAGGCGACAAATGAACAGGCGTTTACAATTCATAGGGCGCTTGCTAGCAACAGTGGAAATCAGATTGGGACATTTTCTATAGGTAAGAGTGTAAAATACGATGGCAAGCAATTGGATAGTGAGGTAGTGATTATTGATGAGATGAGTATGGTGGATGTATTTGTGTTGTCGGCGTTATTAGGGAGTATTAGGGATGGGACAAAGGTGGTTATGTTAGGGGATAGTGACCAGCTGCCGTCTGTTGGTGCTGGCAACTGTCTAAAAGATATTATAAAAAAAGTGGATGGAGTGCGCCTTAGTCAAATATATAGACAGGCACAAAGTTCTAAAATTATTACTAATGCTCATCTTATTAATAATGGAATGATGCCAATTTTAAAAAGTGATGATAACGATACACAAAAAAAAGATTTTTATTTTATTAAAGAAAAAATGCCTATGAATATGGCTCTGTTGGCGTGTGATTTGGTTTTTAATAGATTGCCTAAATATTTAGGGATTGGGGCGGATAAAATTCAGGTATTATCTCCTATGAAAAATGGAGAGGCGGGGACAATTAATCTAAATAAGATGTTGAGTGCGACAATCAATAAGGGAAACAAGGACAGCATTATAGTGGGAGACATGGTGTTAAAAGAGGGTGATAAAGTGATGCAGATATCAAATAATTATAATTTAGAGTGGGCAAAAGACGGCGAGATAGGTCAGGGTGTTTTTAATGGGGATATGGGCATGATTGTGAGTGTATCTAATGACCCAAGGCAGGTAGAGGTATTGTTTGAAGACGGGCGGCGTGCAATATATGATAGCAATTTAGATGAGATTATTTTGTCTTATGCGATTACTGTGCACAAAAGCCAAGGATCTGAGTATGATGCAATAGTGATTACTTTGCCTATGACTAGTCCAATGATATTGACTAGAAATTTATTATATACGGCAATAACAAGAGCAAAAAAGATGGTAGTGATTGTAGGAGAGGACTATACAATCAAGAAAATGGTGGATAATGATTATATTGCAAAGAGAAATAGCGCTTTAGAGTATTTTATTGATAAGGCTGTCAAAGACTATGAAAAATTGTTTAAAGTAGGGGAGTAGAATAAGTATTAAAGCATTTGTACATATAAAGATATTTAAATATGTGCATATGTTAAATAATAAATAAGAGATGCTTAGCAGAATGACATAAATTGAATTTGTTTAATAAGTGTAATTTCTGTGCTGCTTTAAAAATCCTATTTTGTCATGCTGCTTATAAGATCTCTTCTATTTATGTGTACATTAGTATATCAAAGAAAACATGCGGCTATTTATTTTTCTGGAAATATGATATTGACGGCACATACAAATAAAAGTAAGCTCAT
>Ga0131853_10000453_pt1 | contig 75649 bp, 54 predicted proteins | sample TergutLab28metaG_FD_92764 | JGI IMG/M metagenome (GOLD analysis project Ga0131853, IMG submission 92764) | Labiotermes labralis P1 segment gut microbial communities from Petit-Saut dam, French Guiana - Lab288 P1 (version 2) (version 2) | ecosystem: Host-associated > Arthropoda: Insects >... | reverse complement strand
TTCTCTACCAAGATGTCCACTTCCACACGAGCACCGGGTGCGCCGGTCACTGTCTCCACGGCAAACGTCATCTCATCGCCGTCCCGATCCCACTGCGCCGTCACTGTCACTGGCCCGGTCACGCCTTCTAGCGGAAGCTCAGGCGCCCAGCCGGCGAACGTGAACCCGTCACGGGTCGGGAGATCCGCCTCTGCGATGGCAGCTATGGTGCCACCGTCCGCCACTGTCGCGGGCGGCGTGAACTCTCCAGACCATGCCCCGCCAACAAGCACCCAACTGATCGTGTGGGGGGCGGGGGGCGGTGCGCTTGTAAATTCCTGTGTTGTCAACAAAACACGAGGCCCGACGACGATATCACTCAGATAAAATACCTCTGATCCGCCGGTGCGGACACCAATGGTTCCAGCCGGATGGCGGTTATCTGTTCTGGTATCTGCCAGCACACCGTTTACATATGTCATAATCCGGTTACCCTCAACCGCAATGGCCACTTGATTGTCCTGACGGATTGGGTTAAAGTTGCCGACTGCGATGGGGGTTGGGGGCAATGCCGCAAATCCGCCGTTGGGGGCAATGTGCGGGTTTAATGTGTTGTCGCCCGGTCTGAACTGCCACATGAACATATTCGTTGCATTCGTGCTGCGGAAGTTCAAACCACCGGCTACTAAGTCAACATTCATCGTCGCAGTAAACATGTAATCTGTCCAAGCCAAACCGGTGTTGAGCAATCGGTTTGCGCCGCCCGGCACACGCAGTCTATCGCCAACTACTGTTACAGCACTGCCGGTGCCGCCGGTAAATGGATTCGCCCCACCGTCCCAAGTAAAGAGCGGGTCTATTTCAAATCGCTCAAAATCAAAGTCCGGGATCAAGTAGGTAAAGTGCTCCGTGGTACGGGCCTCAATGGTGAACTCGCCTTCGGTCAGTACGGTAACCTCACCGTCCGATGTGACGGTTGCCACTGCGGGGTTACTGGAAACGAAGGTCACATGTTCAAACGCAGGTGCGGCTCCAGCGTCACCATCTCTTCTGATTGCAACCAAGGTCGCTTGCGCTGTGACACCGGGAGCCAAATATTCTTCGTCTAGGCGGATTTCCACCGCTACGATACGCTCCGGCCCGCTAATGGGAGTGACGGTAATTGGAATTCTTACGGTTTCGCTGATTCCTCTATTGTCTGTTACTGTGATTAAAATCTCTGTGGCCCCTACTGTAATGGGGGTCACAACACCTTCCTCGCACACCGTCACGATGCCTTCAGGATCGGTTGCAAATACAACTGTGGCCGTCTCCATGTCAACAGCTTCAAGCAGTTCGTTGACAACAGATACCAGCTTAATTTCTGCGGTTCTGTCCACTTCGATGGCGGATTGGCTGATTTCCGCTTCTACTTCTAGGAACTGATCCATCTGAACTCGGATGTGGCGTACACCAGAGCCAAGTTCTACCATGAGGAAATTGCCGACACGGGTCGCCGCCACCGGCACACCGTCCACAATCAGGTGGGTCAGCGTTTCATGGGTGACAGGCAGGGACACTTGGGCACGGGTGTTGGCAGGGATTGTTACTGTGGCCTCAATCAAATTGGGCAAATGGCCGTTTTCAAACTCGACCAAGACCGGGCCCCGGATGGTGGGGTACTTAATTTCCGCCGCTTCAAGTCCGCCGGGCTGTAGCCTCACTTGGAACTCTGAAAATGCGCCGGCAAGCGGCTCAATCCCGAACACGCCCATAGAAACCGCAGTCGCAGGAGTGGCACCCCACGGGTGAGACATGGTAGAGTTCCACTTGAGGGAATAGCTCCAAGATTCCGGGGATATTGTCGCCCGCAAGTAGGTAAGTACGTGGTGGAACGAACGTCTTTGGTCAACGGGATTCGGCTCCGTCAGGAAGCGCATAGCGATATCGCCCGCACCAGCGTTATACAGGCCCCGCAATACGAAAGAGGCCGAGAAAATACTGGTTCTAAATCCGCCGGAATTATCAATCCACTGGGCCAAATCCATGGCCATTTCCGGGCTGTCAAATACGCCATATGCCAATGGGTATGCAACAGAGTGCTGGGCGGTGTGGTTGCTGCGGCTGCTGAGGTTCGTATGATCCGCCGCATCGGTGAATCTGCTATAGCCGTCACCCTCAATGAGTAGGTTATCGACTATGCTTTCTCTGATTCTGTCCGCACGGCCCTGATGATGATCTCTGTCTGCTGCATGGTCGAGACGATCGGCAATGTTTGCCATAGCCGTGTGCGCACCGGCCGCCACTGCGTTATGGACGGTGGAAACTCTTCCGAAGGTGCGTTGATGGTTGTCTCTCTCCCGCCAAGGCCAGTCGATCAAGAGGTTCTGGTTGTCATTTTGCATCCCTGCATTCAACACGTACAGGCCGTGGGCATTGTTCCACTGAGAACGTCCGCCGTCCGTGTCGTTGAACTTGTTATGGATTTGGTTGTAGAATCGCTCAATGGAGGCCGTACACCCGGTAAACAGATAATCCCACCAAGCTTTTTCAATGCTGTACAGACGGTATTCCATTGGCCATGTCTGCTCGAATAACATATGCTCATGAGTATGGCGGCCCAATCTGTAGTTAGAAGAGAAGGTGTTGTGCATGAGCATGTTGACAAGAGCGTCACCTTCATAAGCACGGCGCTCACGGGCCTTTGTGTCCGTCCATAGACACTGGGTCGTGGCCTTGATTGCGTACCGTGCGTACTCCCACAAATTGTTGAGCCAAGGGTCTGTGGAATCAAAGTGGTGGGCTTCATAGTCAAACGGCTGCCGATAGGCGATGCCTGACACATGCTGGGGCAAAATCTCTTGCTCCATTCCTGCGGGCAATCCGGCGATTTCAACCCAGCGGAAATTCATCATGTTGAAGTTTTGTATCGGCGGGTTATATTCTCCGGCTCTGAAAACCCAGTCAAATACGTAAGGGGGATGGCCCCAACCGTTACTGCGTACCCATCCGTTTGTATTATTGCCCCGCAACGCTGTACCGGTGTGATCGCCTGGGAAGTGCCCAATTTGTGTGCGATACCATGGCTTGAATTCGCCCAAACGGATCGTCAGGGTGATATCCTCCGGCGGCAGTTGCTCCAGCAGGTCGCCTAAATGGATTTCCAAGCCGCCAACGATATTTTGGGCCATATCAATGACAACCCTTGACGGCTGACCGGGCACGTCAAATGGAATCACTCGTTTCTCGTTGACCACATGTGTGACCCGACCCGGCGCACCGCCCTCGGTGGTGATGCCCTGGTCGTCGACCCAAGTGAAGTCCATGCCGTGGCCGTTACCGTCCGGCCCATCTGTGATTCGGTGGCGCATCATGTTGCCGCCGTGGTAAGGCAAGAGGCCGCCGGGACGTCTGTTGATCATTCTGTAATATCCGCCAACGCCCGCCGTCCGATGGCTCACAGGGCGCCATTGCCAGTCTGTCTCAAAGTCCAGCTCGTTCCAGCCAAACGGGAAATGGTTGGTGTTCATATGCTCACGGCGGATGTTGTACCAACCGGCGTTGTTGATATTTTCACCTGCAACGTTGCCACGGTCACCAAACGCACGGGTACCGTCCATGGCGAGCCAATCCTCATGGTCTGCGGCTGTGCTGGTGATCAGTCTGGTGGTGCCGTCTGTGTAATAAACCCGCAGTTCCAGCATGAACATACGGCTGGGGCCGCCGGTTTGGTTCGTGCGGTCTCCCCACATGCCCATTCCTTTGTCGTGGGCGATTACGCCAATTACATTTGCACCCTCCTGCATGGCTTCAGTTACATCAAAGCTATTGTAGAAAGCGTGGGGCAATATGTATGCAAACCCGATTCGGGCGGGGCCCAAACCCACATGATCCGCATTCAGATACAGGTCAAAAATATGCTGACAACTGTTTTCTGTGTTATGCGCCGCCGCACTCATGATCACCCGCTCAACATTTGCCATACTTTCCATTTCGAACTCATGGCGCATAAAGACAAAGTTTCTGAGTTCGTGGTCAAACCTATCGTTTCCGGGCAGCTCTGCAACCATCGCCTCCGCCGTCGGCACGGGAGATTGGAACACGGTTCCTGTTACCGGTGTCGGTTGCGTAAAGTCAGGACGCAATCCCACGATGCGGTTGAACGCTCTGAAGAATACGCCGTCATGCTGCTCCGTGATGCCAATGGCGGCAATGCCGGGTGTGCCGACCCAGTCATTCAAGTTTTGACCGTTTTCTAGGTCAGCTTCGTATAATAGTACACCGTTAGTCGCAGTAACATTCATTGAGTGGACAGTAAAGCCCTCAAAGTTACCAGTCCGGAACCCAACACGGCCCGCCGGGTGCAGCGCGGTCGCAGGGCCAGCCGGCCAAGGTGCGAGAACTCTGTTGTGATCCACAGCTCTGCCATCTATAAAGGTCGTTACTCTATCGTCGATAATCACGATTGTGTATGCGATCCGTCTGCCTGGTGCCGCAACATCTTCGGGCAACTGGATATCGATTGCAGAGTTCGCCACTGCATTCCGGTGTACCCGGAGTATGCTGTAGTTTGCCCCGTCTTCCGGCTGTCTGACCTGCCAGAAGTATGCGTTGTCAAGATTGCCGTTATTGTTATTCGTTGCACTGCTTCCCGTTCCGCGGAAAATCATAGAGAACCCGGCCGCACCAAAGGCCATGGGATCGCCAGCTCCGACATATGAGGCGGGGGTACTCAGGAAATAGGTTGCTTCCACTTCAAATATGTAGTCACTCCAAGCCGGTCTGGTTGCGGCGTGACCGGGGTCTATGGATACGATTTCAAGCCGCGCGGTCATACCGCCTACCGCAGTCGCTGTAATCGTGGTCGTTCCTTGACCTACGACTGCTATATTACCGGATTGGTCAACTGTGGCTACACTGGGAACGGCTGACGCCCAAACCAAGGTCTGGTCAGCACCCGCCGGCAACACTGTCGCCGTTACGCTCAAGTTGTCGCCCGGCTTCATATCCCAACGATCCGTCTCGCTGAGTATGACGTTATTCACAGGGGGCAGGACAACCATAACCGATATGGTCACAATATCCGTCATCCCATTCCATTCCACTGTTACCGTAATGTCCGTTATGCCGGCCCCAAGGCCAGTGACTACGCCGTCGGCGGTAACAGAGGCTACAGTCGGGTTGCTGCTGACAAATGTAACCGTCGCCTCTGCGATATCAATCGGCTCATTGTCCATCCCGTTCACGGCACCCACCAAAACTGTGTCAACCGTGCTCAATGGGAGTATGCCGGACAAGAGCGCATCCACCCGGATGAAGGGGGTGTCAACTACTGTCACATTGATGGTAGCGGTATGTCCGCCGAAGGCTGTAACCGTAATTTGTGTCGTTCCCAGCGCAACACCGGTCACCGTTCCGTTGTCGTCCACCGTGGCAATGGTCTCATTGGCAGACTCCCACGCCACAAACCGATTGCTTGCGTTGACGGGCTCAAATATCGGCGACAAACCGCCTGTACCGCCTAACGCCACAGCCATGCTGTCCCGCGTAAATCGGATGGCAGTTACAGGGATATTGACATATGGCTCAAGCCAAACGCTTCTGTCATCCGCCCAATCCACTTGCGTGGTGAATACCTTGAGCTCTGACCACGGACTCTCGGCACCGTCTTTGTCCTGTGTTCTGACCCTCCAAAAATACATGGCGTTGTCAGTAAGCAAACCAGTGAGGGCAGGAATTCTGACGGCTGTGCTTTGGTCAGAAGTCACCCATGTGGTATCGTAAATCAAATTGGTTCCGCTTGTCAGATTCGCTCTTGTCGTCGCTAATTGAATTTGATACGCAGCCTGATACTCTTCCATATCAGGGTCATTTACCACCCAAGAAAAGTTTAGAGTGCCCGGGTCAATCGACCACGCATCGTGCTCCATTAACGTGGTTCTCAAGTTCGTGGGCGCATCCGGCGCCGTGTTCGGCGGGGTCTCACTCACTGGTGTAGGCGCTGCCACCGCAGCAGCCTCTTCGTCTGTCGCCAGTGCCGTAGGTGGAAACACGGACAGCATCATTGCGACTGCCAATAGCATACAGATAATACGTTTTTTCCTTGTTCGTTGCATGTTATTTTGCTCCTTTTGCATTTTAGTATAAATTCTTTTGAACTGCTTGCTCACTATGACATTTCCTTGACGATGGGCCCCTCCCCTTCCAAAATTGGTTTCTTCGCTTACCGGTTGCCACGTTCTCCCCGACCGGGAATCTATGGCAGAATATGTCGTATACAGCAGTATGGTGTCCGCCGTTATGTGTATATCTCTGTTTCAGCCAAACAAAACTTATATAGACTTGTTCACTTTGACCGAATCCTTGTTTCTAATTATACCTGATTTTGCATACTGTTTTCTAGTACTATCTTGTCTCATTTTTGCACTATCTTGATTAAATTCTCGTCTTCCAAGGTGTCACTTTATCCAAGACGTAGAAATTCGACCAAAGACGCGCCCTGTGATGCTTGCGTTTGCATCTGCTTGATCTCTTGTATCCCACCAAGGGAAACGTCAACAAAGAGCAAAAAACCGGATAGCGATAGCCTATCATTATGAACAAAACCATTCAATTGTTAACAAATTTCGCCGAATTTGAATAGAAATTCACAAAATATGCTATAAGTTTTCAGAAAATCCTGTAAAATAGATACATCAACACACTTATGAAGCACTGTATAAAACAAACAATGAAGGGGAGGTAACGGCTATGAAACGGATCTATCATAAACAACGAGGAATTTGTGTACTACTCACCTGCTTGCTACTACTCACTTTGTTGCCGGGGGCGGCTCTTGCACACACGGCGGAAGCTGGTCTTCCGGCAGAGTCTATTGAGGTGCTGACCCACACACTTGGCCAGCCAGTCGGTCTATCCGGGTTTGACCACGGCTGGGACGATGACCCGGAAGCGTTCGTTGACGTGTCTGTCCAGTTTGTCACCCCATCGGCGGTGGCCCTGCGGTTGGGGTATCGGGGCATCAGACCCTTATCAGTGCAGACCTTTGAAGGACAGGCGCAAGACGCCCATACTGCGTTTGCCGCAGAGCTAGACACCCTCACTGACGGGCAAGACGAGCAGGTTGAGGTCTACAGTGAACACTACAGCCTGTTCAACGGTGTATTCTTACGTGCGCCAGCGAACATGATTGCACAAATTGCAGACTTGCCGGGGGTGTTTGCAGTGACACCCAGTGTGCGCTATTATGCCATTGGGCAAACCGAGGTGGTGACGGGCTCTGCATTGGGGGCCGGGGACTACATGAAAGAATCCTTAGCACTTCTCCAGATGGACTACATACATAACACATTAGGGATTACAGGCCGGGGTGTACAGATCGCTGTGCTGGATACGGGTGTGGACTTTAACCATCCCCAGTTGGTGCGGTTCCAAGACCCGGCCACGGGCCGCATTCGGGGGCAGAATTTTACAACCTCGACCAAAACAGTAAACCCCAATGACATCATGGATCGCAACGGCCATGGAACCCATGTTACCGGCACCGTTGCGGCAATTGCCCCCAACGCCGAGTTATGGCATTACAAGGTGCTTGGCGACAATGGTGCGGGATATAATAACTGGATTCTCAGCGGCATGGAACAGGCCCATACAGATGGCATGGATGTCATCAGCTTGTCTTTGGGCGCTCTCATTCCAAACCCCTTAGACCCCATGTGTATGGCCGCAAACCTAGCGGTGTTGGACGGGCTTGTGGTCACCATTGCGGCGGGCAACGACGGGCTCGATGGGCTGGATATACCGGGTAGTGCCAGCTTGCCCATTACAGTTGCAAACGGGACTGCCGGCGGGCAGGGGGAGGCCTATTATGGCGACACCATTGCCGACAGTTCGTCCCGGGGGCCGGTGGCGGACACTTATCACATCAAACCGGACATCACAGCCCCGGGGACAGCGATTGTGTCTCTTTTGCCACTAGAAGTTCTCAATCCAAAGACGAATAAAATGGAACCAACAAGCGGGTACGCTTCAATGACCGGCACCTCAATGGCCACACCCCATGTTGCAGGTATTGCGGTGTTGATGTTAGAGGCGTTTCCAAGTGCCGCACCCATTGAGGTGAAAGCACGGCTGATGAACACCGCACGGCCTTTGGCGAATATAAATGGCGGCACCGTATTCGATGTAGGGGCAGGGTTTGTGGTTCCGAGAACGGCATTGACCGATGAAGCGTTTGCCACAGTGCAGCATAATATCCCGTGGCTAAACGGCAACACCCCAATTTGGCGCATGGAAACCATGGCATCTTTGAGCTTCGGCGGTGTTTGGTGGAGTGCGGAAAGTAGCGCATTGCCTATCACCATAAACAATCCGGGTGCCGGGACGTGGGTGCCGACGGTACAGTGGAACGGAAACAGCACAGGTGTCCGCTTAGAAGTGGTTGCAGGATCCGCCGGGACGTTTACGGCGAAAATGGTCTTTGACCCGGAGGTAAAAGACGGTCTATATGGGGGCAACCTGCTCCTGACCAATGGTGCCCAGACCATCACCATCCCCTTTGCGGCGTACCGGAAGGCCCCCTTTGTGGATGTCCAGCCCGGCGACTGGTTCTATAATGCCGTCTACTTTGCAAACAGCAACGACCTGATGCGGGGTGTATCAAGTACTAAATTTGCACCGAAGGGTACAGTGACCCGGGCTATGGTGGCCACCATCCTCTATCGTGCAATTGGTGAACCTTCTGTACCCGCCGGTGTTAGGTTTACGGATGTGCCGGCAGGACAGTGGTACACGAATGCGGTGAACTTCATGGCATATATAGGCATTGTAAAAGGGGTCGGCAACAACCGGTTTGCCCCCATGGACAACGTGACACGAGAACAGTTTGCCACCATGCTGTATCGACTCTACGAGGCCACAAACGCAGATATGACCGTCCCGGCGGGAACAACCTTAACGGGTTTCTCCGATTACACCAAGGTAAGCACTTGGGCCGAGACCGCTCTGCTCTGGACGAATTATACCGGGCTTATTACCGGCACAGACAGAGGCACCCTCAACCCCCAAGGGAACACCACCCGGGCCGAGGCGGCCACAATATTGTATCGGATGTTTGTTGGGTAGGGTTGTTAGCGGAACTGCTGTGATATGTGCATAATACAAGGTCCCCGGCGCAGTTGCGCCGGGGGCCTTGGCTGTCTAGCAAAGCGCAAACCATGGGCAATACTCCCTTACGCTGTCTCGAACTCTGAAATGCACCCAAACCGATACCCCATATCTTTGTACGCCTGAATCAATTCACCCAATATCGCACGGTTGGTGGCGGAGGTGTTGTGTAACAGTACAATGGCACCCGGATGAATGCGGGGCAAAAGCTTCCCAAACGCCTGCTCCTTCGACGGCTGGGCATCATCGTTCCAATCAACGTAAGCCAGAGACCAAAACAGGGTAATATAGCCCAGCTCTTTGGCCAGTTTCAGGTTTTCCACACTGTACTTGCCCTCCGGCGGGCGGTAAAATTTGGGCATGGGCTGGCCGATGATGGCCTTATAATGGGCCGCTGGCTCTTCTAATTCTCGCCGGAACCGCTCTTTGTCTGTAATGGCCGCCATGTTGGGATGGCCCATGGTGTGGTTGGCGACAGTATGCCCCTCGTCTACCATACGGCGGATGAGTGCCGGATTATTCTGGATGTAAGTCCCCACCAGAAAAAACGCCGCAGGGACATTGTGGGCCTGTAACGTATCCAAAATCGGTTCTGTGTTCCCGTTTTCATATCCCCCGTCGAAGGTCAAATAGATCACCTGCTCTTCTGTGGAACCGATATAATAGGCGTCAAATTCTTTGAGTTCCTCCACCGTGGCGGGGGCTACTGGTGTCTCGCCGGGGTTTGGGAACCCCAGTCCCCAATTCTCCGCCGCCCAAGCGTCTGTTCCGCCCAGCAAGAGGGATATGATCAAACATCCGATGAAAAAGCGTCTCATTTCTGCGTCTCCTCGCGTCATATATCTTCCGCTAGGATTCACAAAAAAGTATGAAAATACTACTGACAGAAACTCCCTGCATGGCGCAAGCGGAATGTGCCATATTAAAAGTATGAAAATACGATTGACAGCCATATGTTTGGCACTACTCCTAATTGTCCCCGTCTACGCCCGTGGAGCGGACGAGACCGATCATATCAAATGGGTGGAGTTCAACGTGCCCTACAGTGCCCTGACTGCGGCCCTAGACTATGACTTGCACACCTACGGAACCGATATCCATTTGAATTGGATTGAACTCCTCGCCATCCTAGGTGCCCGATACGGAGGCGAGTTCTCCAAATATAAAAAAGCCCACCTAGACACTCTGGCAACAGAGTTGCAAAATGGCCAACATTTAGATGACATAACGTCTGATTTATCGAATTACGACTACTATCTGGAAGCATATTCCGCCATCTTAGGCGAGTTTGTGGGCCAGCATCGCATGGAGGGGGAGGATCGTTATGGGCTGAAAGTATTCTCGCCCATCGCCGCCGGGTTTGGGTATAGTCATTTTGATGATTTCGGCGTTGGTCGCAACTACGGCTATCGCCGTCGACACTTGGGCCACGACATGTTCGGCGCAGTGGGGACACCCATCATCGCCATTGAGAGCGGCGTGGTAGAGGTCATGGGCTGGAACCAATACGGCGGCTGGCGGATTGGTGTGCGCAGCTTTGACGGGCTTCGTTATTACTATTATGCCCATCTGCGTCAAAACCGCCCTTTCCACCCTGATGTGGAAGAAGGCAGTATTGTCAAAGCCGGGGATGTCATCGGCTACATGGGCCGCACAGGCTATAGTCAGAAAGAGAACACCAACGGCATTCGGGAAACTCATCTTCACTGGGGGATGCAATTGATTTTCCACCCGGAGCAAAAAGAGGGGCCGAAAGAGATTTGGGTGGATGTATACCCGATTACACGGCTATTACAGCGGAACCAGAGCGAAACCTATCGGGTGGCGGAGACGAAGGAATTTTATGCCAAGTATGAGTTTGATGAGCCGGGATTGTTTGGGAAGGTGTAAGGGTTTGTTTTGGGTGTAATGTTATGATGTGGTTTCTAAGCCCTTTGTAGGGGACGCCGCCCTGTGCGTCCCGGCCCTTGATCTTTTTGTTCGGCGTTACCGCCGATTCTATCTCGGCGGATGCCGAGGGCATTTGTCCTGCCGGACGGGCTTTCTTTTTGTCGTTGAACAAAAAGAAACAAAAAATCAACACAAGGGCTGCGCCCCTATGTACCCGCTAAGGGCAAGGGCAAATGTAGAGACCGTTTTCATGTTATACTCCGTATTGGCGACAATATTCACCTACCAGAAGTCCGGTTGCCTCGGAACCTACAAGGGCGTTTTCCGCCGCCAGTATGATGTTCTATTGAAAGGCACTCAGAAATGGGTGGCGTGGGGGCAGAGGGGTTCGGCCTGTGTTTTGTCGTCGAAATACTTACATTTTGAAAGTACGCTCTACTCTTCTGGCGTTTCTTTTACTTTTTTCATGAAATACTCTTTTAGGGACAATATAACTGAAATGATGACAAATTGCATCGTGGCACCTATAAATGAGTCTCTAAAAACCAACAACCCTCTCATCGGATCTCCTTGAAAAATCCACTGGACTACAACCATATATGCAAGCAAAATGAACATGTATGCTACATAGCCAACGGCGAGCTTTAAATAATGGTTTGCTTTTGACATATCTATAATAACCAAGCAAATAACCACCAGAATGAGAGGCAAGTCCTGAGTTAGAATCCGATCTATTACAAGCAGCCATGCACCTTCAAAATCTCTTTGCGCCATTTCTCCAATAAGGTTCATCCAGTAAAATATTTTGGAGATTGCAAGGTACAAGATGATCCCTTCTTTTAGACCTGACCATTTTCTTTTTTTCACGCCTCTAATACCTCGGTTCTTTATGTCTAAATATAATTTCTACAATCTTTTAAAAAAACATATCTGCCCATTAAAAAAGGCCGGGCCGCCGAAGGCGGCCCCTGTAATCTCTACATCCCGCGCTTCACCGCTTCTAAATTCAGCGGAATCAGCTTCGGATATTTCTCTCCAAACCGTTGATGCAACACTTGCTCTACATCTTCCAATCCAAAGAAATCTGTATGTGTCAAAAACCCAGCTAACATGGCCATGTTGGCCACTTTGGGATTCCCTACATCAATGGCAATCTGTGTTGCGGGGATGGCGTGAATCGTCACGTCATGCCGCTCAATTGGCTCTGTCACAATAGAACTATTGACCAGCACCAACCCGCCGGGCCGCACCCGTGGCAAAAACTTATCAACAGAGGGCATGTTCATTGCGCATAGAATGTCCAAATCCGAGAGTACAAATGGGCTGCCAATCGGCCCGTCAGACACCACAACGCCGCAGTTGGCGGTGCCGCCCCGCATCTCAATGCCGTAAGAGGGCATCCATGTCACTTGCTTGCCCTTATGCATCACCATGGTGGCCACCAGTTCGCCTAGGGTTAATATTCCCTGACCACCGAACCCCGAAAATACCATCTTCGTCATCATTTTGCCACCCCCTCGTCTTTATAAAGGCCCAGCGGGTAGTAGCTGGCCATCTCGTCCGCCACAAATTTTGCGGCATCCACCGGGGTCTGTCCCCAGCCGATTGGACAAGCGGCGAGAACCTCCACCAAAGAAAAGCCCTTGTTTTCCGCTTGGTTTTGGAACGCTTTCTTAATGGCCTTTTTCGCCTTGCGAATATGGGGCACATCATGGACGGATGTCCGCTCAATATACGTGGCACTGGGGATAGTAGACAGCATCTCACTCACCAGCAAAGGCCGCCCTTGCAGATTTTCCATACGGCCCAATGGGCTGGTACTGGTCTTTTGGCCCACTAGCGTTGTCGGGGCCATTTGGCCGCCGGTCATGCCGTAGATGGCATTGTTGACGAAAATCACCGTAATATTGTCCCCCCGATGGGCGGCGTGAATAATCTCCGCCGTGCCGATGGAGGCCAAGTCCCCGTCCCCTTGGTAGGTAAACACAATCTTGTCCGGGTTGGTGCGCTTGATACCCACTGCCACCGCAGGCGCTCTCCCGTGGGCGGCTTGGATGCCGTCACAGTTAAAGAAGTCATACGCCAGCACCGAACAGCCCACAGAGGCCACGGTGATGGTGTTTTCTAACAGGCCAAGCTCGACCAAACTCTCCGCCACCAGCTTATGGATAATCCCATGGGAACAGCCGGGGCAGTAGGTCAGGGGCGTATCTGTCAACCCACGGCTCTTTTCATAGAGTACTTTTGTCATGTCCTAGCCCTCCCCTTTTACGATTTGTCGTACTTTTTCGGTGATCTCTGACGGCTCGAACACCATCCCGCCGCAACGGCCATAGAAATGGATGGGGTGGCTGCCAGCTACGGAACGCCGTACATCCTCAATCATTTGTCCCATGGACAGTTCCGCCACTAAAATGTGTTTCACCGATTTGGGCAGATTTTGGAATGCTAGCTCTGGGAAGGGCCAAAGGGTAATGGGCCGGATCAAACCCACGTTGATGCCCTCGGCTTTCAACTCTTCCATGGCGTTCACGGCAATCCGGGCGGCAAGGCCGTAGGCAGCGATGACCACCTCGTCCCCTTCTTCCACCTGTCGTTCTACCATGATCTCGTTTTTGATAATCTCTTGATACCGCTCCATCCGTTTGAGGTTTAAGCGCTCTAACCCCTCACCGGATAAGTCTAGGGAGCTAATGGTGTTCCTGCTCCGCTCATCAGCACGACCATCTACCACCCAAGATTTGTCTGCCTCTATCCTAGGATGTTCTTTAATCTCCACTGGCTCCATCATCTGGCCTAAAATCCCGTCTGCCAGTAAAATAACCGGGGTGCGATATTTCTCGGCGGTGTTAAAGGCGATTTGGGTCAAATCTGTCGCCTCTTGCACGCCGCTTGGCGCATAAACCGGGGTGAAATAGTCCCCGTTGCCGCCGCCCCGTGTGGCTTGGAAATAGTCCGACTGGCTGGGCAAAATCCCGCCCAGACCGGGGCCAGAGCGAGAGATGTTTACAATCAGCCCCGGTAGGTCGGCACCCACCATGTAGCTAATCCCCTCTTGTTTGAGGGCCATACCGGGCGACGATGAGCTAGTCATCGCCCGCACCCCCGTAGCAGCGGCACCGAAGACCATGTTAATGGCCGAAACCTCGCTCTCCGCCTGAATAAACGTGCCCCCGGCACGTTCCATGTGGTAGGACATGTACTCCGGAATCTCGTTTTGCGGTGTAATGGGATAGCCGAAGAATGCACGGCATCCCGCTTGAATGGCCGCCGCACAGATGGCCTCGTTGCCTTTCATTAGTGTCTTCATACTTCACGCTCCAATCTGATTGCGCTGTCGGGACAGATCATTGCGCACATGGCGCATCCGGTACAGGCGTCCATATCCGTACACTTCACCGGGTTATAGCCCTTTGCATTCACCGTTTCCTTGTCCACTGCCAAAATCCCCAAGGGACAGGCGGGAACACAGAGAATGCACCCCTTACACACCACCGTGTCTACGGTCAGTCGGTTCTTTGCCATACGTTCCTCCTTAAAAATTTGATTGTATAACTAGATAGTGTAGACATAAGATGAAAACGTCCGCTTTTTGGCGGATTTTCCGCCATGCTGTGTTAAATCTTCTTGCCTTGCGTCAGCAAACCCGCAAAAATTTGCCTTGCATAGTGAAAAATCCACTCAAAAATCGAACATTTTATCTCATGTCCACACTATCTAGTAGTTCTTTGCCGTCTCTTCTCCACACACCACCCGCAGGGCAGCACCGGCCAAGGCGGCCAGCTCGTCCTCTCCGGGATAAGGGTGTACCGTTGTGATAAAAGACACCCGCTTGGCGATTTCCTCTGTGATAAAGCTGCTGTAACAAATGCCGCCGGTAAGCAGGATTGCGTCTACTTCCCCGCTTGCCACCGTGGCCAAGGCACCGATTTCTTTTGCCACTTGGTAGGCCATGGCCTCCAGTAATAATCTGGTGTCCTTGTCACTTTTCGCTTTGGCCTCTAACTCCTGTACGCTGTTCGTGTCTGTGTAGGCCACAAGACCCCCACGGCCTTTTATCATCTGCTTGACTTCGCCCAAGGTATACTCACCGGAGAAGCAAAGGGCCGCTAAATCCCCTGCCGGTAACCCCCCGCTCCGCTCTGGCGTAAATGGCCCATCGCCGTCTAAGGCGTTGTTGGTGTCCACCACCCGACCCTTTTGGTGCAAACTGACAGATATCCCGCCGCCCATGTGCGCCACAATTACCGTCACGTCCTCATATCGTCTTCCCACCTCGCGGCAGTATTGCCGTGCGATGGCTTTTTGGTTTAAGGCGTGAAAAATAGATTTCCTGGGTAATTTCGGATGTCCGCTAATCCGGGCAATGTCTTCCATCTCGTCCACTACCACCGGGTCTGCAATAAAGGCGGGGACATTCGCCCGCTTTGCAATCTCATGGGCCAAGATACCGCCTAAGTTAGAGGCATGGTCACCCATCGCACCGCTTTTTAAGTCCGCCAACATCCGGTCATTCACCAGATACGTGCCCCCAGCCACGGGTCGGACTAGGCCGCCCATGCCCACCACAGCGTATAAATCTTCTGGCACTACTCCGGCTTCTCGTAACGCCGCCTCAATAAACTGCCGCCGAAACTCTTCTTGGTCGGCGGCTTTTGCGAACCGGGCCAAGTCGTCTCGGCTATGCCGGATTACTTGCTCAAATACCTGTGCCTCGTCCTCAAACAGCCCGATTTTTGTAGAGGTCGAGCCCGGATTTACTACTAAAATTCTCACTATCATCCACCACCTAAAACAAGATGCCCAAGGCGATAGAAATCAGCTTATTCTCGCTGGAATCCGCCCGGGATGTCAAAATAATCGGTCGTTTGGCCCCCACAACCACGCCGCCATTACGGCCATTTGCAAGAAATGCCAATGCCTTGTACAAAATATTCCCCGCCTCAATATCCGGGCAAGCCAAAATATCCGCATCCCCGCCAACGGGACTTGTTATCCCCTTGATGGCCACGGATTCTTTGGACACCGCATTATCTAAGGCCAAGGGGCCGCCTAGAATACAGTCGGTGATGGTATCGCTTGCTATCAGTTCTGCCCACTCTACTGTCACGGGCATTTTTTCGTCTACTTTTTCTTTGGCGGCAAGCAGGGCCACTTTCGGACAATCCACACCCAAATTCCGCACCGCATCCACGGCGTTTTGGACGATTTCTTTCTTTGTTGCCAAATCCGGCTGTATGTTAATCGCCGCATCGGTAACGTAGAGGAGTTTATGGTAAGTAGGCAATTCAAAAGCCGCCAGATGACTCAATTTCCGTCCAGCACGGATGCCATGTTCTTTGTCCAATGCCGCCCGCATGATGATGGAAGTGTCAATCTTCCCCTTCATCAATGCACTGGCCTTACCCTCGGCCACCAGCGCTACCGCTTTGCGACAGGCTTCTATGGGGTCGGATTCGTGGAGCAGAGTAAATGGGGTCAGGTCAATCCCCCCGCCCTCGGCAACTTTTGTCATGGCCTCGGTGTCGCCCACCAAGAAAAACTCTGCAATGCCGCACCGATGGGCCTCTGCCACTGCTTGTAATACCGTGGCATCCTCCGCCACCGCCACGCTGACCCGGGATTTTTCTCGTGTAGCGGCGGTTTGGAGCAGTTGGTCTAGTGTTTGCAATCACAACACCTCCGTTTGTTTGGTATTATACCATGAGTTTCTTTGCTTTGCAAAGGAAACCATGGTGAAACACGCAGTAGAAATTTATAGATTGGGTAGAAGGACACCCCACCAGTGAAGGCAGGGTGCAAGATAGGAAAAGAACGGCTAAACAGTTCTTGCGCGTTTCATGATAACTACCACCTTTCCTATTACGTGGTTCTATTGTACCATGGTAGGCAGAGTTAGTTGTTACGCGGCTGTGAACCATGCAACTTCGTGGTATTTCCAGATGTAGCCCGTCAGCGTTCTTGATACAAAGGCCACAGTCAAAAGCTACAACAACGCGTCGGACAACTAAAAACTTCCGTTGCGCACTACAAAGAAAATAGGAAATAACTGCAACTTATACAAGCAGAAATCCTACCCATCCAACAAAAACCCCTCCATACCCGTCTCCGCTTGGAGCATCATGGTGGTGTAGAGGCCGTGGTAGTGGCCTTTTTGCGCTAACAGTTGCTCGTGGGTGCCCTGTTCTACAATCTTGCCTTCCTCCACCACCAGAATCACGTCTGCGTGGCGGATGGTGCTGAGGCGGTGGGCGATGATAAAGCTGGTGCGACCAGTTAGGATGTGGCTGATGGCTTCTTGAATCAGCCCCTCGGTCTCTGTGTCAATAGAGCTTGTGGCCTCGTCTAACACAAAGATAGGCGGGTTGGCAAGAACCGCACGGGCAAAGGAGATCAGCTGCTTCTCCCCGGTACTAAGCCGATCACCGCCCTCGCCGACTTGGGTGTCATAGCCCTGTTCCAACTTCTCCACCACCCGGTCAGCAGAAACCAGCTTGGCGGCGGCGTACACCTCTTCGTCGGTGGCATCCAGCTTGCCGTAGCGAATGTTCTCCATAACCGTGCCGGAGAACAGATGGGGATTTTGCAGCACATACCCCAGCCGGGACTGGAGCCAGAGCTGGCTCCGCTCTTTATAGTCCCGCCCGTCAATCAGCACCTTGCCCCGGGTGGGTTCAAAGAAGCGGCAGGCTAGATTCACAAGGGTGCTCTTCCCTGCCCCGGTGCGGCCCACGATGGCGACGGTGGTACCGGCGGGGATGTCTAAACTGAACTCCTCTAACACATACTCGTCCCCATCGGGGTACATGAACCAGATGTCTTGGAAGGTAATATCGCCCTGAATCGGCTCCCAGTTTTCCCGCTTGGGGGTGAAAATGTCGCCGTATTTGGCTTCGACCTCCTGCGTGTCTGTGATGCCCGGTTCTTGGGCCAATAAATCCGTCACCCGCTCAATGTTCACTTGGGCGGAGATGAAATCTGTAAACCGCCGGGCCATCTGCTGGACAGGCTCTAGGATGACAAGGGTGTAGGAGAGAAACACAGAGAGCGTACCCAGCAGTATCACATCCTCCATCACCAAAAACCCGCCGTAAAACAACACCAGCGCCATGGCGAGAGAGCCCACTAATACCAACAACGGCGCAAACACAGCGGTGAGCCGTACCGCGCGCAGATTGGTCTGATAAAATGTGCGGGTCACGTCAGAGAACTCTTCTACCACCTTGTCCTCAATGACAAGGGTTTTGGTGGTCTTGGCGCCGGTAATACCCTCGTTATACAGCCCCACGATTTTAGCGTTGGTGGCCCGGATATCTCGGTTGACTTTGAGCATTTTGCTCTTAAAAAATAAGCTAATCCCTGCAATCACAGGCACCACGGCAATCACAATCAACGCCAGCCGCCAGTTTAGAATCAGCATGGCAATCACAATCCCGATCATGTAGAGCAAATCCCAGAAAAAGCTAATCACGCTCCACGCCACAATGCCGCTGATGCGGTCGGTGTCACTCATGACACGGGCTAGGATATAACCCACCGGCGTTTGGTTGTAATAGGTCAGCGACAGTTTTTGTAGGTGCGTGAAGCAAGCAATTTTCATCTGACGGCCCATCTCCATCTCTACCACCATACAGTGGCGGAAAAAGAAGATGGTAAGCGCCCCTTGCAAGGCGATAGCCGCCAGATAGACGGCGGAAAACACACCCAAACCATCGGTGGTCTCGGGCACAATAAACAAGTCCACGGCGAACATGGTAAATAGAGGCAGCACCACATCCACCAAGGCAGCCAGCAAAATCAGTGCCATGGCCATAATGAACCGTTTTTTGACAGGCTTTAAAAACGGCCACAGCTTTTTCCAAGTGGCAAAGCTAAACTTCTGGGGCGCAGATACATCATAGCGTTCCATTCGCTTGTCCCCCTTCTTCTGTCTCGCTTTGCAGTTTGTAGACACGGCTGTAGATGCCACCTTGTTCTATCAGCGTTTTATGATTACCCAGCTCCGCTTGACGACCATCATCTAAGACCAGTATCTGGTCGGCGTGCATCAGGGTCGAGACCCGATGGCTAATCAAAATCACCGTCGCACCCCCGGTATTGTCCCGGAGGGCTTTTTGAATTTTCGCATCCGTTTCCATGTCCACAGCGGACAGGGAATCGTCAAAAATCAAAATGGGCGCGTCAATCAGCAAGGTTCTGGCAATGGCCACCCGCTGTTTTTGCCCGCCGGAAAGGGTCACGCCCCGCTCACCCACAATAGTGTCATAGCCTTTGGCAAAGCCCATGATGTTCTCGTCCACATCCGCCACCTTGGTAACCCGGCGAATCTCCCGCAGGTCTGCGTTCCCTTTGGCGATGGCGATATTCTCGGCAATGGTTTTCGAGAACAAAAACGGCTCTTGCAACACCAACCCCACCTGTTGCCGGAGATAGCGGCGATCAATGTCTGCAATGTCTACCCCGCCGATGGTAATTGTTCCGCAGCCCGGTTCTAAGTCATAAAGCCGGGTGAGCAGGTATGTAATCGTACTTTTCCCGCTCCCGGTGCCGCCTAAGATGCCAAACACAGACCCTTGGGGGATGGTGAAGTTGAGATCATGTAGCACCTCTGTGTCCTGATAGGAAAACCGCACATGGTCAAAGCAAATATCTTTTGCCATATCGGGACGTTTTGCGTCTGCCGGCTCTTCCTCCGGCTCTGCGTCCAATATCTCTTGCAGTCGAGTGGCAGAGACAGAGGATTGGCTCATCTCCGATAACGTTCGGCCCAAGTTTCGGACGGGCCATGTGAGTATCTGGCTATAACTAATAAACGCAATCAAGGCCCCTAACGTCATCTGTCCCGTCACCGTGAGATAGGTACCGATGACCACCACGCCCATGGTCTGTAGCCCGGTCACAATATCACCAAGGCCCCAGTAGATGCCCAACAGATACCCCATATCAATCCAAGCCTTGGCGAAGGCGTTATTTTTCTCATGGAATTTCTCTAACTCAAACTGCTCCCGCCCGAAAGCTTTTACTACCCGGACGCCGGTGAGGTTTTCTTGCACCCGCACCATCAATGCCCCCTCAGCCACGTCTGCCGTGTGGAACTTGCTGGCAATCCGACCATAGAAAATGGCGGAATAGGCCACCACAATAGGGATAAACCCAAACGCAAACAACGCCAACGGCACGTTCATAGAGAACATGAGCACCGTTGCGGTGATAATCAGTGCTAAGGTACGTATCACATCCACCAACTGGGTGGAGAGGAAGCTGTGCAGCACCTCTACATCCGATGTACACCGCTGGATAATGTCCCCGGTGAGGGTTTTTGTATGCCATCGGAATGGCAGCTTTTGCACATGGGCAAACAACGTGTCCCGCAGGCTGCGAATGACCCCCTCTGTCCCCTTTCCGATATGGATGCGGGAGATATAGCTAAACATACCCGCCAAAATGATAAGCAACACAATCATCCCTGCACTAGCAAGCAAGGCCCGAACCGGGGATACCCCCGCCAAAAACTGTACCACCCCCGGCAGGGCCGCTGGGTCTTGTCCAATCACACCGTCCACGGTGAATCGAACAATCTGGGGGGCTAAGAACATGAGTATAATATTACACACCGTGGCCGCAACGGCGATACCATAGTACCGCTTGTAGCCCGGAAAAAACCGCCCGAACAGGCGAAAGGCAGAAAAGCGTTTCATTGAGGTCTCCTTTTTGTTGTTACGCTTTCTATTGTGCCATATTTTGTTTGTTCTGGCAAGTGGGAGTGGATTCGGCGTACGTCATTGACAGATAACATTTTTTTTGCTATATTCATTTATGTGATAGCATAATGCAAAGGAGCAAATGCCATCCGGCAATACTTGATGTTGCACAATCGGCAATGTAAGTGATGCGCGGAAAAGATAGATAAAACATAATGAAACATGAGAATCAGAGCCGTTGACGTCGGCTTATTCTTGTGTATAAACCTATGTTTTTTCTATCATTTCGCTTATATAAACAGTTCGTTTGTTGAAGCTGTGGGATGATACCCACAGCTTTTTTATTTCCCATTATGCTATCACAGATGCTACACAAAAAAATGATTGAAAGAGGTACTATTTTGAAACTAACCACAAAAATCCTGCGAAACAGAAACTTTTCGCTACTTGTCGCAGGGAAATTCATGTCTATATTCGCCAATCAGGTACTTACGTTTTCTTTACCGCTCTATCTACTATACGCAACCGGGTCTCCCGCTTTATTCGGATCCGTTTTGGGTTTGTCTTTTCTCCCATTTATTGTAACGTCTCCAATTGCGGGCATTATGGCTGACCGGTATCAAAAGCAGCGAATCATGTTTTGGCTCGATGTGGCTGTTACGGCTATTGTCACAGTGTACATGATAATAAGTGGCATGTTCGCTACAGTCGCACCGATTGTGCTGATTAAACTCATTGCCCTAAATGCCATTCAAGGTATGTATACGCCCACATCACAAGCATGTGTTCCGTTTCTCGTACCGGAAGGCAAGCTCATTCGAGCCAATTCTATCCTTGAGACCGTAAATACATTGTCTAATATGGCGGCACCGCCTACGGCGGGTATTCTCCTTGCCGGATTTGGGTTATTCCCAATTCTGGTGGTCTGCGCAATATGCTTTGCAATTACAGCGGTTATGGATTTGCTGATCCGTGTTCCATACAAAAAACAACAGGCCAGCGGAAATGTCATGCAAATCATAACGAGCGATATGGCGCAAGCATTTCGTTTTGTATCGAAACATCCTACCTTGATAAAACTCGCTATTCTCATGTTTGTACTCTCAGCCCTTATCCCCGGGGTATTTAATGTGGGCGTTCCAGTGTTAGTCATTCAGCATTTGGGAATGGACGCCGTACACCTTGGAACAGGCCGAGCCATTGCATGGGTTGGCGGAATACTGGGCGGCATAATCGCCGGTTCATTGGGCGAAAAGCTCACGCTTAAAAGCATTCCGGTTACCTCGATCATGCTCGGCTTTTCGATCGTGCCAATTGGCTTTGCTGTTTGGATGGATATACCGTATTTTACAGCTTTCGCAATTATCGTTGCGTCAGATTTCGTTTCCGGATTGGCATTGATTTTATGGTCAATTCCAATTTGGGCTTATATACAGACGATCGTCCCGCCGGAACTGATTGGGAAAGTAATGTCCTTGTTTTCAGGTCTGCCCATGATCGCAATGGGATTGGGGTTACTTCTTTTTGGGATGCTATTTGAACGATTTTCCTTCGTGCCTTGGCACGTTATTTTTGTCACATCTTTTATTTGTTGTATCACGGTGTTGCTTTTGCGGAAACATTTTAATACAATCCAGCTAGTTGCCAACGCCACCTGAGTATAAACACCTGATCGAGAGGGGCGCAACATGCGCCCCTCTCGTCTGTTGCAACAGGAAATATTATTTTAGTTGACAAATCAAGAACATTATGTTATCCTAATGATATTATACTAATAAGAAAGTGTGGAATGACTGGTGAGTGTTCGTCAATAAGGGAATTGTTTGTGTCACAGGAGTGGGCTTTGCCTACTTATTTTTGTGTACCCAAATGCCTTATATGACGACCTGAGAAGTGTTCCCTTAACACATTCTTTTGTTTGTTCTGTAGCGCAGTGGGTCACTGCGCTTTTTTTGTTTGCCTAAATACTATTTTGATACACGCTTGCTTTATGAAAGGAGCAACATTTTGAAACAACATAGCACACCAACACTAAAATTGCTAAATAAAAACTTTATCGCACTGATGTTCAGTTATGCTTTTGCACTGCTAGGGTATTACTTACTCAATTTTGCATTGCCCATTTATATTTTATACGCCACCGGTTCGCCGGTTCTATTCGGGGGCGTTTCCGCACTCGCCCTATTGCCTATGGTTCTCATGTCACCCATCGGCGGACTTGTTGCAGACAGAGCCAACAAAAAGAAAATCATTGCGGTTTTACAGTTGTGCAACGCAGTACTCATCTTTCTGTTTATCTGGTTGAGCGGGCTATTATCCATCATTCCCATGATTATCATTCTGATGTTGGGAATCAGCGGTCTGGAAGGACTCGTATCCCCGGCGATTGATTCCGGTATGCCGCAAATTGTGCCGGAAGCTCAAATTGTAAGAGGAAGTGGTATGATGAGCGTTATGGGACAAGTACCGGAGTTTATCGCACCAATTGCCGCCGGGATGCTTCTCACCAATGTAGGGCTGCAACCCATTGTCATCATCAGCGGAATCTGCTACGTACTGGCTGCAATCATGGGTGCAGTGTTGAAAATCCCCCATGTGAAGCAAGGTACTTCCGGCGAGATTGTTGCTACGGTAAAGGCCGACGTGAATGTCACGGTTCACTTCTTACGCCATGAAAATCGGCAGATGCTTCGGGCTGCCTTAGCGTTGGCGGCACTGGGTTTGGTGATGTTTCCTATCATCCCCATTGGGATGCCCATCCTCTTGTACACAAACTTAGGATTTTCCAGCGAAATGCTGGGCTTTGCCATGGGGGGTGCCATCGGCGTGGGCGGAATCATCAGCGGTCTCATTGCAAGTGCCGTGGGGGACAAGTTGAAGATGAAAGACTGTCCGAAGCTGATCTTATTTGAATGCGCTTTGATGGTTCCCATCGGCCTTGTGTTTTTGCTGAACTTAGACCCCATGGTCTCTCTCTTCGTCATTACTATATCTATCATGCTGATTATGATCACCGCTTCCCTGCTGATGGTTCGCTTTTTCGGGTACATCCAAGTGGTGACCCCAGAGGGGATTATGGGCAAAGTGATCTCCATCATCACAGTCTTCACCATGTGGACTCACCCCATGGGTTTGTTTCTCTATGGCGTGATGTTTGAACGATTCCAAGGCGCACCGTGGGCAGTCATCTTCCTAGCGGCAGCGGCCTCTCTGGGGATTGCATTGTACGCGGCGCAGCATTTTCGGCGCATGGACACTTAAAGGAGGTTGAACTCATTGAATAATCATTATATTGCACTTGAATTTCATACCATCATAGAAAAACTGAAAGAACATGCCCTATCTCAACATGCAAAAGATGCACTTGCCACATTGTCTCCTTATCTGAATGAGGATATGTGTGTGCGTAAAATGGCAGAAACCACTTCTGCCAAAAACTTGCTGGATATGTTCGGCACACCACCCTTGCCGATCATGGACGGCTTAGACGAAATCATTACACTGGCAGGCGCAGACGGTATGCTGATTCCAGAACAGCTCCAAAGTGTTGCCCGATTTGCACAGTCCTGTAAACGTATGGTGACCTATTTAGCCAAGGGTAACACCTCGGAAGAAGCCGTTGCCATGTACGGGCATAGTATTGAGAGCTTGGCAGACCTACAGACGGAAATCGAATCGTGCATCAAAAACGGCGAGCTGTGTGACGACGCCAGCCCCAGCTTACGAAATATTCGCCGCAAAAAAGACCATGTAGAAACCCAGATCAAAGAAAAGCTAAACCACATCCTGAAAAGCCGCAAACAGTACCTAGCAGACGGGTATATCACCGTCCGGCAAGGCCGCCATGTATTGCCTGTGCAACGGAAGTATCAGGCACAGTTTGGCGGTACGGTAGTGGAGGCTTCAGGAAAAGGCTCTACCGTATTTATGGAGCCAACTGCCATCGCAAAATATCAAGAAGAACTAAGCGCACTGATTATCGAGGAAGATGCAGAGGAGCGGCGCATTCTCTACACGCTCACCGCTGCGGTTGTAGAGTACTCTCCACTACTGCGCCGCAACATGGAGGCGATGGAGATTTTAGATGTGCTATTCGCCAAAGCCAAACTAAGTACCAGCATGAAAGCGCACCCTGTGGAGATCGGCGGGGAGCGGAGGCTGGATATTCGGCAAGGCCGCCATCCGCTGTTGCCTCCCGATTCGTGCGTCCCTTTGGATTTCAAGATGGACGAGAACATAAGCGGTGTCATTATCACCGGCCCCAACACAGGCGGCAAAACCGTTGCGGTGAAAACAGTAGGCCTGCTCTCCCTTATGGCACAATGTGGACTTCACATTCCTTGCGCCCCGGGCAGCTATATTGCTATGCAGGATAGCTACTGGTGTGATATTGGGGACAGCCAAAACATTTCCCAAAATCTATCCACCTTTTCCGGGCATATGACAAATATCATCAGCATTTTGGAAACAGCCAGCCGTGACAGTCTTGTATTACTGGATGAACTGGGAAGCGGCACCGACCCTGCCGAGGGGATGGGGATCGCCGTAGCGGTGCTGGAAGAACTCAGACAGCGCGGTTGTATGTTCCTTGTTACAACCCACTACGCCCAAGTCAAGACCTATGCGGAGCAGTCGGGCGGCGTGAGGAGTGCACGGATGGCGTTTGACCGCGAAAACCTCCGTCCGCTCTACAAGCTGGAAATGGGAATGTCCGGGGAAAGTTGTGCGTTGCACATTGCCGAGCGTCTGGGGCTTGCGCCCCATCTTTTGGAACGGGCGCACCACGAGGTTTACGGTAGCCAAACGAATGATGGCGCACCGAAACAAGCAGCAATGAAAGCCCCTAAAAGTTGTCTTGTACGCACGCAAGCTGAAAAGGCAGTCACCGACTTTTCAGAAAAATTTAATATGGGCGACAGTGTAACCGTCCTGAAAACAGGGGAAACGGGTATCGTATATCGCCCAGCGAACGAACAGGGGGATGTGATTGTGCAGGTGAAGGGCGTAAAACACGCCATGAAACACAATCGGATCAAACTCAAGGTTCCAGCCGCAGAGTTGTATCCCCCAGACTACGATTTTTCCATTATCTTTGACACCGTAGAGAATAGAAAGGCTCGGCACCAGATGGGGAGAAAGTATGATCCCACAGCTCGCATCACCTATAGCGAAGATGAGTTTATAAAATAAGCATAGGCTAGGCTAACACCACATCCCCACTCTAGTAGCGTGATGGAGCGAAGTGGTGAAACCGCAAATAAAGAGAACCCCCTTTGAAACAAGGCCATTGCAAGCCTTATGTTCAAAGGGGATTCTTTATGCTTTGTCGCAGTCGCTCTTCTCTACCGAATATAGTTCGTATGCACCCGCCGCTCTTTCTCCGGCAGTGCAACACCAGCCTTCTCCCCCGCCTCAATACAACGGAGCAGCCACGCCATGTTCTTCCCCAAAGTCCGCATAATTTGCATCCCTTCCAAATCCTGCCGCACGTCATCGGGCGTAAAGCCGTGAACCATATTCCAGTATTGGCTGGACACAATGGGCATTTGGCTGATGGAGAGGTATTTATTGAGCTGGTCTAAGGCCGCAGTAGACCCGGCCCGTCTGCAACTGACCACCACCGCTCCCGGTTTGCCCCGGAATACGCGCATCCCGCAGGAGAAGAACAGGCGGTCTAAAAACGACGTAACCGCACCCCCAGCGGAGGCGTAGTGTACTGGGGAACCAATCACCAAAGCATCTGCATCCTGGGCCAACCCGGCAAACTCATTTACCTTGTCCTCCACAATGCACCGCTTTTCCTTCCCGCAATAACCACAGGCCCGGCACCCCTCAATGGGGTCTTGGCCCAATTGGAATATCCCTGTTTGAATCCCCGCCGCTTCAATTTCTCCCGCCACCTCTGTGAGAGCGGTATAGGTGCAGCCTGTTTGGTTGGGACTACCGTTGACTAACAGTACTTTCATAGTGTGGTCGCTCCTTTCAAAAACGTCTCCAATCGATCCATTCCTGCCTTGATATTCTCAATTGAGCTGGCATACGACAACCGTACAAAATTCGGCGTGCCGAACCCGCTGCATGGCACCACTGCTACTTGTGCGGTGTCCAAAAACACCATGGCGAAACTGTCGCCATCTGTGATTTCACGGCCACCTAGGGTTTTCCCTAACAATCCCGTCAGGTTCATCATTACATAAAACGCCCCCTGAGGCACGAGACAACTGACCCCGTCCATGGCGTTAATCCGCTTGCACATATAGTCCCGGCGCTCTTCAAAAGCTTCCTTCATCTCAAACACAGACCCCTGCGGCCCGGACAGGGCCTCTATGGCCGCAATCTGGGACATGGTGGCCGGTGAGCTGGTAGAGTGGCTCACATAGTTCGTCATGACTTTTGCAATCTCAGGGCTGGATGCGGTATACCCAATCCGCCAGCCGGTCATGGCGTAACTTTTTGACACGCCGTTGACTAAAATCGTCCGCTCTTTCACACGCTCACCCAGTGCCGCAACAGAGGTGAAGATGCCGTCATAGACCAGATGATAATAAATCTCGTCCGCCATGATATAAAGGTCATGTTCCACACAGACATCACACAACTCACGGAGTTCCGCCTCGGAATAGACCATCCCCGTAGGGTTTGACGGGTTATTTAATAAAAATAGCTTCGTATTGTCCGTCACGGCGGCTTGGAGTTGCTGTGGCGTAATCTTAAAGTCCTGCTCTTCCCCGGCGGACACCACCACCGGTGTGCCCCCCGCCATCTTTACGGCTTCTAAATACGTGACCCAATACGGCGCCGGGATAATCACCTCGTCCCCGGAATTGATGAGGGCCCGGAGTGTCAGGTACACGTTATGCTTGGCACCGCTGGCCACTACAATTTGGGTGGGTTCATAGTGTACGCCCATGTCCGCCTGTAACCGATCGGCAATGGCCCGGCGAAGCTCCATCATCCCCGCCGCCGGGGTGTACTTGGTTCGTCCGGTTTCAATGGCGTGGATACCTATTTGTTTGATATGTTCCGGCGTATCAAAGTCCGGCTCTCCTGCACCGAACCCGATGACATCCTTGCCGGCGGCCCGCATCTCTTTGGCTAAGCTATCCACCGCCAGAGTGGAGGATGCCACCACGTTTGATGCAATATTTGACAATTTTTTCATGTCTATTTCCCCTTTAACACCTTGGTTTTGCACCATTATATTCTGCCACTTGCAAATTTGCAAGCGTTTTGACGGAATTACCGTTAGAACCAGTTAAATTCTGGAGATTGTGCAAAATTTGACGAAAAGACTTTACACCAGAGGGGTTGCCTGATATAATCTTGTGATATGATGCACTAAAGTATGAGTACAATTTGGGAAAGGGTGACATGATGGAGGAGCAACGCTATGTGCTTGAACTACAGCATATCAGCAAAGAATACAGTGGCAACCCTGTATTGCAAGACGTTTCTCTCACTGTAAAGAAAGGGCAAATTTATGCCCTGATGGGGGAAAACGGTGCGGGAAAAAGTACCTTGATGAACATTTTGTTCGGTATGCCCGTAATCCATAGCACAGGCGGGTTTACGGGAACCATAAAAATTTCCGGGGAGGAGGTTAACTTCCTCTCACCGCATGATGCGATGGAGGCGGGTATTGGCATGGTGCACCAAGAATTCATGCTGATTCCCGGATTTACTATTGCAGAGAATATCAAAGTCGGGCGTGAGGACACGCTTCCGACCCTGCCTAGCCGTGTCTTTGGCCCGGACTTAGAACGGCTGAACCGGCCCAAGATGAACGCCGACGCCAGAGTGGCGCTGGACAACATCGGCTTGGATATCAGTGAAGAAACCAAAGTGGCGGGCCTGCCCGTGGGCTACATGCAGTTTGTCGAGATTGCCAGAGAGATTGACAAAAAAAACATCAAACTCTTAGTCTTTGACGAGCCCACCGCTGTGCTGACAGAGAGTGAGGCGGATCAACTGCTCAAAGTCATGCAGTCCTTGGCGGCAAAAGGGATTGCGATTATCTTTATCACCCACCGCCTATCTGAAGTCATGCAAGTGGCGGACTATATGACCGTCCTGCGGGACGGTGAGTTGGTGGCCTCGAAAGCCATCGCTGACACCAGTGCTGTTGAAATTGCAGAACTCATGGTGGGCCGTGCCATTGAGAAATTGGTAGACGACGACAAGAACACCAAGGTCTCCACAGAGCAAAACGAGGTGGCCTTATCTGTCAAAGACCTCTATGTGGATATGCCCGGCGAAACCGCTCGGGGCGTAACCTTTGAAGTCAAATCCGGTGAGATTTTCGGCATCGGCGGTTTGGCGGGCCAAGGCAAGGTCGGTATCCCCAACGGCTTGATGGGCATGTTCTCTTCCCATGGTGATGTTGAGATTTTCGGCGAGAAGCTAAACTTTACAAAACTGGGTAACGCCCTCTCGAAAGGTCTTGCGTTCGTATCAGAAGATCGGCGGGGCGTGGGTCTCTTATTGGAAGAGAGTATCGCCCATAACATCATGTTCGGTGCCATGACCACTAAGCGGGACTATCTATCCAACTTCGGGATTACAAAGCTACTTAGCGCTGGTCGCATGAATCGCCACGCCAAAGATATGATCAAGCTACTCGACATCCGTTGTGTGGGCGGCGGCCAACGTGTGGGTGCCTTGTCCGGCGGGAACCAGCAAAAAGTCTGTTTGGCGTCAGCCTTGACCATGAAGCCCCGTATTCTGGTCGTGTCTGAGCCGACCCGTGGGATTGACATCGGGGCGAAAAAATTGATTATGGAATACTTGGCGCACCTGCGTCAGGAAGAAGGGCTCACGATTATCATGATTAGTAGTGAGCTTGCAGAACTCCGTAGTATTTGTGACCGCATCGCCATCGTATCTGATGGTAAAATCGAAGACATTCTCGCACCGGACGCATCGGACGCACAGTTTGGCCTTGCCATGAGTGCTGCGGCGCAGAATAGTGAGGTGAGTTAAGTATGGAACGTGCATTAGGTGCCCTGAAACAAGGGGCAAAAGACTTTGGCCTACCGCGGATTATTATTTTAGCCTTCTTCTTTATCTTGTTGCTGGCGGCGGCGTTGGTCGGCATGGATATTCCATGGCTGATTTCTGACGTGTTGCTCCGTTGGGGTATGTGGGGCATTTTGGTACTTGCTATGGTACCCAGTATTCGAAGCGGCATCGGGCCAAACTTTGGTGTGGCAATCGGCATCGCCGGCGGACTGTTAGGTGCCCTAGTCAGCATTGAACTCCGTTATTTCGGATTCCTCGGCACACTGGATCCTGACGGAATTACTTTTGGGTTGGTTTCCATCAGCCTTGCGGTTTTATTGGCACTTGCGTTTTCCTCTCTGCTGGGGATTCTATACGGGCTGTTGTTAAACCGGGTCAAAGGCAATGAGATGATTGTTTCTACCTATGTCGGGTTTTCCTTTGTTGCGCTGTTTAACATTTTGTGGCTGTTGCTCCCGTTTCGCAGCAGTACATCCATCTGGCCCATTGCCGGCCAAGGGCTTAGAACCACCATTAACTTAGTGGACGACTTTGGCCGGGTGCTCAATAATCTGTTTCGTGTTGAAATTGGTAATTTCATTATTCCCACCAGTCTGCTGCTTACGGTTTTACTCTTTTGTTTCGTCATTTGGGTATTTAACAAAAGCCGATACGGCATGGTTATGACAGCGGCAGGCTCGAACCCTGAATATGCCAAAGCTCGGGGCATCAACGTCAACCGGGCCCGGATCGTGGGCACAACCATCTCTACAGCCTTAGCAGGTGTGGGGATTGTAATGTTCTCGCAAGGTCTTGGCTTCCTACAGCTCTATAACGCCCCCATGTGGATGGGCTTTTCCAGTGTGGCCGCTGTGTTAATCGGCGGTGCCACCGTAAAACGGGCAGCCATTTTCAACGTGCTCTTGGGAACACTTTTGTTCCAAGGGATTCTAACCGTGGCGCTACCGGTCGCAAACGAACTTGTCCCTGAAGGGAACCTGTCTGAAATCTTGCGGCTCATCATCTCCAACGGTATTATTCTCTATGCACTGAGTAAAGCAAGAGGAGGTAGCAAATAATGGGTACAAATCTCGGAAAATTCCTATTCAAAAATAATGTCGCCATCTTATTTTTGCTGCTCTCAGTGGGTGCGTTTGCCGCTGCCAACGTCTCTCTCCCCTTCTTGTTTGAAGAGCTGTTCACTCGCTTTAGCCGGAACACCTTTATGGTGCTTAGTCTCTTAATCCCCGTTGTGGCGGGGTTAGGGCTCAACTTCGCTATCGTCATCGGCGCCATTGCGGCCCAGATTGCCATCTTCCTCACCGTCTTATGGGGCGGGGCTGGATTTGTGGGCGTCCTCATGGCTGTAGGTATGGCGGTACCGATGGCCATCCTGTTCGGTTTCTTGGTGGGGAAACTCTTCAACAGCATGAAGGGCACCGAGATGATTGGCGGTATGGTGGCCGGGTTCTTCTCGGACGGTCTGTACCAATTCCTGTTCCTGTTCGTACTCGGCGGTATTATTCCAATCGCCAACGACCAGCTCATGATTTCCACCGGCATCGGTGTCTTAAACGCCATCGTGCTAGAGAACTCGATCCACCACGGCCTTGACAACGTGGCGATGATTCACATTTTGGACTTTGCCTTCTTTGCATCTTTGGCCCTGTCGGCGATTATGCTGATTGTCCGTGGGGTAAAAAAGCAACCGTTAAACCTGAAGCAACCGGCCAAAGTCGTGTTGCCCTTAGCTGTACTCTACGCCTTGGGCTTCATCCCCGCCGTGGGACGGTTCTTATCCGCTGACCGGCTCATGCTGTTCTATGCGGTGATGATTGCCCTTGCGATCGTCGTGCTTTACTCTCTCTACCACATTATCCGGCGGAAAGAGTCCGAGAAGCCCACCCGCTTCATCCTCTACATTGTCGGGGCGGCGGTTGTATTCGGCCTCACTTATATTCCGGAACTAGAGAGAAGCCTCATGGTCGTCCGGCTGCCGGTTCTGACGTATATCGTCATTATCAGCCTCTGCCTTGGGATTAAGTGGTTCATGAACACCAAGCTGGGCCAAAACATGCGCACCGTCGGTCAAGACCGTGCCGTGGCGGCCTCCTCTGGGATTAACGTCAACCGGATTCGCATCATTGCTATGATTATGTCAACCAGCTTGGCCAGTATCGGACAGATCATTTCTCTCCAAAACATTGGCACCATGGCCACCTATGGCTCTCACCAGCAAGTGGCCCTGTTCTCTATCGCCGCACTGCTGGTCGGCGGTGCCTCAGTACAACGGGCTACGGTGAAACAGGCACTTTTGGGCGTGTTCTTGTTCCACACCCTATTCATCCTGTCCGCCAATGCCGGGCAAAGTTTGCTTGGGAACGCTCAAATTGGCGAGTACTTCCGCGTATTCGTGGCCTATGCGGTTATCGCAGTCGCCTTGGCAATGCACGCTTGGGTACGCAAGTCGAATAAGCAGGTGATTACACAAATTGACCCTAGAGTGGCGGCCACCGCCGCTAGTGCCGAAAGTAAGTAATTGAATGGAAAAGAAGCGCCGATGCACTGCAAGTGCATCGGCGCTTTTTGTTGCATCGGTTGTTCAGCTTATTTACAACGCCAGCCGATACACCGCAATAATATCCTCTTGTTCCAGCTTATGGAACATCCCAACGGGCGCAATTTGCTCTGCTATTTCTACAAACTTGGCATCGTCAATACCGACTTCACTGAGCCGCACGGGTAAATCCATTTGTTTGAAAAATGCCTCCAGCCGGCGAATCCCTTCTAACACAATAGCGTCCGGGTCTTCCATGGGCAAATCCACGTCAAATACCCGCTGGGCAAATTGGACGAACCGGGGCAGATGCGCTCGGTATACATATTTCATCCACGCCGGGAACATAATGGCCAGCCCCGCACCATGGGCGATACCGTAGTGGGCGGACAAGGGATGTTCTATCGCGTGAGAACCCCAATCCCCTTCCCTGCCCTTCCTGGTTCCCCGACCGACACCGAGGTAACCGCCGTGGGCAGAGCAACCGGCCCACATGAGGTTTGCTCGAATGTTGTAGTTGTCCGGGTCACGCTTCACCTGCGGCCCGAGGTAGAGAATGGAGCGCATAGCGGCCTCGCATAAGCGGTCGGTGAAGTCGGCGGCCTCGGTATCGGCAAAATACCGCTCTAACACATGGGCCAGCATATCCGCCACACCGTTTGCCGTCTCGGAAAAGGGCAATGTATACGTCAGTTCTGGGTTTAAGATTGCAAATTGGGGCCGTACCATGGGGCTTGAGCCGCCGCACTTCATCCAGCCGTCCTCGTTGGTGATAACGCTGTTATTGCTGGTCTCGCTCCCGGCGGCAGGGATGGTCAGCACCACACCGATAGGCAGTACGGTTTTGGGGGCAGCTTTCCTGTTTGCGCCAAAGAAATCCCAGACATCTCCGTCATAGGGTACGCCCATGGCGATGGCTTTGGCAGAATCAATGGCACTGCCGCCGCCCACTGCCAGTACACAATCCACACCCTCTCTGCGGCAGAGGGAAATCCCCTCCCGCACCAGACTAAGCCGTGGGTTCGGCTGTACCCCGCCCAGCTCTATAAAGTCTACACCGGCGGCTTGCAGGGCAGTAACCACCCTGTCGTACAGGCCAAACTTCTTGATGCTGCCTCCACCGTAGTGAAGCAGAACTTTTTTCCCCAGCTTGGCGGTTAGTTCCCCCACCTGCTGTTCCGTGCCTTTCCCGAACACGATCTCCGTGTAGTTATGATAGATAAAATTATCCATTGGCAAACGCTCCTTTGTTTGGTTTTTTATTGATTATAGTCGGCACCCTACCGATAACGCAAATCATCAAACAACAAATAATACCCCCAATGCTGAAACTCTTGCAACAGCTCTAACGTCTCTGACGCCAGTTCCGCGCGGTCGGACACCAACTCACCGTCGGCCTCCCGATAAAAATAGCGATTCATCACCGGCAAAACCGGGCGAAGCTTTATCATAAACCGGAAAAAGGGCGAAGCGGTCTCAAACCCCAACAGCTCCATGAGCATAGAGGGCAGAAAATGTAGGCTATAATTGTTCGCCACCGGGTCAATTGCAGCGTGTTCTAAGTTTTGCAGGATATCTGTCTGTTCCAGTGCCGCAGAGTTCGCCCAGATAAAATACGGCAACTCAAAAAAGGACATGAGGTTTTGCGCTGTGCCGCCCCGGCGGGCGATATCCATGGTGTTAAACAGCACGTTATTATTATGCAAAAACGGCATATGGTCACTAAAATACATCACAACCACAGGCGCATCTAAAGGCGAAACAAAGTCAATCAGCCGCCCCAGTTGTATATCGGAATCAATCACACCGGTGAAATAGTTCGTCAGTATATCAATCTCCTCTTCGGTCAGGTCTAAATCCGTGTGAAAAATCGCAGGTTGTAACATATCCGGGTCATAGGTGCGGATATACCCGCCATGGTTTTGTACCGTGGTGGTGAATTGGAACAGGGGCGTATCCGGTCGATGCTCTAAGTGGTACGCCAAGCGTTCTAACATCACGTCAAAAGCGGCCTCTTCCGAGATATAGGGCCCTTTGCTGTGGATGGCGCGATCCCAAGTGTCTTCTAAAAACTCAAACTCGTCAAAGCCCAGATGCCGCCATGCGTTGCGGCGATTGTAAAACCAGCCGTGCCACGGGTGCAGTCCTTGGGTGAAATAATCCAAGGCTGCAAACTGGCGCACGAGAGAGGGCACCCCCGCCCGGATATAGTCATAAGGCGAGTTTGTACCGGACAACAGCATGGGCGATATCCCCGTCAAGCCCGCAAACTCACTCCACGCAGTGCCGCCGCCGGACACGTCAACGGTCATGTGCCCCGCCACCACGGCCTCGTCAACAATCTGCTTGTACCGCTCTAAGGGGTCACGGAACCCTGTGAAATCAAAGGGGCCTTGCTCGCTGATATCGGAAAATGCCTCGCTCATAATCATGATGACATGAGGGCGGACAACGGTATCTGGAGCAATGGGTTCGGCTTGATTTTTCTCGTGCATCACGGCCCGGTCATAGCCCTCCGGCGTGCGGACAGCTAGGTTGGAGATATCATGGATAAAACTAAACACAAAACCGCGGCCGATGTACTCCATATCTTTGCCGCCATAGGGGTAAGAGAACCGACCGGGCATGTCCGGCACTGCGTATACGCCACGGAAGGCCAGCAGACTGCCCAATAGCAACACCACAAGCGGAATCACTTGCCCCAGCCACCTGAGCCGGGCCGGTTCCCACTTTTTCCACGCAATGACACACAGAAACGCAACCAGCAAGACGAATCCCACAGCAAAGAAAATATACTCCAGACTATACCCGGTGATAACGTGAAGCATTTCCCGCACAAGCCGGAAGTCTGCCGGGACAAACGGCTCCATACGGAACATAAGCTTGACCAGATTGACATACCCCATCAACAGCGCAATTGAGCCGCCCAACAGCACAGAAAATACCGCCCGCTTGGTGATGAAAAAGAGCACCAAATTCAGCACCAAAATCGGCAAAACGTTGAGTAGCAATAGCGTGGGCCGCACAAAAGATTGGCGCAGATAAAACCTAGTGACATCAAAATTAGGCGACAAAAACGCCAGCAAAAGCCAAATCAACAGAGAGGACAGCACCAACACAAGCCCCGCTTGCCATGGTTTGCATGTCCATTTTTTTGAAAAAAATCGCTTCATAATGCACCTCGCAATTAGGGGCAGTATAGCACAGTTTTGCAGTTAGGGCAAGCAATATGGTACAATGAAGACAGCCGACTGCATCCCGAAAACAACCACTTATCCAAAAACACATGCAAACCGGCACAGAACCCGCTATACTAACCCTACACTCGGCAAGGAGGTGGCGAGATGAAAATTCAAGTAACGCTAGACCCGACTTGTAAAGAGCCGGAGGTCACAATCCGTACCAGCGAGATGACGGAAGAAGTAGGCGAGATTGCCCAGCGGCTGTCCGTCTCCAACCAGCGGATGCTGGCCGGATTCACGGAGGACAGCGTGGAACTGCTGGATATCTCCGGGATTATCCGCATCTACACGGTGAACAAAAGCGTTGTGGCGGAGACATCCACAGGCACATACACGGTCAAAATGCGGCTGTATGAGCTGGAAGAGCGGCTGGATAAGACCCTGTTTGTCCGCATCAGCCACTCGGAAATCGTCAACTTGAAAGCGGTAGTGAATATAGACCTTAGCTTCACGGGCACCATCGCCATGACGCTGACGAATAACGCCACCGCTTATGTGTCCCGCCGGTATGTCAGTAAAATCAAGCAAGCATTAGGAATGTGAGGTGTCGATTATGAAAAAACGAGCACTCAAACGGGCCTTGTTGGGGCTTCCACTGGGCATCGCAATGGGACATGTGATTACAGTCATACTCTCCCTTGTCATAGGAGACGGCAGGTTTTACCCTGCGGTGCCTAGTCTCGCTGCACAACTTGGCAACGAACTGACTGCCGTTGTCGTCCAAACCGTGTTGTGCGGCATCCTCGGTGCCGTATCCGCTGGGATCTCTGTGGTCTGGGAGATGGACCAGTGGAGTATCGCCAAACAGACCGGGGTACATTTTTCGGCTCTGTCCCTTGTGTTTTTGCCCATTGCATATTTGAACCATTGGATGGAGCGGAGCGTGTGGGGTGTTATGAGCTATTTTCTGGTGTTTCTGGCTTTGTTCGTTGTGATTTGGGTGGTGAGTTATTTTATTTGGAAGCGGAAAATTGTGCAAATGAACGTACAGATAACCATCACCGACCCCACTACGGCATATACACAGAACAAAAACAAACTTGTTTTTGAGTTCGACAAACTCTACACCAACTACCCCGAAGCCGCACGAGCTGTTGCCGCATGTCTGGTGGACGGAGGCGCCAACTGTACCATCAAATCCCTCGGCACTGCCGAGGATGCTACCCTGCCGATTTTAGAGGTAAACGGTGTAGAGTATGAATTGCGGATTACACGCATGATGCAGGCGCAACGGATTGTGTTGAAGAGGGTGGATGCATCGTGATGACCGCCGCTGGCATTTCCCATGGTTCTCCCTTGGCGCACAAACATTCATGCACAGGCATAGAGCCTGTGCATGAGGGTTAAAGGCCGAACATGTCGGTTACGTTGTCTACCACATCGCCAACGGCACGGATGGTGTGGTGTTTGCATTTTTTGCGTTTACGCTTCCCAGAAGACATGGCCATACTGATAGTACAGCCCAGGGCAATACCGAGGCCGAGACCTTTTAGTAGCTCTGTGTTGTTCATGATTTTCTCCCTTGCGGTGTGGATTCTTCTGTAGTATACCCGCAAAACATGAAATCCTGCTTGTAAAATTTTTCAATTTGCTTTAATATGGAACCTATAGAATGGAGTGTGGCCCTATGATAATAGAACAAGTTCGTATCATTGACCCTTCCCGAAAGATAGATGACGTACGTGACCTCTACATAGACGGAGATCAATTCTCGGCTGGCCCTGTCGCTGGAGACACGGTGCGGATTGACGGACGAGGGCTGGTGGCGTTTCCCGGACTGATTGATATGCACGTCCATCTGCGGGATCCGGGGCTGACGTATAAAGAGGACATTTTGACCGGTACCGCCGCCGCTGCCGCCGGTGGTTTTACCACGGTGGCCTGTATGCCGAATACCAAACCCGTGTTGGATGTCCCGGCGCAGTTGGAGTACGTGACAGAGAAAGCGCGCACCGCCTCTGCCCGTGTGTTCCCGGTGGCGGCAGTGACGATAGGGCAGGAAGGTAAGGCACTGACAGACTTTACAACTCTCAAAGCGGCGGGTGCCGTGGCGTTCTCTGATGACGGTGTGCCGGTGGACAGCGCCGCCATGCTCCGGGAGGCCATGCGGCAGGCCCATGCCTTAGCCATCCCCATTATCAGCCATTGTGAAGATCGGGAAATGGTGCAAAATTTCGGTGTCAACGAGGGGGCCGTGTCCCATAAGCTGGGCCTCCCCGGTCGCCCGGCGGTGGCGGAAGCCATTCAGGTGGCGCGGGATATTCTGCTGGCCCAAGACACAGGGGCACATGTCCATATCGCCCATGTGAGTACTGCCCAGTCGGTAGAGCTTATCCGCCGCGCCAAGGCGGACGGGGTTTCGATTACGGCGGAAACCTGCCCCCAGTATTTCACCTTGACAGAGGATACGCTTTTGACCCGCGGCCCCTTGGCTCGGGTAAACCCGCCCCTGCGGACGGCGGCAGACCAAACGGCTATCATCGCCGGCCTGCAAGACGGCACCATCGATGCCATCGTCACCGACCATGCCCCCCACAGTGCAGCGGAGAAAACAGGTTCTATCACCGACACCATGAGCGGCATGATCGGACTGGAGACGGCGTTGGGACTGACCCTGACGGCACTTTACCACACAGGCAAGCTGGGCCTTATGGAGGTCGCCCGGCTCATGAGCACTGCCCAAGCCGAGATATTAGGGCTACCTTACGGCACTCTAGAACCCAGCAGTCCGGCGGATGTGACCATCTTTGCCCCGGATGAATCTTGGACAGTAGAGCCGGATAGCTTCTACTCCAAGGCCCGGAACACCCCCTTCGGCGGTATGACGCTACAGGGCAGAGTACGCTACACCATCTGCGGCGGCAAGCTGCAATACCAATACATCCCCTAGGAGGAAGCAACCATGTCCATAGACCGCTTACAGCAGCTTATCATCGAGAAGAAAAACCCCACCGTGGTAGGGCTTGACCCACGACCGGAGTATATCCCGCCCCATATTCTAGCGGAACACATGGCCCAAAAAGGCGAGACCCTAGAGGCCGCCGCAGATGCGTTCTACGCCTTTAACTGTGGCCTGATTGACACACTGGCCGATATCGTGCCCGCTGTAAAGCCCCAGTCGGCCTATTACGAACTCTTAGGCCCAGCAGGGGTTGTGGCACTGCATAACACTGTGGCTTATGCCAAGTCTAAGGGCCTTTATGTCATCTTAGACGGGAAGCGCAACGACATCGGCTCTACAGCCGCAGCCTATAGTGACGCCTATTTAGGCCGGGTGACAGTGGGCAACACCACGTACGCCCCCTTTGACGCCGACAGCCTCACGGTAAATGCGTACCTCGGCTCTGACGGGTTACGGCCCTTCTTGGAAACCTGCAAAACGTTTGACAAGTCCATTTTCGCCTTGGTCAAAACCTCCAACCCCTCTTCCGGGGAGTTGCAGGATTTGCGGATTGGAGACAGCACTCTCTACACTGTGGTGGGTGATCTGTTAGACCATTTAGGGCAAGACTCTATCGGTATATGCGGCTACTCCAACTTGGGCGCTGTTGTGGGTGCCACCTATCCTGCGGAGGCCAAAGCCCTACGGGAGCGGTTGCCCCATACCTTTTTCCTCGTTCCCGGCTACGGCGCACAAGGCGGCGGTGCCGCTGACGTGGCCCCGTGCTTTGCCGAAGGCGGCAGAGGTGCTGTGGTCAACTCTTCCCGCGCCATTATGTGTGCTTGGAAAAAAACCACAACAGGAGATGGCTCGGATTATCAAGAGGCCGCACGGGCAGAAGCAGTACGGATGCAACAGGATATTGCCGGGGTTGTTGGGGTTTGATAATGGTTTTTGCCTTTGACAACTCTTAGCGAAGCTCTCTTTTTTATGCGCAGGTTTGCAAAAATAACAGGGTACATCCTGAATAAATCATCAGCCCCCGCTCGTTTTACGAGCGGGGGCTGATGATTTATATCAAATCTCTATCCAAAAATCCGCGAAAAGAAATTTCCGATGGCACTTCCGATGTTCGAGAAGAATCCTGCCACACTCCCAAAGAAGCCAGAGGCGGTTTCGCCGATCCCGGCTAGGCGCTCCCAGTTGCGGGCGATGGACTCTATCGTGCCTTGCAGGGCGCCTAGGTCTAGGTTTTGCAGGTTCCGCGCCAAGCGTAGGATTTGCTCAACCTGATCGGCAGTCAGGTCAATATTGAACTCAATTGCCAAACGGCGAATCTCGTCCCGCACCTCATTGTCGTTCATGTGACGAATCTCGTCCAAGATCAATTTCAGCTCATTCATGAGGGCCGCAATGTCCTCACTGTCGCCCAGTTGCTCGGCAATCTGGCCTGTGACAACGGCCTCTTCCACGGCGGTAAGCTTCGCCTCTTCCGGGAGGGTCTCGCCGGAGATGTCCTCAAAGGCGATATAAATCCCGGTCAGGGCCGCTGTTCCTGATACGGGTACAGGGGCAGTGATAATCACACGGGCATCTGTAATTCCGGCAGTGACAAGGGCATTGGTGTAAATTTCCTCTGTAAGCCAGTTGATGTTGCTCACAGAGATGTCTAGACCGCTGCCCGGTGGCAGGGTCATGATATAGATGGAACTGATGCTCCGCGTACCGATGACGCTGTCGGATACAAAGCCTTGTAGGTAGGCCCGCTCTTGCTCAATGGTCACAGTCATCTCTGGCACATGCCCCGGTGCAAGGCCGAAAGTGTTCAGCACCTGTGCCCGTTGTTCTGCGTTTAAGTCGGCTCCTAAGACAACCCGTTGTTCTCCGACCTCTACTGCGGCTGCGTGTGTGCCAAGCCCCGCTAAAAGGGCAAAGACAAGCAGAACGCTGATGATTCGTTTCATGTTCATGGTTTGATTCCTTTCTCCGTTTGACAATGTATTGTACTTGGGTTTCATCAAGACATTATACAGAAAGTTTGTCCATAACGCAACCGTTTAAAGGCTAGACGAGCCGTTTTCCAAAAAGTTCCGCCCATTTGGCGAAAACATACTTCTCTCTCGAAAAAATGGAACGGGACAACATGGCGGTGAATAAGGTATAGTTGACTAATCATAATTAAAAATCCCGATTGAGGCGGTGTCTGTATGATCATATCAGCTCTATTCCTTCTGCTCATGGGCGGTGCTGTATTAACCCTTCGCCTAGGCGGAGATATCGGCGGCTCGTTCCCACGGCCACTATGCCCGGAGGAAGAAAAACGCTATATCGACCGCTTGGTCAAAGGTGATTTAGAGGCTAGGAACAAGCTGATTGAACACAACCTCCGCTTGGTGGCCCATATTATGAATATGATTGCCTACGAAAGCACAGTTTTTTTAACAAGAAAACACTGTAGTCAATGCCAAATGAATATATACTGTAGAGTATGAATACACGGTGCATCTCGCTTCTTCAGGCAGAAAACAACTATATAAATTGTGCTTTCATAGCCGTTGCGGACAGTAAAACACCTACGTTCTTTTGACAGGCCGGATCAGTTGGCGCAAGAAGCGCCGACTGACTTTTTGTTTTATGTCACCTAAAAAGAAAGCTTTTACATTAAAAAATATTGAAATTTTAAATACCTGTTAATGTCTATTTGCAAGTATTGACAATGAACTAAAAATATGATATTCTGCAATAAGATTTTTTAGAAAAGCGTAAAAAATCAATATGAAACGGAATATTATATTGCAAATCAAGAAATAACAAAAGAAGGAGAACGTACCATGCAACTGCTACATCAGAACAACAAAGGAGCGGTGAGAGCTGTCTGTTTGCTATTGGCACTATTCATGCTCTTCACGTCTGTCCCGGGGGGGGCGTTCGCCGTCGACCAAAATGGGGATGGCGCACATGAGGCAATAGCGGCGGAACAGACGGAACCATTATCTGCTGCAACCATCGTAGCGGCAGAGCCACGGTCTGGAGCGGTACATAATGTGAATAGCGGAAACATTGTGCAGTTTCTGAGCGGAGATTTGGGAGAAAATAGCGACACATTTATTCTCCAAGAAAACATCAACATCCCCGCAACAGCGCACACGGGCCGACCGGGAACGTTTACGGGCATGTTTTTTGGAAACAATCATACCATCACAGGTCTGCGTCTCCAGAATGCGCCCCATGCGCCAACAAACCTTGGCTTTCTTCAACATGCGGGTCCGGGCGCAGTGATCTGGAACGTGACCTTTGTCGCACCCAGCATCCAAGACGCACCGCATACGGACGGTTGGGCCGCCGCCACATTCTCGGCGGGTCTCATTATCGGCAGCGTGACGCCGGGTACTCAAGGGGTGCTCATTGAGGGTGTCACTATTACAGACAATGCCGCTGTTAATCTGGGCGCACCCACTGGCGGGGCCGTTAACCAGAACAAGCGGGCAGGCGGCTTGGTCGGCCGCGTGGAGGCTGGTGCTACACTCAACATCGTGGACGTGGATGTAACGGTGGATATTCACTTACAAAACGGCGGTGCGGACAACTTTGGCGGCGGTCTGGTTGGCGAAAACAACGGCAACCTGAACATCACTGCATATGGTAGAACATATAATCGTGCGCATGTCCGGGTACGTAACACTGGCGGCACTCCGTTTGCAAATGCGGGCGGTATTGTAGGCCGCAGTACCGGCGGCAACGTGGTGATTGAAAACACCACTGTGAGCACAACAACCGGCGGTATCGTGGGCAGCAGCCACGCCGGCGGTGCCATCGGCCACACAGCGGCAGGCGGCAGCACGATTATCAGAGATGTCACCAACACAGCCCCTGTGACTACCACGACGGCAGGGGATTTGGGCGGGATAATTGGCCTTGCGGCCAACTCCACAAGACTGTATAGCGTGGCAAACCAAGCACTGATGAACACCACGGGCAGCGGCGGCAGAAACGTGGGCGGCCTAATTGGTCGTTCCAGCGGCACGGTGGACATCAGCATCGGCCACAACGCCGGGGAAGTCAGAAATTCAATCGGCGCAGCGGGTACGCTGGGGGGCTTAATCGGTCGCTCAGAAAACACCGCAAGGCTAGATAATGTAGCAAACCGTGCTCTGGTCGTAGCCAGCAATGCCGGTACAAAAAATGTAGGCGGTCTGATCGGACATTCCACTGGTGTGGTGGAGATCACCCTGGGTCATAACACCGGAATCGTCAGAACCACTTCCGGCGCCGCAGGCGACATTGGCGGAATGGTCGGTCTACTAGCCGGCCCTGGGGGCACCAATTCAAGGCTACATGACGTGGAAAACCGCGGCCAGATAGAAGCCAGCGGTGCTGGCACAAAAAATGTGGGCGGTCTGATTGGCCGTTCTACCGGCCCGACAGAAATCACCATCGGCCGCAACTATGCGGAAATCCGCCATTCGGCGAATGACCTTGGCCGTCTGGGCGGCTTAGTCGGGCACTCTCACAACAGAATGTTGATTACCGATGGGTTTAACAGCGGTTTGATTCACAGGAACAATACAGGTACAGCGGCTTCATCGCAAAATACCGGCGTCCGCGGCGGCGGTATCATTGGCCGTGCCGAACACCCAGCGGCAGCGGCAAACCAGCAGATTATTTTGACCAACGTCGTTAACGAAGGGGCCATCCGATCCACTGGCGATGCCCGCCGGATGCACACGGCGGGTGGTATCATTGCGCATGTGCTCGGCGGAAACAACGCCGGTTCCGTCACACGTATCACCAATGCGACAAACTATGGTGCCGTGCGGGCTTCACAGGTGGGCGGCGGCATGATCGGTTTGATTCAAACCACACCGCGGGTCACCATTCACGGCGGCAGCATCAACTACGGCTATATCCGCGGTGCCGACAGCGGCAGTATTGCGCGCCGAAATTCTAGCGTTGGCGGTCTTGTGGGTGATAACAATGGGGCCAATACCCTGATTGAGCAAGCCGGTAACTTTGGCCGGGTTTGGACACATCACAGAGCCGCTCAGTCGAGTAGTTCCGCCCGGGGCGGTGCAGGCGGTATTGTCGGCCGTCACCGAACTGGCCCGATTACGATCCGAGAGACGTTTAACGCAGGATTCATTTCCTCCCAAGGAACCGCCGGAAGCTGGCATGTGGGCGGATTCATCGGCCGCCAACAGGCGGGCGGACTCATAGAAGACTTCTACAACATCGGGTCTGTTAGAACGAATACTGCAAACCGAGGCAGTGGCATTGTCGGTCGCCGTGACGCCGGCAGTATGACAATCCGCAACGGGTATGTGGCGGCAACCCATACAGGCGTTGCGGTAGCAAGACAAGCCACCGCTCAAAACGCTGCGGTGAGTTCCTTTGCGTTCTCAAACGTCTATGTCGTCAATACCATGGGGGCATTTGGAACAGGTGCCTCTGTCAATCGTGACCGATTACAGGCCCACAGAGGCGGTATTACCGTTATGGGCTCAGATGCTTTGGCATTGGGCGTACTGCCCGGTCTCAACCGTGGCCCGTGGAGAGTCGGGATTCAGCACCTTACAGAAGATCAAAGCACCCTACCCTATTTTGCGTGGCAGGCAGAGCGGGCCGGTGCCGCCCCGGGCGCATCATACCCGCAGTTTTTCAATGTATTGGCCTCCAACGTGGCCCCGGACTTCCACACATTATACATGCCGACAACAGCGGGCTCTGTTACCGTTGCTTATAGCGGCGTGCAACGCCCGGACACCACGCGGCTCTTCAATGTCCACCAGACGTTTGCCCATGGCACCAGCGGGAACCTCGGCCACCGCCTTATTTCACACACAGGCGGCAATGGCCAAGAAACCGTCACCACCTTTGCAAACCCCCGCAGACTTACCGCTGGACTTTTGACCACCACGGGTGTCGTTGGCTTCGGCGTGGAAGCGGATTCGGATGTATTCGTGATTGAGGTTGTAGATGCTGACTGTCCGAACAACTCAATCATCGGTCATGCATCCATTACGTTCCCTGCGGTTCCAAATACCATAGTAAACGACGGCGGCATCCTTGTTGCACGTATGGCCTATATCGTGCCGAACATCCAGACTGTCAGCGTAACGGCACTGGGCTATCTGCCGCAAACCAATGTACAAATCACACAAGCGGACTATGACAGCCGCACCATGCAGATTGCAATGCAACGAACACCCATCGACAGACAGATTAACATTGTCGTGCGTGATGGTAGCTCTGAAGCAGATACACCACCGAATATTACAGATCATACGACCCTGCTCCACCGCGGGGTGCAGCACAATACCCGAGGCGGCACAGGCAACACCAGACACTTTGTTTTTGCTGCAAACACAGTCACCTTCGGCGATGCGATGGAAGCCGGTGCAGTTGGATTTGAGTGGCTGGAGCTTGCCTTCACAGCAAATCTGTTCGATGAGATTACCGGTGGCACAGGGGCATTGTGGGCTACTATTTTCTTAGAGGATATTCGGATACCAAACGGAGCCCAAGTCCATATCGTAGAAGAAGTTTATCATGCGGAAACGGGTGAAATCGAGTTGGTTCCCATTCCGAACACGACATTTCATGCGTTCCATCCGCCTCCGCCTGAGCGGTTCCCGGCCAACTTAAACTGGACAGGCACGAACCCACTCCTGTTAAACAATGCGACCACACTGACTATCTTAGAGGTCGGCGCACCGGGCTTTCTCTCTAGAGAGGTGATTGCAGGGGATTACTTTGAAGATGCCGTTGAGGCAGACCCAGAAGAAGGGACTGCGGCAACTCCGGCCAGAATCTTCATCGTATTAGAACGCGAGATCAGATTTGACGTCCATGTGGTCGAAGCATTTACACAGCCGAACGGCCAACCCGGCTATCGCCCGATTCCCCATGCCGCATTGTTTGACAACGCCGAGGAAGAAATCCCGGGCGCCAGTGGTATCTTTACAGGTGTCGTAGCGGTAGCAGGAGACAAGCTCCGTGCCACGGCGGCCCGGTTCGGGGAAAATACCCACACCGTAAGCCCGGACGATACAGGTGAAACGGTTCAAATCGCACTGGCCCGAAGCACTCCCGCACCGGGTGTCATCAGTGGCTTTGTCCGCCGCGCCGATGACCGCACCACCGTAATCCCCGGTGCAACAGTAACACTAATTAACAACGCCGGCGAAGTGGCCGCTACCGTAACCGCAGACGCAACCGGATTCTTCCAGTTCCCGGCCCGTTCTGTGCCGGCACACGGGGCCATTTACCGTGTCATTGCCAACGCAAATACATTCCTAGCCAGCGTGGCGGAAGTTGACCCAATTCTTCTGACTCCCGCCGCCGGTGTGGTCGCCGATGTGTATCTGGACAGACCGGATCCGGGCGCACCGAACGATGTGTATCGTGTCTTTATCAATGTCATCGGCGCACCCGCTGGTCAAGAGGAACATGTCGCCGTCACCTTTAACGGTAACACTGTCGCCAGAGACGGTACGTTGTGGGTTGCAACCTTAAACGCACCCACTGCCGGAGAAGCCCATGCGACCTTGACAGGCTTCATCCCGGCCAGCTATTCCGTGACATCACAGCAATTTGCCGACAGGGGCTTTGTATTCGTGAACTTGGTTTTGGGCGGAGAAGTATTACCGGGTGCCCCTGGCCCCATCCGGGGTCATGTCTTTATGGCAGGCACCACCATACCGATTCCCCACGCATCTGTGATGGTCGTGGATGCGGTGGGCACTGTGACAAGGCTACGTGTGGATGCAGGCGGCTTCTTTGAAACCGAACCAATGGCACCTGGTGCTTACATGGTGATGGCCTCTGCCAGTGGATTTGCGCCAAATGTATCGGCAGTAAACCCGGCAGTGGTAGCAGACAGCAGCGGTGTTACAGCAAACGTGTTCCTAGAGTCAGGCGACCTAGAGCGGCCCTTTATGATGGCTGTAACGGTGGTTGACACACTGGATCAGCCGATTCCGACCGCCACGGTGCAGTTTAATGGGCAGGCGCTTACCAGAACAGGCAACAACTGGTTCTATCGGCTGCCACTGGCCATCGCAGGTACCGTCATTGCCGAAGCAGAAGGATTTAGAAGAAACAGTGTAGCCGTCACCCAAGCGGACTTTATCGAAAGCATTGCCTTTGTGACGGTACGGCTTGAGCAGGATATCTATCAAACGCACTTGGCCTACATGGTCGGGGATAACCTCGGCAACTTCAGACCGAGAGGTCAAATCACCAGAGCCGAGGTAGCCACAATTCTGGCACGAACCATGGTGTCGGGATACTCCCCCACAGCGTCGGTACCGGATATTCGTGGTAGATTCAGCGATGTCAATGAGAATCAATGGTTCTATCGCTATGTGGCGTGGGCTTATACAGCGGGTCTGATCCAAGGTACTGATGACGGCAGGTTCTTGCCTAACGAATGGATTACCAGAGAGCAACTGGCGGCAATGGTTGCACGAACCGACACAGTTCGCACAGCCAGCGGGTTCGGCTTTGTGGATCAAGGCGACATCAGCCTCTGGGCAAGAAACTATGTGTACACTGTGAATTACCTAGGCTGGATGCACGGTGTGGGCGGCAATCGATTCAACCCGCGGGGCGACACCTCCCGTGCGGAAATGGCGACAGCCGTCAACCGTATCTTGGGCAGAAGTGACATAAGTGCCACAAGTATTGCAGGCGTACTAGATGACATCCATTTCTTCCCGGACGTATTCGAGCACGAATGGTTCTACCTCCAAGTTATCGAGGCCACCAACAGCCATCGCCTGATGAGAATGGAAAACGGCATGGAAATCTGGCTTGAGATTCTGGATATCAGTATTACCTAACATACGCAGTATGCAGCAAAGTAAGTAACAACATAAGCGATAAGCAACCCCGCACCTATGCAGGTGCGGGGTTGTTTACCGTTTACGGTTTCTCTCTCTTCCCAGTAGCATCACGCATAGGATAAGCTTATCTAGCAATAGAGTGATTATATAGTCGAAGCACTTGGCAAGGAGGCAAACAAGATGACAACAACCAATAAAGATATTATTGCCGTGCTCCTCAAACGCGTATTTGAAAAGGGCTATATTTCCGAGGCAACCTATTATAGTGCGCTAGAGCGCCTCCGATCTATTTGACGATACAACAACATGATAGAAGAGAGGCACTCAGGGCATGGATATACGAAGAATTCGGGAAACGCTACATCATGGGCAGACAATCTACACCCTGCCTATGCGTGTCACGTTTTATGCGCGTGTCTCGACAGATAAGTACGAACAATCAAGTAGCCTAGAGAATCAAGTTGACTATTTTACGGACTTGATAACACGAAATGACTGTTGGACATACATCGATGGCTATATAGACGAGGGGATTAGCGGAACGAGCACATTGAAGCGCAACCGCTTTAATCGCATGATTGAGGATGCGAAAGCTGACCGATTTGATTTTATCATTACGAAAGAGATATCACGCTTTTCGCGCAATACGCTAGATTCCATTCGCTATACACAGGAATTGTTAAGCATGGGTGTAGGTGTGTTGTTTCAAAACGATAATATCAACACCTTAGACCCCGACAGTGAGTTTCGCCTGATTGTCATGGCCGGTGTTGCCCAGGATGAAGTACGCAAATTATCGGAACGTCTGAAATTCGGGTTTCAGCAATCCATCAAAAATGGGCGGGTGCTAGGGAATGACCGCATTTATGGATACAATAAAAAGGATTGTAAGCTGACAATCCACGAGGAAGAAGCGGAGATCGTTCGAGCGATATTTGATCTATATGTGAATCAGCGCATGGGGCTCAGGCGGCTCTCCCAACACTTATATGACACCAAGGGAATTACAAGTAGAACAGGGAATCCGTTTAATACCACTACGATAAAGAACATGATTCTAAACCCGAAATATAAGGGGTACTACTGTGGCAATAGAACGAAGTCTATTGACTATAAAACCAAAAAAAGTATCCCACTAGACGAGAGCGAATGGATCGTTTATCGGGACGAGAATATTCCCGCAATTGTAAGCGAAGAGATTTGGGATAGCGCAAATGCGCTCATCAAACGCCGTGGTGCCGCACTCCGCCAAAGCGGTGCAGAGTATCATAATATTTACACGTACAGCGGGAAGCTTGTCTGCGCCGAACACGGAACCTCTTTTCACCGTCAGGCACTGAAATCCCAAAAGGGCGAGAAAGAGATATGGCAATGTAAGACATATCGCACACGAGGGCTTGCCGGGTGTTCTGCGCCGCAACCCCGGAGCGAAGAGCTAGATGTTGTCATGGCGGCGATTTTCGATAGAATCCACCAAGATAAAGGCGGATATATTGAGCAGACGCTGGCCCTAATCCGAAGTGCGCCAGACAAAACGAACTACTGCGCTGAAATGAAAAAGTTGGAAAGCGAAATAGAAGCCCTTCTCAAGAAAAAGGATAAGCTACTTGAGTTGAGCATGGAAGAACTGATAAGCAATCATGAGTTTCAGGTACGCAACGAAGCTTTTAACAAACAGATTGTATTACTCGAGGATAACATGCAATGTCTCGAAAAAGAGCAGAAAAAAAGCCAAAGCCTTATGGAGCATTTGCTTAAAGTGAAACAAGCACTGGAACAAGAGTTCGACTTCCAAACGGGAATCAATTCCGAGCTCGTGACTCAGATATTGGATAAAATTGAAGTGTTCAACACAGGCAATCGGAATAACGTGCGCCTCAATGTCCACTTAAAGCCCGGCGGAATTATCCTCGCAATCTACGACAAGAAAAAGCACCACCTGCCCGGCTTGGAAGATGTATCCTTACGTAATACATGTTTAAAAAATATTACACCCAATCCTCTGACCAAGCCGACCTGATCTCTATTGGTACAATTGGGCTGATTAAGGGAATCAGCACCTATAAGCCAGACCGGGGTGTGAAGTTGGCCACGTATGCTTCGCGCTGCGTGGAAAATATGACTCTCACATGTTGGAAAGTAATGTGGCGAAAATGTTCGGCAACTTAAAAGACGTAATCCCTATGACAATAATTATTAAAACGCATACAGTAAGAAAGGTAAAACCTATTGATAAAAACAGCACATTAGGGGAACAAATTAAATACTATCGTAGGCTTGCAGATATAGAACAAACCGAGTTAGCCCAAAGAATAGGTTGTTGCAGATATACCATAGGAAGTATTGAAAATTATAAATCAAAATTTATTGATGTTGATTTAATAAAAAGGGTGCTTGATGAATTGGAAATAAAGGATAAAGTCAAAATTAATGATGACTATATCAAATTTTTGTTGGACAATCCTAGTGAGACAATAACTAATTTTAGGAAAGAGCGAAGTTTAACAAGAAAAGAGCTTGCAGATATGGTGGGTGTGTATATATCATCAATAAGGGCATGGGAGCTTGGGATAACTACTATAACAAGAAAAAAGTTTGATATATTAAAACGATGTATGAGTTAAAATGCTCATACATCGTTTTCCTTCTCTTTTATATGCTCTAATGCCATATTTAGCAGTTTTTCTTTTGTAATGTCATTTGTATGTAGCCCTCTTATTTTTTCAATTAACAGGGTCGCATGAAAATCAGCGATTCTATTTTCAAGCTCGATTTTATCCTCCTCTAGCTCTGGGAGGTTCACAAAAACTTTCATGTTAAATTGTATTCGGGTGGGGTGGGTAAGATGATTATTTGTTTTATTATAGTTATAAGAGGTTGAAATTCAAAATCTTTTACGATATCATAAATTGAAAATCTAAATATGATTGTGAGGTGCTTCGTAGTATGGAAAATGAAAAGAAAATAACGCTACCAAAAGAACTGCAAATTAAAATGCTCAAATTTTTTCTAAAGACTTCAATTCCGAGAAAAATGAGAGAGGAAAAGAAACAGAGAGAGCAAGAAAATCAAGCTCATATTCAAAAAGAACAATCGTAGTATTTTTAAAGTGTAATAAATTGAAATCACCCGCATAAAATAAAAAAGCACAGTCACAAAATGCGACCGCACAAGTGCAAAAGTCTTAAAGTTCCTAACTTTACGACAAAAACCCCGCAATCCTTTTATTTTTAAGGAGTGCGGGGTTTCATGTTAAAATCCTAAGCTAAATGATAAGGAAATGGGGGATTTCCCATGTATATTACAATCTATTCTATGGTGAATAAATCATTAGGCGTACATTTAAGAATTTTGCATAACTTTTCTATTGTTTCTAGTTGTAGAGCAACAGCATGATTATCGCAAAGCCTATTAACCGTCTCATAATTGGATTCCATATTTTTTACAAGCCAATATCTTGTTTGCCTCTTGCTATCTAGCAACTGTTGAACATTTAGTTTAATCACTCACATCACCCTAATAAATTCTACCGCAAATAAAGGAACAAAATAATTAAGATGTACATATAGTAAAGATGTGTCTTGACTATATAAATGATATGTTGTATACTCCGCATAAGGGAATAACGTATGCTTCGAGAGGATAACAGACATATTGACAACATGATGATTTTTCTGTATAGTTTTGTCAAATTGAAGTGTACGCTAAAGTCCTAAATTTAGAAACATTAAGACTTTTTACCCAATATATCACAAATTTTTAAAAGGAGGAAAATTGTTTTATGAAATCAAAGAAAATAATATTGATAGCGATTGCTATTTTAGTTGTTATTTGCCTTGTTTTGGCAGGGTTTATTTTAAGTTTTAGAGGTAGCCAAAGAGAACTTAGCGAGGCAGAGCAACTTGTAGACAACTTCCTTAGAGCATATCACGAGAAAGACCCAAGAGCAGGAATGTTTCTTACAACATCTGTTTTTGATGACTCAGATATGACTTATGATGGAGTACAGGGACATCTAGCTGAAACTTTGACACACACAATTATCGGTGAACGTGTGGATGAAAATGATCCTCAAACTATATGGATTGATGTAGAGGTTGACAACATAGACTTGGCGGAGATTTTGAGGGGAATAGAAAATATAGAAGAAACAAATCCCAACAGAATTTTAGACAGCATAGAAGAATATGTTAATTCTCCGAACGCACCACGAAGAACGTTCCAAGCATCTGTAATAGTAAGAGTATATCCAGTAGGAATGAGAATTCAAATGAATGCTGAATTATCGGATGCCTTATTAGGCGGATTTCCCTCATATATTTCTGAGGGACTTGGACTATAGGAGGAAATATTAAATGTTGAAAAGAATTACTAGCTTTCTTGTTGCTTTACTTATGCTTTTCACTGTTTTGCCTGTTATCGGGGCTAATGCTGTTGCTGATTATGATAAGGTAGGATATATAGCTGTTCGGATTATGCCAGAAGGTGATATATCCTATCATAAAGCATTTTTAAGAGGAGAGCGAATTTATTTTTCTGCAAATGATATTGGTTTGATAGCAGGGTACACAGTTATAGATGATGGACTTGGGGCGGTTTTTAGCCGTGAAAATGACAATAAAACAATGGTTTTTTATTGGGATGGACAAGCAGATACAATGGGGCATAGTTATGAATTTAACACCATTAGTGCAGATGAAGAATTGTATTTTGACATTGAAAAAATGCTATATTTACTTCACGCACAATGGGTTGTTGAGGACAATCAGTTAGTTGTACAGCCTATGGGTGAGAACATATTTGAATTTTGGCGAGATAATTGGGAATACATAAACTCAACAGGCGTAACAATTGAAGATTTATTGCTAAATGGTGAAAGTATATGGGGCTTTGCAATACGCACAACTCTTTCCTCGCTTTTTACGGATATGTGTGCAAGGATATTTTATGCGCCAGCAAGGATAAGAGCGGATTATCAAGAAGCTCTTTTCTTGTTATTACAAGAAGATACTGATTTTTTTGTTGATGATGTAGTTAATGCAATTGATAATATTTTAGAAAATAGAGGCTTCAAAGAGATAGAGAGTAGTTGGGATGCAATATATTATATAGCAGGGCTACCAAAAAATATTAGTGAGTTAGCAAGTGGATATAATGAGTTTGTGGATATATTTGCCCCATCTTTACGGTTCAATGCGTGGAACGATATTATTAGCATAGATTCTGGCATACTTGAAAGTATTACAGAGGCAATGGAACCGATTCAAGGAATACGTGATTTATATAAGATGTTATCAAATATAGTTGAGGTTTATACCCGTTCACAAAACTGGGGAGAGGATTTTATTGAGTATATAACATTACTTAGTCGGATTTGTGCAACAAGATATGGTACAAATGGCGGGCATATTAGAGCGGCGGCACAAGCTCTATTAAATGAGAAGGCTGACCCTATGAGGGCGGCTATGACACAAGCTGGTTGGGAGTTTTTGGATGCAGTTTTATTTCATGATAAAACACTTACCGGCAAGTTTCGGAATGTCGCTTCTGGTGTAATGGCTATACTACGGACTTCGCCAGAGATAAATACGCAAATAGAAACTGCTTCTAAGCAGTACACAATTAACCGATTGATTCATGTTGAGCAAATTGCAAGAATGGAGAGTGCAGACCACTATTTACGATATGGCCACTTTATACATAATAGAGAGTTATTAGAGTTACTCTTTTCAAGCCCCTCTTTAGGTGCTTCTCGAATGCGTGAAAGGATTAGAGAAAACAGTATACAAGTAGATGAGCGAGCCATAAGAGATATGCGTTCTTCTATGATGTTGCATTTACGGACTACTTTGAGAAACAGATATTTTATGTATCAATTCTATACAAATCCAAGTGTAAATAGCAATATTGATAGAGATGTGGTACTGGAAATGCGACAAAATGTATACAGTACATACGCCTTGCTAATAGAGTTAATGAACACAGAGCAGTTTGACAACGTGTTAGTTTTGGGTAGTGATTTTAGAAATCTGCACAGTAATGAGTGGGGCAGAATGCGGGTAGAAATCCCTGTTGAGGTGTTTCATGAGGGAGATATCCCTGTATCGTCTGATATTGACCCTTATGACCTATATAATGAACTTCTTGCACAATATAGAGACGCTGTTAGAAGTGGTTCTTTCCTTTACATCAATGCTTTTTCGGTGGGTGAAAGTTTAGCATCACCGACATCTAAACATATCATATTACAGCAGGCCTATGATGGAACCCCTTCTTTGAATGTGTATTATACTTTTGTTGACATCGATCGAAATGGTGTTCCTGAACTACTCATTGGAATAGGAACCAATGAAAGCAACAGGGATATTTATGCTATTTTTACATGGGTAGATGGGCAGGTATACTTTCTTGCTGGGCGTATATCAGCAGGAAGTGGACTACAGCAAATTACAGTGCATAATAGCAGTATAATAGTAAATGTTTCCCCTAGTGGTCAAGGTCAATGGTGGAGTTTTGAAAAGATTTCAGAAAGCGGGAATACTTTAACACTATCAAACCGCCTGTTAAAGGCTAGGACAGATTTGGATTTTATTTCCTTAGATGAACCACTTTACTACACGGTATTGGATTGGGAAAGGGATCAGGAAATATCACAAGAAAAATTTGAGGCTATTATAAGAGAATATACAGGTCAAATTCCTAAAGATGAAATTTATGGAGATTTTGGAGACTTTTCAATGTCTTATAGAGTTTTAGAAAATAGTGTTTTGTTAGAATGGAATAGGCTTATTACTACTTCAAATGGCAATACTATTGATTCAGCCCCAGACTTAACAAATAGAGATATTTATGATGACTGGAAAGAATGGTTTTCAATCCCATATGGTGAGTGGTTTGGTGATAATCCACCTGAAGCTGAATGGTGGAAGGGAGGGTCTTTCTACCGACATCCCTCTGCTAATGAGAGTTGGATAGTTTTTCCAGAATTTGAAAGTGAGTGGTTTACTAGGCAATTAACTGATTATCCTGTCATGGTGTCTATCCCTATCAGCAGGTTATTGGGGCAACCATCAGTAACCGTAGAAGAATTACATCAACTGTATGGACAGGCCTTTGTTGTAGAATTCTGCTATTACTATAATGAGTTGGTTGGTAATTTAACGACAGATGAACATTATATGAGATTTTTTATTGAAAGCGACAGTAATATTAGACAGGCTGATATTACTAGAATTGATAGTTGAAAACTATATATTATCTTGTACCCAAGGCGTTCTGGTTAAACCAGAACGCCTTAAAAAATTATCAAAAAAATACTGTAAAAGATACCCTATGCTTATCCAATCCCTTATTCACCAACATTTCTTTATCCCCTGTGGGCATGATTATAGAGCTGGGTCTCGGGCAAAAACCACCCGAGACCCAGCTCTATAATCATGTAACTACATACTGTAGTCATATAAATAAAAGTAGGTGAATAAGTGGTAAGAGGTAGACAAGTAGTAGAGGGGTGGTGAGTAAGAGTGAGTGAGATTAGATTAGTATTAGTAAATAGAGATAAGAAGAGAGAGGTGGAAGGTGTGTCAGGGGAAGAATATAAGGGAGTTGGCGGGGTTTAGCGGGCAGAGGGTGTGTGATAAACTATTTTGATATGAGGCAAAAAATGACAAGATGAATTTTTAGAAAATTGCATTCGACAACACGAGAAATTATATTAAAATAAAAGCAGACAGAAAAAAACACAAACAATTATTTAAAATTATGATAAATTAAATTGTGACGGCGCTTCGCATGGTAGCCAAACAGACCTAATTCATATACCCTTAGTGACCAAGAGTGCGGACATAAGAAAAATATGCTGTATTTGATGAAATCAAGTATGGCATGTTTTTTGTTGGACGCATATACTCTAGGCGGGGTATGGATAGATAAAGGTAATCATGGCTATTCGTCACGGTGTGCCGAACAGCCAATAACTATTATATCTTGGGTGTGTTGTCAAGTTCAGGTAGTATTTGCTTCCGTGAGACGCAAATCTCCACCTTCTACTTGACAAGGGGAGCAATTGCAATAATATTTTTGTAATTTTCTGGCAATGCATTTCAAAATGTGTTATAATAAATTCTATTCAAACGATATTGGAAAGGAAAGAGAAGATGAAGAATAAAAAAGGTATTAAAGACGATAGGAAAATTGCCATTTACTCCCGTAAATCAAAATATACAGGCAAAGGTGAAAGTACACAAAATCAAATTGAGGCATGTAAAAGGAAAATTGCTTTAGCTTTTGAAGATGTGGATTTAGAAAATGATGTTATCATTTTTGAGGATGAGGGTTTTACAGGTTACAACACCAATAGACCCGATTATCAAAAAATGATTAAAATGATTAAGAGCAAGGAAATTAAAGCAGTAGCATTCTATAAGCTAGATAGAATAAGCCGTAATGTGTCAGATTTCAGCAATCTATTATTACAGCTAGACAACTACGATGTTGCCTTTCTATCAGCAACAGAAAGTATAGAAAACGTATCTCCTAGTGGACGTGCTATGATGTTTATGATTTCTGTATTTGCTCAACTAGAAAGAGATACCATAGCAGAGCGTATAAGGGATAACATGCATGAACTCGCCAAGACTGGCCGTTGGCTTGGTGGAAATGCACCTACAGGCTATAAGTCAAAGCAAATAGAATATGTAGCCATAGACGGCAAAAAGAGAAAACTATTTCAGTTAGATGATGTTATAGAGGAAAAGAAAATAGTTACTACTCTCTTTTATAAAATGCTAGAGTTAAGGTCGCAAACAAAAATGGAGACCTTTACAATTCAAAATAACATGAAAACCAAAACAGGAAAGAACTTCAGTAGATGGGGGCTTAAAAATATTCTAACTAACCCAGTTTATGCAGTAGCTGACCAAGACACACTAGACTACTTTAGAAAAACTGGAATAGAGATTTATGCCGATGAAAAAGACTTTGATGGTGAGCATGGCATGATGGTGTATAACAAAACAGAGAAAAAAAGCAACGTGGTAGTAAAAAAGCATGTTACTGATTGGATTGTATCGGTAGGAAAACACCAAGGATTTATTCCGGGGAAAATATGGGTAGAAGTGCAAGGAATACTTGAAAGAAATAGCGACATGAAATATCGCAAGCCAAGTACGAGTAATGCGGTCTTATCAGGGATACTCCGATGTTCGCATTGTGGTACATTTATGCGTCCGAAACTAAAGAACAAAACGATTGATGAACAAGGGCGTAAGAGATTTGACTATATGTGCGAACTTAAAGATAAAAGCAAAAAAGACAAGTGTCAATGCAGAAATATCAATGGACTAGAGGCTGATGATTTAGTATTAGCTGAAATTAGAAAATTGGTAATACCTACATCTAAATTCTATCAAGCTCTTAAAAAGCTATCTTCTGACGCATTTAACAAGGATTATAGAGATAATCAAGAGCTAAAGACATTGAAGTCACTAATATATAAAAATGAAACTAACATCTCTCTGTTGCTTGATAGGATTAAATTTGTAGATGTTTCTTTGATAGATGAACTATCAAAAGAGATTAAGGAGCTAAAAGAAGCAAATAACCAATTGGGAAAGCAAGTAAAAGCATTAACGAATAATAGCTATGATGAGATAAGCGATAAAGAAACAGCAGAACTGCTACTTAGCATAATTGACACATACTTAACTTCTTTTGACACACTAGACCTAAATTCAAAAAGAACTATGATAAAGCTATTAGTAAGTTCTATTACAAGTGATGGCGAGAATGTAACACTTAATTTTTTAGGTGCTAGAAATACAAAAGGTGAAAAAATTCCAACAGGTACAGATTACAAACGAAATTTTGATGTTTTTCCGAAGCCAGAAGAAAAGTCAGGGCGACCTCAGTCTCTCCGAGGCCATTGATGGTGGGGATGCGGGTAGTTTGAGTTTAATCGACGTGATATCTGTCCCCGACGATATGTTAGAGAACATCAGTGCGGTAGAGACCTACACCCGCCTGCGGGAACTGGTGCAAGAACGACTCACAGAGCGGGAGTGCGAGATTATCACCATGCGTTACGGCTTAGGCGGCTGCCTGCCAAAAACCCAGCGGGAAGTGGCCGGGGTTTGCGGGATTAGCCGGTCATACGTAAGCCGGATTGAAAAGCGGGCGTTAAAAAAGCTGGAAGAAGCCCTTTTGGCAGAGCAGTTTTAAGGAGTGCGGCAAGCGTAAAGGCAGTAGAACGAATGCACAAAAACCACCAAGCCGGTCAAGGGGGTTCCATGACCGGCTTGGTGGTTTCTTCGGTTTCTCTTACTGGCGGGTCAGCATAACCCCAAGATCATCTCCGGCCTCTATTGTCAATCGATTCCCACGCAAGCGGAAGGTAACCTCAAACGGCCCGAACCCGTCGAAATCTAAGGTCAGCGTATCACCATCAATAATGAAGTCCCCCTCATCGCCGTCCCGGTCAACAAATCTGCCGCCCTCTTCAAAGATCAGGGTACACATCCATTGGTGGGGCTGGGTGTTGTCTAAGCACTGCCATGTACCGATGATGTCCGTTTCTGGATCACTGCCGCCACAGGCACCTAAAGCGACCACGCAAAGTAGGGCTAGGGCGAGCAATAATATTCTCTTTTTCATTGTAAAACCTCTTTTCATGTAATTGGGTATAGTATATCAGATTTTGCGTTTTTTGCAAGGGGAACACCCCACAACCCTTGCCTTTTTCGCACCTACGCAGTATACTGAATGAAACAGTTTCACTTGGAGGGATTTTTATGAGCAAAACCATCATCCCGGCGGGGTATCGGTCGGTCTTGGATCTTTACGACACCCAAACCGCTATCGGGTTTATCAAACGAACCTTTGAGGACAAATTCTCAAGCGCACTGGGACTCAAGCGAGTGTCTGCTCCGTTGTTTGTAGACCCGGCCCTAGGGCTCAATGACAACTTAAGCGGGGTTGAGCGTCCTGTGTCCTTTGATATTTTGGAGACAGGAGAGTATGCCGAGGTGGTACATAGCCTAGCCAAGTGGAAACGGCTGGCCCTGTATCGGTACAACTTTTTCCCCGGTAATGGGCTGTATACAGACATGAACGCCATCCGGCGGGACGAAGAGTTGACCAACCTGCACTCTATCTACGTAGACCAGTGGGACTGGGAAAAAGTGTTGCCGGAAGGACGGCGGGACGAGGAATACCTACGAGAAACCGTGTCACAAATCGTAGGGGCCATCTGCGACACGCAGGACGCAGTACAGGCCAAGTATGGCATGACACTGCCGAAGCTAAACAGAGAAGTTACCTTTCTCACCGCCCAAGAATTAGAAGACCGCTGGCCCGACAAGACCGCCAAAGAGCGTGAACGGCTGATTGTCAAAGAGGCGGGCACCGTGTTTCTGCAAGGCATCGGCCATACCTTAGACGGGGGCAAGCCCCATGACGGTCGGGCGCCGGACTATGACGACTGGCAATTAAACGGGGACATTTTATTCTATAACCCGGTGTTGGATGACGTGATTGAGCTGTCCTCCATGGGCATCCGGGTAGACGCTGCGGCGTTGGACAAACAGCTTACAAAAGCCGGTTGTGACGACAGGCGGGGTCTTTATTTCCATCGGCTACTCTTGGCGGACATGCTGCCCCTTACCATCGGCGGCGGCATCGGGCAAAGCCGGATGTGTCTGTTGCTGCTGGGCAAAGTCCATATTGGCGAGGTACAAAGCTCCGTCTGGGACGAGGACACCCGGCGTATCTGCGAGGCGGCGGGCGTGGTACTGCTGTAAAATGAAAAAAAGTTGTTCGATTCTGCTGGTGCTCGTACTGGTGCTGGGCGTGGCGGCATGTGGCGACCTTAAATCGGCAGAAACAGAGCTGGTTGTGTTTGCGGCGGCCTCCATGTCCGGGGTGTTGACAGAGATTGCGGCCCAGTATACAGAGGCCGATATCATATTCAACTTTGATTCCTCCGGCACCCTGCGGACGCAAATCCAAATGGGGGCTGAGGCCGACCTGTTTCTCTCGGCGGCCACGCAGGAAATGGATGCATTGGCCGCACAGGGGCTGATAGAACCCGGCACTCGGATTGATTTATTAGAAAATCAGGTCGTGCTGGTAGCGGCACCGGACAATCCAAGCGGTATTGCGTGTTTTCAAGATATGGCCGTGTCCTTGGTCTCCGGGGACGTGTTGATGGCCATGGGCAATATAGACGTGCCGGTGGGACGATATACACAGGCGGTTTTGGCCTATTTCGGACTAGACCACGAAACCCTTGCAGGACAAGGGGCCATCAGCTATGGTGCAAACGTCCGAGAGGTCGCCATGCAGGTACGGGAATCCAGCGTGGACTTCGGGCTTGTCTATCTGACGGATGCGTTGGAGTTTGGTCTCTCTGTGTTAGACATTGCCACGGCAGAAATGATCGGCCGGGTGGTTTATCCCGCCGCTGTGCTTCGTGATAGCCAGCACCCGGAAGCGGCACAGGCGTTTCTGGATTTTCTAGCAGAGGCTGAAACCATGGCTATTTTTGACACTTGGGGATTTGTTGTAGCGGAATCATAATCTTCAAGCATCTGACACAAACTATCCCCGAAAGGAACGTGATAGTTTGAGCCTGATTCCTTGCACCAACAAATGCGTCTATCAACAAGACGGATGCTGCACCCTTCAACGGGCGGCGTCCTGTGGGACGATTTCCGCCGATGGGCCTAGCGTCCGGTGCGTCCATTTTGTGGAGACCGCCGGGGCGGAACGCGCTACACAGACGATAGGTTCTCTACAGCAATCGTAGGGGTGTGCATTTCCTGTCCTGTTGTGGCAAAAATGGCTTGGCTGTTGACTATATCGCAACAAAAAATCACCACAGTCCCCGCTGGGGGCTGTGGTGATACCTATTACACCGCTAACACAACAACTTCCTCGTCTTGTACCGTCAGACCAATCTGAGAAATCGTATTCTCAAAATTCTCTACCAACTCGCTGGCAATTTTATCCTCAATCTCCCGCTGTACCAGTCGGCGGAGGTTTCTGGCACCGTAGGTCAACGAGTAAGACTTCTTCGTGAGGAAATCTAACACCGTGTCATCATAGGTTAAGGTATAACCTTTATCTGCCATGACTTCTTTGAGCTCTTCCATCATGAGGCTGGCAATGCTACGGAAGTTTTCTTCCGTGAGTTTATTAAAGTAGACAATCTCATCCACCCGATTAATGAACTCGGGGCGCAGGAAGTCGTTTAAGGCTTTCATGGCCTTTTCTTTGCCCTGCTCATTGGCACTGCGACCAAAGCCCACGGCGCCGTCTTTTTTATCACTGCCGGCGTTGGTGGTCATGATGATGACCGTGTTCTCAAAGTTCACATTCCGGCCCTGGGCATCGGTAATGTGACCGTCGTCTAGGATTTGGAGCAGGATATTCAGCACGTCCGGGTGGGCCTTTTCAATCTCATCGAGTAGTACCACACTATAGGGGCGACGGCGGACTTTTTCTGTGAGTTGCCCCGCCTCGTCATACCCCACATAGCCGGGGGGCGAACCGATGATGCGGCTCACGGCGTGCTTTTCCATGAATTCTGACATGTCCAGCCGGATTAACGATTCCGGTGCCGTGAACAAGTCTTGGGCGAGGCGCTTGACAAGTTCTGTCTTCCCCACGCCCGTAGAACCTACGAAGATAAAGGATGCGGGCTTACGCTTGGCAGAGATGCCGACCCGGCTCCGCTTGATGGCACGGCAGACCGTGTCCACCGCCTCGTCTTGGCCGATGACATGGGCTTTGAGCCGATTGGAGAGTTCCGCTAACCGCTTATACTCATCCTCCCGGATACTACTGGCAGGGATTTTTGTCCATAGCTCAATCACATGGGCTAGGTGGTTCATCGTCAGCTCCGGCGGGCCGTCTTTTTGAAGAACAGTGCGCTCATCCGTCAACTGCATCTCACGGCTACGGATTACTGCTAACCGCTCGTAATTTTCCGCCTCTGTCTTGGCATCGCCCAGTAATAAATCCCGCTCTTTCGTCAGGTCCGCTTGCTCTTTGTCAATCTCGGCCATGCGGGCCAACATGACGCTCTTGAGGTTGACGTCACTACAGGCCTCATCAATTAAGTCGATGGCTTTGTCGGGCAAAAATCGGTCGGTGATGTACCGCTCACTCATAATCACCGCCTGCCGGGCCATCTCTGGAGAGATTTTCACGCTGTGGAACGCCTCATAATAATGGGCGATCCCTTGGATAATCTGGATCGCGTCACTGATAGACGGTTCGGCAACGGTCACGGGCTGAAACCTGCGCTCTAGGGCAGAATCTTTTTCGATATGTTTACGGTACTCGGTAAACGTAGTGGCCCCGATGACTTGCATCTCGCCCCGGGATAGGGCGGGCTTTAGGATGTTGGCTGCATTCATGCTACCCTCTGCATCCCCTGCGCCCACAATGGAGTGTACCTCGTCAATGACTAGGATAATGTTCCCTTGTTTCTTGATCTCTTCAATGAGACCTTTCATGCGGCTCTCGAATTGGCCCCTGAACTGGGTACCTGCTACCAAGGCGGTCAGGTCTAGGAGATAGACTTCTTTTTCCCGCAGTTTATAGGGCACGTTGCCTGCACAAATCCGCATGGCAAGGCCCTCGGCGATGGCGGTTTTTCCCACGCCGGGTTCACCGATTAAACAGGGGTTATTTTTCTGCCGGCGGTTGAGGATTTGAATCACCCGCTCTAATTCTTCCTCCCGCCCGATAATTTGGTCTAACTTGCCGCTACGGGCACGGTCAGTGAGCGAGATGCAGTAACTCTCTAAAAACCGCCGCTTTTTGCGGCCAGTGTCTTTGTCCTTGTTCCCTTGGCCGCCGGGATGGTTCCCGCCGGAGGCGGGGGGGCGGTCACCGGGGCCTGCGCCGAACAGTTTGTTCAAAAACGGGAAAGTGGCCATGTTCCCGGCGTCAGCGTCGCCGTTGAAGATATCAGGTAAATTCTCCGCCCCGCCGAATGCCTCAATCATCTCACTGGAAGCTGTGTCTAAGTCCTCTTCCGAGATGCCCATTTTCTGCATGATTTCGTCTACGGGCTTGATGTTAAGCTCTTTGGCGCACTTTAAGCAAAGCCCTTGATTGGTTGCGACTCCGTTTTCTACTTTTGTAATGAATAGAACTGCCACATTTTTCTTACAGCGGCTACAAATGGTTGGTTGCATGTTAAAATAAAGTCTCCTGTTCCTAATTACGCCGTCATCAAAATAATAGCAATGATAGGGCGTAGATTTTTGATGTCAAGCGGTGATAAAAAATCGCCGGAATGCTTGTGCCTTGCAAGATTTTTTAGCATCGCATGGCGGCAAAAAACGCCTTAGCATTGTTGCTATTTTGATGACGGCGTAATCCAGTGCTGTGAAAAGGCGGCCTAAAGGTCAATAAAGTCTACCATAGGATTATTCCGCACAAAGAACGGAATCACTCCGCTCCGTGCCAAAAAGTCCTCCGGCAGAAACAGCCCGATATAGCCTAACAGCCATGTGAGCATAAACACCAGCAACAATCCCTGTCCGATCCCTAAGACTCCGCCGCCGATCCCCTCTACCAGTTTAAGCCCCGGCAAGCGAAAAGAGAAGGGAATAATGTTGTAAACTACCGTGAATCCGATCAGAATCACTAAAAAGGAAATGACAAAGACCAGTAGGAAGGAAAACGCATAGACAAACACATTCGTAAACGCATGGTTCACTGTGTTGTAATAGTACTGATCCCGATAGTCAAAGTACCGATCTAATAGCTTTTCTGTCCGGGATTCATAGACGCCCAACTCTAGAAATACCTGCTGGGCCAGTTGCGATTCTAACGAATCGTCTAAGCGAAGCAGATCATCTGTAGAAAGGTGCTGTTGATCCATCGGCACAATCTCTTCAATGGCCTCAATCTCCATGCGGTCTAGGTATCCGCTGGCGAAGGGGCGGAACATAGAGGTAAATTCATCGGAATAGGTGGTGGCTATCAAATTGGCACCCCAGACTGCTACGATGACGAATGCAATGGCCAGAATGCAGCCAAGTATCCCACGTTTGTATCCCTGCCATCCGCAAAAGAGAATAATCGCAATCAGTAAAATATCCAGTAAAATGTGCATTTGCTTCTCCCTCATAAGGCTGCCCCAGTGGGCACCTCTTTTCCTCTTTTTTTATATCTATGTATATTGGACATCGAACACCCGGGAAATTATGGTATCAATAATCTGGCCCAATGGGGGGCCAGCCGAAACAGAGTGCCATCGTCACGCATCAGTACATTCGTCATGCCCTCAGTCTCTGTAAAGTCGGCATAAGCGCGCCCTCTACGATAGACCGTGATGGTGTCTAAGTAAATGGCCGCCATATATCGGCCTGCTAACGAGATATCGAACACATACCCCATAACATCCACCCGTTCTCGCTCGCCTGTGGGCTCTAGCACCACAAGTTCGCCTCCGGCCCCGGTCTGGTGGTGGGATAAGTACAGTGCCACGTTGCCCTCGTCCACATCGAAATTTTGCAGACGCCGGTTGGGGAACAAATACTCACTTTTAAATTCCCCTTGGGCATTCAAATAGATCACGGCGTTATTGGAAATCACGCCCACCGCCCCACTGGGCGAGGTGAACCAGAGGTCAAAAAACAACTCATCTTCCCGCAGGTATGTATAGCGGGGCTCGTCCGCCGGCGTGTCCGCCGCATACCACAGAACCCGACCACCGTCCTCTGTCATAGTGAGCAGGGCCAGCGTCCGATTGTCCGCCGCCAAGGCCGCACCCACCAGATGTCCGGTGGAGATATGAACCCGAAATCGGGGTGTCCCGTTTGGGTCATAGACCCGCACCGCACCCAACGTTCCCGCTTGCTCAACGGACACCGTCACCCAGCCGTTTTCATTTACCCGGGTGTCAATAATCCGCCCCTCCGCCTCAATGCGGTGCAGCACCTCCCGCCGGTTGCCGACTAGGATGTCTGTGCCGCCCAGATCGTAGGCAACGACATAGTTCCCCGCCGTGTCAATCATCGGTTGCCGCAAGGGCCGCAGACTGGTATACACCACCGAACCCGTTCGGTCATAGAAGCCGAGCCCGGAACCGGATGCCACTGCAATCCCGTTATCGAGAGAGGCAAAGGTATTGTCGGACAGGCTGGTGAATCGAATCTCGGCGGCATAGGGTGAACCCGGTCGGTGATATCGTACCATACGGGTCAAATGCGCCCCGCCCAACTGACCAAGTACAACCGTCGCCAAAATTACAATCACTGCCACCGCCAGCAGAATGAAGCCGCCGCGACGTAGCACCTGTTTTCTATTGGCGACTTGCTGTTCCATAGGGTCCTCACTCGTCAGGCGCATGGCGGATTTTGGGCTATTTTAATAGTATAGCATGTTCTGTGGCGATTTGCAATTGTTTTGACAATTTGGTTTTTATTACTTTGCAGAACTGTTTTCCATTACGTTGCCCTGTCCCCTCATTGCGTTGCAGAGGGCACCGCCCCCGGCGGCCCGCACCCCAAATTTGCACCGAAATGGAACTAATAGGGCGTGATGTTTTGTTTCCAATTAAATATAGTTGCAGGGGCGGCAAAAGTGTACTATAATATAAGATAACAACTTTAAGCAAAGAGGTGACGGTTATGGCCGGACGGGTTTTGGTTATTGAGGATGATGGGAATATTGCTGAGTTACTGCGCTTGTACTTAGAGAAAGAGGGTTTTACTGTCCAGATTGCAACAGACGGTGCCGCTGGCGTGTTAGAGGCGGCGCAGTTTGAGCCGAACCTTGTCATCCTAGACATCATGCTGCCCATCTTAGACGGCTGGGGGGTCTGTCGGGAGCTACGGCGGAGTTCTAAGGTGCCCATCATCATGCTCACCGCCAAAGGGGAGACATTTGATAAGGTTACGGGCTTAGAGTTAGGGGCCGATGACTATATTGTCAAACCCTTTGAACCCAAAGAACTCATCGCCCGCGTCCACGCAGTCCTGCGCCGATACGGAGAGAACCCGGAGGCACTGGAACGGCGGCTTAGTTTCGATAAACTCACCATTAACCTAGATTCCTACGAACTATTAGTAGACGGTCAAAAAGTGGACACCCCACCGAAAGAGCTAGAACTCTTATACCACCTAGCCGCCTCCCCCAACCGGGTCTACACCCGCAACCAACTCTTAGACGAAGTCTGGGGCTTCGACTACTTCGGCGACAGCCGCACTGTGGATGTCCACGTCAAACGCCTCCGAGAAAAACTGGAAGGCGTGAGTGACCAGTGGAGTTTGAAGACCGTCTGGGGTGTGGGGTATAAGTTTGAGTTGTCGGAGTCGGGGGAGTAGGGCATACGTATGGATAGTATCAATAGATTGAGTGAACATCTCGGTTGTGTGCCGGAATGTGTGGAACTGAGTTTCTGGAAAGATAGGGGCTTTTGGAGGGTACAAAGACCTTCTGTCAGGTATTCAATAGACATGGGAAAAATAAAAGCACTTCTTGTCTATTCAAATAGTGTAGAATATAGTTTGCTTGAAAAAGTACTGCTTGACTGTCCTGAATGTGAATATCTGATCTTGCGGATTCCTGATCTTTCCATACTGCCAAATTCTATTGGGCAATTTGCGGCATTATCCATGCTTGATATAAGCAGCACGCAAATCACGAAGCTACCGGAGGGAATCGGCAACCTCACTGCGCTGACTTCGCTTCATGTACGCAACACGCAAATCACGAAGCTACCGGAGGGAATCGGCAACCTCACTGCGCTGACTTCACTTGATATTGGCTACACGTACATCACGGAATTACCGGAAGGGATCGGCAACCTCACTGCGCTGACTTCACTTCATGTAGGCAACACGCAAATCACGAAGCTACCGGAGTGGCTTGGCAACCTCACTGCACTGACTTCACTTGATATTGGCTACACGTACATCACGGAATTACCGGAGGGGATCGGCAACCTCACTGCACTGACTTCGCTTTATGTAGACGGCACACGAATTACAGAGTTGCCGGGGCAGATATATTCATTGCCCTTGGCACGCTTAAGCTTAGAAAATCTTGTTTTAAAAACCTTGCCCAAAGATATTTTGGACTTAAACCTCCTCTTTGTGTTTGAGCCATTCAAATGGGGAATAAACTTAAAAAACACAGATATTCTTGAAATCGGTATATCTACTTTTAAAAAACCGATTGATGAAATAAAACTGTTCTACGATGAGCTGGAGCGCGAAAAGGTTATACTCAACGAAGCCAGAGTTATTTTTATCGGGGATGGCGGTGCCGGAAAAAGCACCATCATACATCGATTGCAAACGGATGATTATGAGAAAGACTTACCTGAAACAAGAGGTGTGCTGATTAACAAATGGAAAGATGAAGTCAATCCCCAAAACCCATTGATTTCTTTTTGGGATTTTGGCGGACAAGCCGTTATGCATTCCATGCATGAGTTTTTCTTAGGCGAACGGTGTCTGTACGTGCTGGTATTAGACGGAAGAAGAGACGACCGCCCAGAATATTGGCTCGATATCATACGTCAATATGGCCATAACTCCTCTGTTATGATAGTAATGAATAAAATCGATCAAAATGAAAACGCACATGTTGACGAACTGAAACTCCGTCGGGAGTATGAGAATATTTTTCATGAGATGTATTTCCATAGAATATCTTGTGAAAAAGGAACAGGATTTGATGCGTTTAAATCCGAACTGCTTGAAGTGATCCATGAATCCGAATCCTGTCACAAAGTATTCCCCGGTCGCTGGAATCGTATCAAATTAAAATTGGAAGACTTGAAAGACCAAGATGGCAATCCCATTAGCTATTTGCAAGAAGACATTTACAGGGGCTATTGCGAAGAAGAAGGTATCATGGACAAATCCCCCCAAGATACCCTGTTGAGATGGTTGAATGATTTAGGTATTTGTTTCAGCTATAAAGGCAAAGACCCCATGGGCACAGTAGAGGAACTAAAAGTATTGCGCCCAGAGTGGATTACCAATGGTGTATACAAAATCATCAATTCTGAAGAGGCGAAAACCTGTAACGGTTTTATCCCGCACAGTACAATTAAATATATATTGGAACATAACGATGATGTAAATCCAACATACAAAAACACAGAAATGCGTTTTATCCTCAATATGATGAGAGACTTCATGCTTTCTTATCAGGTGGATCATTCAGAGTTTATTCCGATGCTTACAGCGGACAGTGAGCCGGAGCTTCCCCCGCTTGCAGATGCAATCCATTTGCAAATCGTATATGAAGCCCCGCTCCCTACACAGGTGCTGTATCATTTTGTTACACAAATGAAAGCGGATGTTGACAAGTCGCTGACATGGCGTAGCGGAACGTATTTGAAGAGCGGTTATGACAATTGCAGTGCTATTGTCCGTTTTGGAAAGACAAAAAGTATCATTGACATTTACGTGGCCGGTGACAACAAAGCTTCGTATCTGGCTCATATTAGAAGAAATCTGGAATATGTTCAGCGGAATATGGATATCGAATTTGACGAATATGTAGGATATCGGGTTCATGGCAAAGTGGCCATGCCTAAATTGAAACTCCTATTAGGCCTGTTCAAACGTGGGAAGCAAGAAGTTTATTTAGAAGAAATAGATGAAGATGTAAAAATACTGGATGTTTTATCTCCCATTGTCCCAAGTGAAGTGATTCAAAATTTATTTGATAAGCTGAGACAAACGGAAGATGATTTAAGACGCATAGAGCAGTATAAAATGAATTTTGAAGAGATGCGAAACGTAGTATTTTCAATTGACAGCAAAACGGATGCCATCCTCTCGGAGACACAAAGGCTTACAAACATACTGGAAAGAATTGAAAGCTATTCAGAAGAGCAACGCAAGATGCTCCAAGATATGTTTGAAGAAATAAGCCGCAATAATAACAATCCCCAATTAGAGGATATGCTCCATTCAATTTTAGCGGCAGTCAAACAAGGAAAGGCAACGGCAATACGTGATAATTTAATCCGGTTTATTAGCGTTGCAAGCGGCATGACAAGTCTATACCCCTATGTCGAAAAATTGTTAGAACTTATAAGCAAGATAATCTCTTGTTAAAATATCATTTTCACATTCGAGGCAACCCATATGAACAGTGTCTACCTAAAAAATACCCTCCTCCTCGCCAGTATGGTACTGCTTAGTTTCCTTGTGTTCCTCCTCTCTTTCGCCATCATACTGCGGAACCATACCATCAGCGAAAAACAAGCCGGGCTCCGGGCTAATGTAGAGTCGGTGACGGTGATGTACTCTTCCTTTGCCAACTTCGACCCCAATCGGCCGGAACACTATGACATGGTGGATCACCTGACCTCTATCGTCACCTTGCCCCATAACCGGATGATGGTGGCCAATTCTCGGGGTATTGTGGTTGCCTGTTCCGAGGGGGATGATTGCCCCCATATCGGTCAAGTGTTCTCGGACGAGTTGCGATACGTCTTAAGCACATACGGCGAGTACGCTGACCTGGCCATTATGACGGGGCTGGTTCCTGAAACCAGCTATATCTATGCCCAGCCCGTCCTCTCTACCTATGACGGTACCCACGGCGGATATGTCCTTGCCTTCTCCGGCGCTGACGTGGTGATGGAGGAATGGGGCGCCATGCTGTCGCTGTTTTTACTGGTGGCCGTTGCGGTGCTCATTATGGCCGTGGTCATCGCCATGGTAGTGGCCCGACACCAAGCGGCCCCCCTGCGGGAAATGAGTGCCGTCGCCGGAAAATTCGCCCACGGCGACTTCTCTGCCCGTGTCAAAGACCGGGGCCGGATTGACGAAATTGGCGAACTCACCGCCGCTTTCAACGCCATGGCGGACTCTATCGAGCAGTCCGAAGACATGCGGCGAGAGTTTGTAGGCAACGTGTCCCACGAGCTCAAGACCCCCATGACCAGCATCACCGGCTTTGCTGACGGGATATTAGACGGCACCATCCCGCCGGAAAAACAAGGAGAGTACCTGCAAATCATCGCCGCTGAAACCCGGCGACTCTCCCGCCTAGTGCGGCGGATGTTAGAGGTGTCTCGGTTCCAGTCCATGGACATTCGAGAACTCAGTACCCAAGCATTTGACCTGACGGAGGTCCTGCGCCGGGGATTACTCGGGGTAGAGCAAAAGATTACCGACCGGAATTTGGGCGTAGAGCTAGAGCTGCCCGATGACTCGGTCTGGGCCTTAGGGGATGAGGATTCGATTACACAGGTGGCTTATAACCTGTTAGACAACGCCGCAAAATTTGCCACCCCCGGCACCACCGTCCATGTATCCCTCTCCCAAAAATCCGGCCGGGCATTCGTCACCGTGCGAAACGAAGGCGCTGTGATTTCCCAAGAGGAATTGTCGCTACTGTTCAACCGATTCCATAAGAGCGATAAGTCCCGCAGTCACGATAAAGAAGGCGTAGGGCTCGGCCTCTATATCGTTAAAACCATCATGAACGCCCACCACGAAGACATCTATGTCCGCTCTGAGGGCGGCGTGACAGAGTTCATGTTTACATTGACCTTAGCGCCCCGGAAGAAATAAATGCCCGCCATCCCACCAGAAAGCACGAGGTGACTGTTATGTTTGACAACGAACCAAAATTCCCACAAGAACCGGAAGCTGCAGATACGCCACCGGTAGCAGAAACAACCCTGCCGCCGGAAGAACCGCCTGCCGAAGTAATGCAAGAGATGGTATTCGTTGACGTGCCGGAAGCGTCAGAACCGGAGTCCGTGGAAGTAGTGGAGGAACAGCCCGCCGAACCACAGGCCAAGGAAGTTCCCTCAGAGCCACTGGCACCAAAACCAAAAAAGCAGAAACGTCGAGAAAAACGCCCCCGGCGGAAACGGCGGCGCTTGTCACCGAAAGCGGCAGCGATTATCATTGTGACTCTTACCATTGTGTTTATTATGGGTATTTCTGCCATTGCCCAGTTGTTTACCTTATATGAGTTCCGCTTTTCCACCAGTCCGGGTGCAGGTGGGTTTCATATGGAACGAATCCCTCGCCCACGGGCGGAACCTACCCCACCACCGGATATTTTGGACAACCACAACTGGCCCGCACCGCCTGTTTATTACGAACCGTTTGATGACGACATATGGGACAGTCCGCCTGTCCCCCGTGCGCCCTTGGGGGATGGTACTACCATGACCATAAGCCCCCTGCCGACAGACACGACGCCCCTCTCGTTCCAAGAGATTTTCCAGCGTTGCAACCCCTCTGTTGTGGTGATTGAGGTGCAGTTTTTCCTTGGTGGCGGTTCCGGTACTGGGATCGTTATGACAGAGAACGGCTACATCATCACCGCCGCCCATGTGGTCGAGGGCGCGCGCCAGATTGCGGTTTACTTAGAAGACGGCACCCGCCATGACGCAAGCTTGGTGGGAGAAGATATGGACACGGACATTGCCGTGCTCAAAATCAACGCCACCGACCTCACTCCCGCCGAATTCGGGGACTCCGATCTGCTCCAAGTTGGGCAAGAGGTTGCGGTCATTGGCAATCCACTGGGCCAAGCCCATTCCATGTCAAACGGTATCATCTCTGCCCTTAACCGGGACGTGACCCATGACGGGATTACCATGCGCCTAATCCAGACCAACGCCGCCATCAACGAAGGAAACTCCGGCGGGCCGCTGATTAACTTATATGGTCAAGTGGTTGGGATTACTAACATGAAGATGGTCAGCTATTCCGGCGGTGTAGAGGGGTTAGGGTTTGCCATCCCCACCGCCACCATCCGGCCCGTAGTAGACTCGCTGATTCAATATGGCCGCATGGTGGGCCGTCCGGGACTTGGGATCGTTGTAGAGACCATTGCGCAAGCGGACACCGCCCAAACGGGCCGCCCACCCGGTGTCTACGTGCAAGAGGTTCTGCCCGGCACCGATGCCGCCGCTGTGGGACTTCGAGAGGGGGACAGGATTGTAACCGCTAATGGTGCAACCGTCCACAACGTCTTTGACCTCCGGGCAGAGATTGCCCGGTTTACAGCCGGGGATCGGATTGAGCTTGTCATTGAGCGGGATGGAGTGGAGCAGACGTTGCAGATTCGGTTGATGGATTCTGCGTTGTTGGATTTTTAGGGTTGGGGTTATAATTGTTTGCGAAAAGCCGTCTATCATGTGCAGAGTGCAGAGCACCGCACGAAGGACGGCTTTTTGTCTTTTGGTTGTTGCTGTGGTGGGGTGCAGTCGTACCCTTCGTGGGGGACGTGCCCCTGTGCGTCCCGTGCCCTTGACCTTTTCTGTTCGGCGGGTACCGCCGATGGTTTTCTTGGCGGGAACCGCCAACTGGTTATGTCCTGCCGGACGGGCCATCTTTTTGTCGTTGAACAAAAAGAAGCAAAAAATCAACACAGGGGCTGCGCCCCTATGTACCCGCTAAGGTCAAGTCATTTCGCCCCTTATACTCCGCACTGGTGCCAAAATCCTCACGCCAGATGTAATCGTCCTCGAAACCCCAAAGGTCAAGGGCGGTGGGGGCCGCTGGATGGTTGTTCTATTGTGACGCACTCATAGATAGCACGCACGACCGCAGATAGGCCGCTATTCAAAATAGAATAAATCTTCAAATTTCTTGTCTAGGGCGATGGATAAAATCAGTGCCAGCTTTGCCGTTGGGCAGAATTGTCCGGTTTCGATGGAGCTGATGGTGTTGCGGGACACGCCGACTAACTCTGCCAAGGCCGCTTGGGACAGGTCTTTTTCCGCTCGTGCTACTTTTAGTTTGTTTTTTAATACGATTTCATCTCTCATCGTAACAACCCAAAGAAATAAGAAATTTCCCACCACCCGAATGATACCGCAAGTAGTGATATAATGCCAACAATTGCACTCACGCCAACAACAATTGTCAATATAAGGTGACATTTCCTTTTTGTGAAACGGTACTCTACTAGGCCTTGTCCAAAGGCAAATGCACAAATAGCTGTGGCACTGGAAAAAAATGCAACAAGTTCTCTAGTAAATAAGGTGAAAAGTGCAATAGGAATCAATACAGCAAACAGAGTATACTCTCCCAACTTGCGTCCTTTTAATTGCGCATACTCCATACCCTCATCTTTCTTTGCGCTTCTGCTTTTTGCCAGAATTTCTTCTTTGCGACGGTCGTTATTTTTTTCAACGTTGTTCATAAACTATCCTCCAAGTGTTATTGTTGTTTTGACAAGTATGCTTGTCTATTTAAATATAGCACATACCAAGTACGCTTGTCAACAGGAATATGAAAAAAAGAGCGCTAACCCGGTTATTTGGGTTAGCGCTCTCTACTTTGGGTGGCCTATGACCAAGGTTCTGCCGCTTTCTTCTTGCCTGTTTTTTGCTTCCCTTGTAGCTCTGGCACCGGGGGCTGGTCGTTTTTGGGGAAGTGTTGTTTCTTGTTACTCTCGGTGCCGTGGGGTTCTTTCGGGTCGGGGCGGCGCATACCGGCTTTTGCCATGGGGGCCTCCTTTTGGCTTGGATTTCATAATAGTATGCGCTCGGTCATTGTGCCTTATGCAAACCGCATGAACACAGCAGCGGCCTCGCTTCGGGTGGCGTGATCGGCGGGGACGAGGCGTGGCGGCGTGGTGCCTGTGATGATACCGTGGTAGACGGCCCATTCCATGGCGGCTTTTGCCCAGTGTCCTACCTCATGATGGTCGGGGAACGCCGCTAAGGTGAAATCTGCCGGAGGCGGTGCCATCCGCCCCTTGGATTTGGCAAAGCGGTGTAACATGGTGACCAGCTGCTCTCTCGTGATGGGCCGTTCCGGCGCAAAGGTGTGGGGGTATCCGTAGCCGATGACGATACCTTGGGTATAGGCCCATAGGACGGCTTCGCTAAACCATGTCCCATCCGGCACATCCCTGAACACGGGCAAAAAATCTTGCTCTGGCGCACCCGCCATACGGTGGAGTACCGTTACCGCCATGCCACGGGTGAACTGGCCCCGGGGCGCAAACCGGGTTGCGCTGACGCCGGACATGAGGCCTGCCTCAAATACAAAAGCCACTGGATCATAATACCACGCCCCCCGCCGGATATCCACAAAGGGCGTGGCCCCCAAGGGCTGGGCCACGGTACCGTAAAACCAGTCGGCGGCACCAGCCAGCGTAATATGGGTGCGAAAACTGTATTGCACCTCCCCCACCGCCGTCGTGAGACCCTCCCAGTGGAAGACAGGGGTTATAAACGTCCCATCGTGGCTGATTGCGTCCGGCGTGATGAAGGTATTCTGCGGGGTGCGCAGCGGGTTGGGTTTTTCCAAAGGGTTTGTCCGCATAATCTGGGCCAAAGTCACATCTTGGCGGCCCAACCAGAGCAGGGCCATCCGATCCATCTCCGAGAGGGGGGATAGATCAGTGATTTGGTTGTTGGCAAGGCTTAGGGTGTCCAAGCGCCGAAGGTTTTGCAATGGACTGATGGTTTGGATTTGATTGTCTGCCAACCATAGGGCGTTCAAGCCGGTTAGCACAGCCAAGGGGCCAATATCCTCCACCTGATTGCCCCACAGGGTCAGCCAAGTGAGGTCGGTTAGGTTCGAGAGCGGCCCTATGTCTCGAATGCGGTTGTGGTCGAGCCAGAGCCATTGGAGTACTGTAAGGCCCCGGAGCGGTGCCAAGTCTCGTATTTGATTGCCGTCTAACAACAGCCGCTCTAATGTGTGCAGGTTCGATAGGGGCCAGAGGTTTTGTATCTGGTTGCCGTTGAGGCTGAGTTCCCGCAGGGCCGTTAAGTGTTGCATCCCCTGTAAATTCACAATCCCCTGATGATCCGCCATGAGACCTATCACCCGGTCGAGGTCTCTTTGGCTGATAACATTATACGTCTGCACCCCGAACGCTTGGGCGATGACATTGGCCAGAGCGGGGTCGGGAAAGATGTAGCGAATCCGGGTGGTCGCCACCGCCATGGGTGTGAGTGTATCCGGTATCGCATCTTCTGGCAAGAGTGCTGTTTGGGTTCCGTTGTCTTTCCGATGTACCGCTTCATCCGGTGCGGCGTGGACGGCATAGAGCGGCAACAGGCTAAGTAGTATGCACCAACAGAGTAGCAGAGCGGTCATTTTTCGTGTTCTCATGTCTTGTTGTCCTCCTCTTTTGTGGGGTTGCCATCCATTATGCACCATAGTCAAGGAGAAATTTGCAACAATTTGGCCCCTTGCACGTCCTATGCAAGAGGCTGTTTTGCTATATATTTTATAATGAGTGTGCTCACATATAGAGCAAAATTTCAAAAATCGAATTTGTGAGTAAGCTTAATTATATCAAATGCATGATAATTGCGACCACAATGCCCAACAGGGCACCCATCAACACTTGGAACGGCGTGTGGCCGATAAACTCTTTTAGCCTCTCTTCCATCGGCAAATTTTTGGCGGCGGCCAGCATCTCGCCCCACTCGTTGAGGATGCGGGCCTGTTCTCCCGCTGCCCGCCGGACACCGCAGGCATCATACATGACCACCAGTGCCAGCACCGTTGCGATGGCGAAGGGGTAGTTGTCAAACCCAAAGTTGAGCCCTGCCGCTGTAGCCATGGCACTCACTGTGGCTGCGTGGGAGCTAGGCATACCGCCAGAACCCCACAGACGGGACCAGTTTCGCTCGCCCACGTAGAAGAAGTGGATGAGGGTTTTGATGATTTGGGCGGCGAGCCATGCAGATAGGGCGGTAATGAGTAAATTGTTTTGGAGGACGTTGAGTAGGTGCATGGGGTGATCCTTTCTTTTTCAATTCATTGAGCGCATTTAAATGAAACGAATACGTGGAACCATGGCGAATTTGCTGAGTGTGCCAAGCGCACGTTGCCAATATCTTATATCATAACGCATAGACTTACTTTAACACAAATTAATACCCTTTTTCAAGTGGTGCGGCTATGCTGTTAAAAATACAGCCTGTCTCCAATGTTTGATTGGGAACAGGCTGCTTGACTTCTTATCTATTACTCTGTCGCATCTCGTTACATCAAATCGGCTATGCTCGTACCCAACATGCCTTTAATTATGTTGCTCTGCATCGTTCTGCGCTGTTAGAGTATTTAAACAAACGGCAAGTCCAAAGCGGGCTTTACTTTTTGGATGTGGATTTGCAAAGCGACCTAAATGGGATTGAGCTCGGTGCGGAAATTCGGGAGATAGACGTTTCTGCAACCATTGTGTTCATCACCTCTCACGCCAATCTGCTCCCACAGGTTTTTCGGTATAAAGTCGAGGCGATGGAATACATTGTCAAAGACAGTCCGGCAGAGGAAATTGAGAAACGAGTTATCGAGTGTATGCAACTGGCGTATCAGCGTTATCTGGGCGGCAAGCACACACAAGTCAAATATTTCACCGCAAAAATCGGCGACCAAATGTTGAATATCCCCTTCGATGATATTCTGTTTTTTGAATCCAGCACCGAG